>Ga0056124_1000290_pt1 | contig 15415 bp, 16 predicted proteins | sample WorMetHEROISLAND_2_FD_70069 | JGI IMG/M metagenome (GOLD analysis project Ga0056124, IMG submission 70069) | Marine gutless worms symbiont microbial communities from Max Planck institute for Marine Microbiology, Germany - Olavius sp. 4 HERON ISLAND | ecosystem: Host-associated > Annelida >... | reverse complement strand
CCCCCCAAATTTGAGACCGCCAAAGTCTAAGGGCGCACACTTCCAATCATGTGTGAAAGTTTCAGGGCGATCGCCCCAGCCATCTCGGAGGTATAGCGCCGCAAAGTGCCACAAAAAAAAGAAAGAAAAACCACAGCAAAATATAAGCCCACCTGGAGCTACCGTTCCGGGTGGCCTAAAAATTGTCTCTGCCCGCCGTCCCTATTTTTGGCCAGCTGCAGCCGGAAGCACAGGAATATTTGTAGGCCTAACTACTGAGCGAACGAACTGGTAGTTTAACTGTAGTCCAGTTCATTTCAGTTGGTTACTTTCGCTCAGTACACGCCGTTAGCTTCTCGTGAAAACTGGACGCGTTTGTAGGCCGCTAAACGCGAGGCAGAAGCGTCGTTTTTTCTTCCGTCTGTTTGATGTTTGTAAACCTGTTGTGCCGTGCGTTGCGCCTCGTCGTTGGCAGTTTCATGTCAGTCAGTCAGTCGTGTGACACGAGCGAGCTGTCAATTGTTGTTATTGATGTTGTTATATTATTGACATTTGACACCGACATTACAGACATCGAACGCAGTCCGATATTGTACAAGGAACCGCGTTTATTTGACTGTCACGTGGTTTACTGACTAATTCGCAGGCAACCCTGAGCAAGCGTGTGCGGAACGAGAAATGACCGAAATGAGTGGTTACTTGCGAGCTGCGAGGTGAAGGCAAATTATCACTGACTTGGCCGCTGGTATGTCTGCATACGGCACCGTGAGCACAATTAATTGTTGGGCTGCGAATGCGTTAAAACTTACGTTGCAGTTAGCTCAAGCCAATCACCTGTCGAGATTGCAAAGCACTTCAGGTTATTGCTACTGCACATGCGGTAGTCTATGTTCGTTTTCAGAGCCAGTGTTTTTCACGAGCAGTCCATGTTTTTCACAGGACCTCTACTGCTTTGTTTTAAATGACAGCTCCTCCGCCACCAACAATGCATAATACGTTAGTTATGTATGTTAATTTTTATATGAATATTCACTGTTCATTACGTGTCCGACGTCTGACCGGTATGGACGTGTTTACAGGTAGATGTTCCGGTCGTCTACAACGGAAATCTTATGCAAATTGGCCAGTAATCGGTAGATGCGTAATGCACTTTAAGTTAGCGAAGTGCATACGTGTAAATAAAACACAAAGCACAGCTGTTACGGTTTCACAAACAATACTTTATGTCGTTTGTGATGTGGTATAATTGTGTAAGACTAGCCTGCATGTTGCATAACGTCTTAAGCTTTAAACTGTTTGGTTTACTTCTGACAGTTAGGCGAAAAAAATCCCATGCTTCCGGTTGCCGCTCGTCCCTAAAAACCTTCGTCCCTAAAATTTTTATTGAACGCCTCAAGAATAATATTTTTTTTTGCTTTCACAGTTTTACTGAAACAAAACGGTTTGCATCGGGTCTGTTTTGCAGTGCTGTAGTAGGCTATTCGGAGTATTCGGTCTGTCAGTTTTTTTTATGATCTTTTGTGTAATATTACACGGAATGTCATGAGCAAAAAATAACAAAATTATTCCCCTCCCCTACTTGTTCGCCAGACTGTAACCGGAAGCACTGGAATTTTTTTAGACCTTGATGCTAACACTGCAGCGCTGATGAAAGTGATCATTGTGGCTGAGCCTGACAGGTGCTGGCTGGTTGACTGCAGGCTGGTCCCATGCTAGAAGTGTAGATTAGGTCGACAGATCATGAGTGTGTAGGGTTTAACGTCAGATCTGTTGGACGACTAAAGGCCTGTACAGAGCGACACAAACGAACTCAAATGCCAGTTCAGTTGCGTAGATACACAAGTGTAGTGAGCATTTCATTTCGCAAATAAGTGTAGCCTACTAAGAGAGTTCAATTCCGTTCATTTATGTCGCTTTGTCTCGCCTTTAGATCGGCAAAGTAGCCTAAATTGATCAGAGTGATCCGATCAAATTTTGCTAATAAAAGCAACCAAACTTATTTAGGTTTAGGCTAATGTTTGAAAAAAAACATGACAAAATTCGCAGCATATGTTTCTATGTTACGTGACAGATCTAATGAGACGCTAGCAGCATGTATCGCTATCGGAGCACTCTGATAAATTTTAGAACGGAACAATTTGCATTTCAGTCTGCTACTACGACTAGTTGAACTACCTCGATGTTGATTTTCACTTGCAGCAGCGTCGCAACGTCGTAATTCTGTACATAGTTGTGTGAAAATCGCAGACGACGCGTTAACGATGTGTTGTTATTTATAGTGTACATACGTGTTTGAGTCGAGTGTGTTCGTGCTTGCCGTTAGCTAGTTCACATTGTAGCGTGTTCATCCATTACGTACATACATACGCCAAATATCACTGTGTGAACCTCACTAATGTCGAGTTCATATATTTTGTACATCGACACACCATCCTTTATCTTGTTTGTAGCAACAAAATTCTACATCATAATTCGCATAACATTCTGCACAAGTACGTGAACGTATTCACACAAATGGCACAGCGAAACGGAAGCAAATCTCATTAACAAATTCTCTGTACACAACATAACCACAGACCATATACAGTATACATTACAAATTAATGCAGCATACACGATGTCCGTAGTTGGGTGGGTGGATGCAGGAACTGCATTTGGGGGAAGCAGATCGAACTACGAAGATAATAGAAAACAAAGCATTGAAGGAGGTGTGGGGAGAAGTATCCATCGGAAAGGGTCTACCCATCTCAATAAAATTTAGGATTAAAAAAATTATCCCAAGTTCCACATGTTGGAGGAGATTCAGATCAACAACATGTCTCACTTGTCAACACAGGATCTGTTTTGTCATGAGCATGACGGGCATGGTTATTTGGCCCCATCTACCGAAGATCTGCTACAGTCAGTAGAACGAAACTGGCTTTAACTATGACATCTCTGCTTCCATTATCTCTCATATGTAAGCCTACTGCAAGCCATAGTGCAAAAGTCTATGGGACAACCCCGATGTCTCTGATAGACTGATAACCACTACCAATGTCAATATTATCTGTCTTTAATGTTCCGTCAGTGAATGCGTGGTTTGTAAAATACGTCAGTCCTACTATCACAGAAGGCATTCGTTGCGGAGATCTTAGGATGGAGAACATTGGCTTTGCTGGGAAAACTGGAAAATGACCTTTAAATCAGTACACGTGCGTGAAAAACGTTACTTTATGTTGCTACTCAAGACCTTTCTAAGATCCAATTATTCCGCAACGTAGATGAGCAATTTAGGCCACATACTGGAAAATACAACTCATAGAACAATTCGCATAAATTAAACAACAACAAAACAAAAACAAAAACAAAAAAATGCTAGTAAATACTTTTGAAATGATCCATAAAAGGCTCACTTATACTGATTTAGACAAATATGCAGAATAGGAAGGTAACTTCAGGCAGCGAATGCATACAGATGGAGGCAAAATGGGGTATAGGTGTAAGGCAGATAGATACACGTATACAAAAAGCATTAGCCTTCTATTGGAGATAAGGGATGAGCAAATATGAGGCTTCTCAGGAGTAATCAGTAAGCCATAAAATGGAAAAGCACTCATATGGAAAAATTTGGAATATCTGGTCCAGAGTCTGGAAAGTAGTGAGAATTTGACAACAACATTGACGACATGCATAAAAGAGATACACCAGATAACACTGAATGACGAACACTGTTGACGAAAATACATAGGCAATAATAGGGATATACTGCATTTCAGATTTTAACTTCTGGCCAGAGCCAGATTCTCAAATACGGTCAGGGAAAAAGCTGAGACCGAATTTGGATGAAGTTGACTTCACTTACATGTAACAATCTAGGTGCACTACCGCTGTGCTGAAATCTGACAAATCCAGAAATCGGGCCAAAAATGTTGACAGAAATCGCCAGATGTGTGCGGTATGGCCAAAGTCCGGACATCGCTAGCCAATACACATGAAAAGCAGGCAGCACTAGAAGTCCATGTAAACAGTGTGACAGTTGTCTGGTGGGACGGGTTGAGTGTCCCTACCTCGCAGACTCAATTCCGTCCTACGGAGTCAGGATCAACCATCAGTTCCCAGCAGCGGATTCATCCCAACACCTATCCATCACATTAGCTGCATGGCAGGTGAGCCAACCTAGTTTATGCACATTACACTGAGTGAGCGTAAGACTCTAAGCACTGACTATTAAATCAGTCTCCATGTCACAGATAATATCTGAGCTTTCCATACATGAATCACTAGGTACCACAGTTTTCTGAGGCAAATTTTTCCAAACTCTGCAGCTCACCGGTCACCGCAGCAAATTTCCCTAATTCCTTGGCATCCTATTTATCAAATAAATTTAGGACTTTTTGGATTATTTAAAGTATGAAAACATACGTCCCTCTGTATATCAAATGTGCAATAATCATCGATTAGGCTATATCAGTGGTGGGAATATCTTTCGTGCTGCAGTGGAGTTTTGCTGATTGCTGAAGTTGTCGTCAATTTAAGAAGATTGGCAGTTTCGTCAAAAAGCTTCGCGAACTCGGATTTAAAGGGAAAAAGCAGTAATCACCAGCCAATACCCAATTCCATAAATGTCTGTGGAAACACGAAACGTGCCAGAAATGGGCAAATTCCACAGATAATGTGGCCACATAATGTGGATAATGTGGCCACAGGCTCGGCCAAAAATTCTGCAGCCAGTGGAAAACAAAAGCCAGACTTGTCGGAGAAAGTGGATCTGAGCACGGTCGCCCAGCTGGTCTATTTGCAACAACTGTCACAGTGCAGGTAAATACGCAGCCTGGAGGCAACGACAGATACTGACAATGCACAACGGACAGACAGAGCGACAAGCCAGACATCAGCAGACACTGTTGCAATGCTCAATGGCATCTTCAACATCTGTCAAACCTTCTATTACTTGCCAACCGTTGAAATGTAGCTCACGGATGACCTCCTGACCTTGTTAAGTCTCATGACCTGCCGACCCTTGACCCTGACCCCCGTGACCTCAGCAGGCCCTGCGTTGCCGTGTGCATCTCCTCAAAGAAACTGTGTAACATCACATGACAAACAAAATCTACAATAAAAAAAAAGCCAAAAAGTAAAGTTAGGTTACATTATAGTGTGCTCTAAACCTTAGCTTAAAGTTAGCTTAATCTAGCACACTTAATCACCATCACTTACGCGTGGAATAGTGGCACGACCCAAGAATCGAACCGGCGTCCCCGAGCTCGAATTCCAAGTGTGCTAACCACTAAGCCATTGAGCCACAAAGAAGTATCAAAGTGCGGCATCAAAAAACAATACATATCGACGAACTGTATCATATACCTACGACACTTCGTTTACCATGGCGACATCTACGAGATCTAGTTGTGAGAGGAAATTGTTCGCATACAGGCAGCAGCAGTTGCTGAAATGTCAAAAACCTAACTAACAAAGGTTGTAATTTGTATGAATTTATGTAACTTAGTGGTCACGGTTTCAACCTGTGAGTTTATTCCGAGAAAATCTACGTCGTTCATACTTCCTTTTCTCAATTTTCTGATCAATATCATAATCTTCTTATCTGTGTACTTAAAACTATTAATATACGTTAGTATCTATTCCCTTCTGTCATATAACTACACAACTCTGTCACTAGGGTACGAATCAACTACAAAAAGTAGTGAGTAAGTATATATTTTGAAGAATAGTTTTTCTGGTATTTCTTGTACATTTGGAAGGCGTCTTTTGCAGCGAGGCCTTGATATACCTCAGTGTGTTTGATGTTGTGTGGTCTCCTGTCTTACTTACTTTGAGTAACTGTAGATTTATATAAATAAATAATTTAATACTCACACTACACACTGTCACTAGTATCAGCAAGTAAAAGCCTCGCTCAAGGCTAAGTACTGCCCGTGGGTATCACGCAGACAAAAAATGCAAAAAAACACGTGATATTCAATAGGCTTCTAGAGGTAATCAAAATACACGTTCATGCAAAAATTTCATCAGGCTAAGTGCAGCGGTTCATGAGTTATCGTGTTGAGAGAGAAAAAACTTAGCGACGATGCTCAAAACAACACTGCCGTCACCTGGGCAGGCAGTGAACTGAAAATGTCTACTGTACAGTGTGGTCTGACCTGGGCGTATTGTGCACTGAAAATGTCTACAGTACAGTGTGGTCTGACCTGAGCGTATTGTGAACTGAAAATGTCTACTGTACAGTGTGGTCTGACCTGGGCGTATTGTGCACAGTTGTTCCACCAAGCACGACTCGCACACCTCCAGGCGCTGATCTGTTGAGCATGTGAACCGTCAGAGCTTCCTCGTATGTAACTCCGCCGACAATAAACACTACCACATCCTGAGGCCTACAGCAGCAGCACCATCCCACAATGCATCACTGTCAAATGTTTGTACGTTACACAATGTAATGTAAAGTCCTTCCCGAGCCACGCGGCGCACGGGGCAGCGCTGATCTCCGTTTCCTTAGCGCCCACCCAGACACCAGTTTACATGGATACGGAGCTAATGTAATCACGGGTGTGCCTGTTTAGTCGCCAGCTTTCGCTGGTACTCATTGCACCTACCCACACTGAGGGATGGCCAGGCTGAGTTGACCTGGGTGGCTTAGTTGCGTATGAAGACAGTATATCCACGAACGGTCACCCATCTCAGTACTAACCTGGCTCGGTGTAGAGTAACTTAGTTGATGCGACCAATGACGTTATTGCTAAACCAAGATGCCTAAAGTTCCGTGAAAATTTATCAATGTAGCGTACAGCATACGCATTGGACATCATAGAAACAGAATCACAGACAGACACACAGATGCATGCACACACACAGCTGTCGATCATTATCTTTTTTAATCGTAGTAATTGTGCAATTAATTATTCTAATCATGTGTTAGTTGCAGTTTTCATGGGCACCTGCTTTGTATAGCAGGAAGGCGTCATCAAAGAACAGAAAGCCATCTTGCTGCTGAACACTGGCCTACATGCTGTGACCACAGTTTCTACAGGCGCTGTAACTCACTTGCAACAAACTAGTCCATTGTATCAGCAGTCACTTAACAAACTGTTGAACAGTCGAACGTATTGGTGTGGGCGACGAAGCAACGTGCGTGGCCGATAGTTTCAACAAGCTTCAACGACAGTGAAATAGCCGTAACATATAATAAAAGCAAACTGCTACACAGTAATTTTTGTCACTACACTTACATTTCTAATGTTGTTAATTTCTTTTATTTGCAAATAATTCCTTATCCCGCTTATGTGTTAACTGGATATCTCCAACACTCGCATGCACATATGAATGGCCAGTATGAAACATAACGTCTCCAGCAACGCTGAACAAAGGCGGAGGCACAATAACAAGTGTGTGTGTTTGTGTGTGCGTGTCAGACCTGTCTCTCAGCTGTGTGTTGCCCATGTACGGAAACGCCGCTTCACGCAACTTGCCTTTCAACAACTGATCCAGGACGTCGTGCAGTTGTGGTTTGTGCTGCGTGTAGATGTTCTCAACGCCCTCAAATACAATAACATACAACATGAAAAACGTCCTTCCCGAGCCACCACAAGGCCGATAGAGCGGCGCTGATTTCCGTTTCCTTAGCCCTCAGCCAGACACTAGCTTACACTGCCAGACCACAGCTAGTGCATCGCGCGATGTGGCTGTTTATGTCGCAGCTTTCGCTGGTACTCATTGCGCCTACCCATGGAGGGATGGCCAGGCTGAGTTGACCTGTAGTTATGGTGATTAAGTGCGCTAGATTAAGCTAAGCTTTCAGCTTTAGAGCACACTATAATATAACCTAAATTTACTCTACTTTTTACCTGTGTGGCTGGTTACATGCCGAGATGGTTCACCCATCTCCTGACAGTCATCTATCAAAGCACAAACAGGGCCCAACGTCACTTAACTTCACTGTAACCAGTAGACAGGAGTTTAATTTTTCATTTTCCTGCAACCAACTACATCAAGCATTGAAGGCAAAAATGGCACGCAAGTTCAGAATTATGATCAAATTGCTTATCGTTACCTTTAGACCTTTGAAGAACTTCTTGGTGATGGAAATCGGCGTTGGTGTATCGGACTCAAAGAGATCGGCACCTCCACGCACCTTCTGACCAGCGTATTCTAGCACCGTAGGCACCAGCTGCATACACATTAACTTAATGAATATACAGCAACAAGCTACACAGTGAACAAATTAAGATAAATATTAGCATAATGAATATTCAGCCACAAGCTGCACAGTGCATACATTAACATAAATATTGACATAATGAATATTCAGCAACGAGCTACACAGTGAACACATTAAGAAAAATATTAGCATAATGAATATTCAGCAACAAGCTACACAGTGAACACATTAAGACAAATATTAGCATAATGAATATTCAGCAACAAGCTACAAAGTGCACATATTAGCATGACTACATCGGGAGTACTAAGAAAGGCAAAAATAATCCAACTGTAAGTGGCATTGCTGCAAACCAGTTATACTGGGAAAGGGGAAGTTGTATTGGGTCGGCGATAGTACAGTTGTAAAAGGCATTGCTGAGTTCCTATAGGCTGTCTATAGAAACCACTCTGTACCGATCTGGCTGCAAATTGCAATGCAAATTTTGACAAAGCTTACCTTCCTGGGAGAGAATCATGGCCCATGTCTAATATGGTGTTCATGGGGGTGGGAAATGAGTGTCTTTGACAGAGGGCAGCACATTCTCTCTAATGGCTTTAACAGGGCGCACAAGCGCGACAGACATACAGATGGACAGACAGACAACACCGTGCTAACATCTATTGCAATAGCCGGCCGGCCGGCTTTTTCACCAATGCAGCGTGAGTGAGCGAGTGAGTAAGAGTATTTGCGAGGTGCATAAAAGCACCTAGTCGCTATGCGCCGCAGTGTCACTGAAACAAGAACGACTTTAGCTGCCGACGAAATTCTCCAATGTCGTTGTCAAGCTGGCGAATCCTGGCCGGCAGACTGTTCCAGAGCCGTAGTCCAGCGAGTGTGAAACTCCGGTCACCAAACTGCATGTTGGTCCGTGGCATAACGATACAATACAACACAGCCACCGACAGACACACTGCAGCTGACTACTCAGGGCGGACTTCTGGCTCTTAACCAATCGGTTAACGCAGCTCATTAATATTCATGATGTCTGTGCCTCCTCTGAGTGACTGTCCGTTTACATAATCACGTGATCAGCGCTGTCCAATAACAACTGTTGTCATTATTGATGACAGCTGCCGTTGGAGGACGCTGAACGAATGAATGTAAACACGTGATGAGTTAACTGAAAAAATGGGAAACCGGGCCTTGGTGATAGAATGCTGAACCATCAGCAGTGGGGACCTTGACAGACCTTGATGAGTCGGTCTGGCAGGTTGCGTCGCTGCAGAACGCCGATGAGACCCGAGATGTCGTTGTTGCTGTGCTTCTCATAGCGCAGTGCATACAACATCACCAGCCGAACAGCATCCACGTCACGCAGCTTACTGCTGGACAGCAGACTACGCACTTTCTACACACACACACAGACGTACACAGACACACAAACACACAGACGCAGACGTACACACACGTACCTAGCACGTGACAGGTGTTGGTGTCAGCAGCTGAACTTGAGGCGCATACAAAGTGACAGAAATAAACTAAACTGAACTAAACTGAAATACGTGAAATGAACTGAAATAAAAATAGTCTGAACTGCCAGTTCGTTTGCCAGTCCGTGCAACGCAACTGAAATGCATTGACATGTTGCAGTTCAGTTCAGTTCATTTGCTGGGTACACGCCTTAACATCTGTCGAGTCTAGCAAAGTCCCCGTGCAACAGAGAAACTGACATACTGCTCTGTATCACACAAATTCCACTAGTTGTATCTTGCTCAAAACCCGCTTACAACCACGCCTCCAACCAAGCTGCAGACCTGGCTGCAGCTGCAGACCTGGCTGCGACTTTTTAGTCCGAGACCAAGTTGCAGATCTGGTCTCCGACAAAACAGATCCAACAGAATTAGACCCCACTGAAAGTGGATGAACAGTGAACAACACCTATAGCGATTTAGGCTACTCCGTCTTGTACACATTTTGGTACGTTCAATGTAGATCCGCCGAACTTGTCAGCCCTTTTGAGCGTAGTACAAAAAATGAACTGTTTGATATTGCCTACAGTAAACGTCGGCACTCAGAATCTGATTCGTTCGTGACATATGGCGCCACATAAATGTGTTTTGATTGATTGATAGCTGTGTGATGACAACAACAACGACCACTACAGCAACAGTAGTAGTAGTAGTCATAGTGACGGTGTAGTAGTTACCATAAGTGACTGAGAGTGGTCGTCGTGACAAGCCAGTTCTTGCTCACACTCAGACACGTCCATCAAGCAATGTGATCCTACAAGCCGAGACAACTCTGACACGACCGTCACATGCTTCGACACCGTCCCCGACATCTTCTTGAACGCCGGGTACGTCTCAATGAAAGCCTGCACACATGTACATACAATCAACAGCATTCAACGTTTACCAACGCCGATCACGTCACTCCAGCCATCAAAGTTGCATCTCGACATCGGGTACGTTCTGCCAACCGACACCGGCTCATTGTGCCTCGCTGTCGACTCAACACATACAGCCGTCGGGCTTTTTCAGTTGCTGGTCCGACGGTCTGGAACTCACTGCCAGATGAACTCAGAGATCCTGCGTGTGATGTCGAAAGCTTCAAACAGTTCTTTAAAACAATGCCATTCAGGTTTTAGTAGTGTGACTAGCACATTAGAGGTTAATTTCAAAGTTATGCACTCTAGAAATTCACGTTTTACTTACTTACTTACTTACTTACCTCATTGCCTTGACCTTGATTCATCCTGCATCCATGTGGACACATTGGACCACACTCCGATGCCAACCATGTCTGCCAAGAACTTCCACCTCTGCTTCCTCCGAGCTAGGTCACTCATGTCTTTGTTGACTGCTCCTCCAGTTCGTTTGTGGTCGACCTGGTCCTCTCCTGTATCCCTCTACCTCCCACTACAATGCTTGCTGTGGTATTCGCGTCACATGTCCAAGCCAGCGAAGTCGTCTTCCCCTCAGTATGTTGTCCATGGTCTGTTGTCCAGTTATAGCTCTGACCTCTATACGTTTGTTATCCTGTCTTTCCAAGAGATGCCCAGTACGCTCCTTTGTCAACTACGGTGAGCATCTGTTTACCTCACTGAGAAACAATTAGTTACTAAAAACTTGAGAGTTACAACTCAATGAACAACGCACAGTGTCTAGTAGCAATGCATGCGTCTGCTTGTAAGGCAGCCCCAAAAATGGACGCATTTGGTCCAACACCGTACTGTTACACCACCAAGCCACCTTGCTCATCTAACGATGACTGAAACATACAAGAAATGTGCGCTAATGCTCATGAGACGTGCGACAGCATCAGTTTAATTTCGTACGCAGGTTGTCTTGCTCTATCTCCAGTATATTTCAGCGAAAATTCACTCTAAGCGTGCGTCACAGCCAAAAATAGCAAAAAAATCACTTAAAACCCATATTTTTTGGGTTCAAGGTCGTTCAAGGTCATCGCTGTTGGTACCCCCGGAAAGCACGTCAGCAGTGCTTGTTATGATAAGCAGCAAGTCTGTGTCTATCTGCAACGATTCTTGTGCTAGATTAGTCGACAGTAGCAGAAATTGCACGTTTTCAAGGGGGTACCGAAATTTGATGCGCTCGTACGGAGGACTCCTTGAACTTAGGGGGTCAAACCTTACATGTTGAAATCTACGTTTAATGCCAAACATTTCATACGCAGGTTGTCCTGGACTATCTTGAATGGTTTTGGCGCAATTCATTCTTAAAAAGTGCATTGCAGCCTAAAATCGCTGAAAATTGACTAAAAACCCCTATTTTGGGGGTTCAAGGTCGTTCAAGGTCATCGATGTTGGTACCACTGGAAAGCTGGTCGGCAGTGCTTGTTACGATATGCAGCAAGTCTGTGTCTATCTGCAACCGTTTTCACGCTAGATGAACCAATAGTGGTAAAATAACAATTTCTAAGGGGGGTACCCCTCTTTGATGCCCTTGTTTGAGGGGAATCTCTTCACCCAGTGGCACCAAATTACCTCATAAGAAACTAGAGACTCTATGCTATCATATGGTGAAGACCCAGACTCTCTATCTCACCTGGCCTTGAATCCGTACCGGGTCATGACGGACAGACAGACAGACAGACGGACGAACAAAATTCCTATAGCTAGTATGCGCTCTCAGCAGTACCTGCCGGTACAGCTGTGGAGTGTAAAAACCCAGCAAATGCGAGTCTGTTCAGCGTACCTTCATGTCCGCAATGGAGTCGACTTTTGCCTGACTCTTTGAACGTTGCTGAAACTCTTCCATCAACTGCTTTATGTTGCTGCCAATCTCACCAAAATTCTGATACAAATTCTGCATATACAAAAATATCAAACAAACATGTAATACTACAGTGTGTGCTAACCTTCAGTGTCCTTGTTGGATGACAAACAGGGCATAGAGTCTCTGAAAAGTACTACCACAACAGCTCCAAACTGGAGTAACTGCAGAAAAACCAGTTAAAACCAACACAAAAAAGTGTGCATGTGGGAGTCTAACAACAAACCACAAAGTTGGTAATTATGAATGCCAAAACAGTGCAAATGCACAAATACAAGTAACAAACAGCAAAATTAACATCTACAGACTAAGGGACAATATTCAGATAGAAAATACAAAAAAAGCCATACTTAACTTACGCCAGACATTTAAGCATTTTGGAACAATCACATAGCAGAGAGAAACTAAAACAAAGTAAACACAAAAAGCTTACCAGCATAGAGATATATGAATTAGCACAGTCTGCATATGGAGAACAGAAATAAGAGATGCTACGTGGCTGCTCATAGTGGCACAGAATTAAACCAGCTTTACAGACACTGTGTACTAGGAATACTATCAACAATGAGTGACTAAGTGAGTGAGTGAGTGACAGGTGAGTGGGTGAGTGAGTGACAGGTGAGTGAGTGAGTGAACGGTGAGTGAGTGAGTGACAGGTGAGTGAGTGACAGGTGAGTGAGTGAGTGAGTGAGTGACAGGTGAGTGAGTGACAGGTGAGTGAGTGAGTGACAGGTGAGTGAGTGACAGGTGAGTGGGTGAGTGAGTGACAGGTGAGTGAGTGAGTGACAGGTGAGTGAGTAACAGGTGAGTGAGTGAGTGAGTGACAGGTGAGTGAGTGACAGGTGAGTGAGTGAGTGACAGGTGAGTGGGTGAGTGAGTGACAGGTGAGTGAGTGAGTGACAGGTGAGTGGGTGAGTGAGTGACAGGTGAGTGGGTGAGTGAGTGAGTGAGTGAGTGAGTGACAGGTGAGTGAGTGAGTGAGTGAGTGAGTGACAGGTGAGTGGGTGAGTGAGTGAGTGACAGGTGAGTGGGTGAGTGAGTGAGTGACAGGTGAGTGAGTGAGTGAGTGAGTAGTTTCTTAACACAGAAAGTATGGCATATAGTGCAAAGGTGTATTCACATTGGCATAGAATTCATCGTGCTCGGCTGAGAGCACAACCTCCTGCATATCCTTGGACACTCCCGGCACTCCAGTCATACTGATGCGATTGTTGCTGATTCCAAGCAGTTCGTGGACCATTGCCTGGTACGTCCACTGCATGCACACACAACGCTGTACTAGCATCAGCAATCAAAACACATCTCGAGACCAACTGTTTACTTTCTCGTTTTAATTAACTGTTTTGGCTATTTTTACTGCCCGCGGAAGTGATGGCAGTACTGTTTTCAGCATCGTCAAAAATTTGCCAACATGACAAGATAAACTCATGAACTGCTGCACTTACTTGCTCTTTCGCAATATATTCATATGTTAAAAAGACCACTACATCAGTTTTACTGCGACGTGTTTCACAGTCACACGTCATCAGGTTCTCTGTCTATAGAAGGTATCACAAAATATCTAACAAAAAATACAAATACTTAAATGCTGACTCTTCATGCATAAAAAAATAAATAAGAGATGTACTGGCCACATTTGCTGGTAGTTATTTGAAACAGTGCACATAAATGTACAGAACCAGTCTCACAGACATACATAGAGATACAGACAGACAGAGACAGAGACACAGAGAGATATGCAGGCATACAGTTGGTGACCTGATTAAGCAGCGGAGTGACGGGGTCATTTCTACGATCCAGTATGAGCAGCACAGGAGCTACGTCGGACTTACGGAAGTCAAACAAAGCCGCCTCACGAGTGATCACTTGCTAAACACACAAACCAAACACACAGCTTCTATCATTGCTTAGAAGCCTTAGACCATGGCTCAGGCCAAACGACCGCTACATGTCCCAGGTGCAAGACCACGGTCCACTGCGAACAACAACTGTGAGTATGACTGAGTGAGTGAATATGATCGGCAGCCACCGCAGTGGTCTTGCAAACTGGAACTGGGTGCAAATTGATAAGGTAAGTCCACTTGGTTTCCACGCAGTGCAACGCATGCAAAGGATGCACCATTTGCACTGCGACAAACACAACAGTCACAATGCACAGACCAGACAAAACGCAATGAACGCAACGAATACAACACAAGAACAGACGCCACTAACATCCATGCGTTATCACCGTTGTGTCACTTGGTTCAGCTTTGTCCGTTGCATTTGTTGCATACTTTTCATTATTGAGGGTCCAATAAAAACCTTATGGGTGGAGGTTCTCAGGGATGGACGGCAACCGGAAGCACAGGAATTTATATACGCCCAACTGAAGTAAAAACTATGGACAAAAAATGGCACAAATGTTAAATTTGCAACAACAAAAAACTGGCGGAACAAACCCGGACGAGATCGGCGAGTCGTCGTGCCAGCTCTGATGAGTTCTGATAGCGAATCATTGGACATTTCTTGAGTGAGAGCAGCAGAGCAGTCAGACCCTGAACAGTCCTTGTCAGTGCTGAGCTCACCCAGTTGTTACCCTAGCAGCATCGACAGCATCTAACAGACCTCAGCAACAGCCTAAATTATTTAGACTTGTTCACTTTTTGGCCCAGCCTGACCCAGCCTACTATGGCTGAATAACTGTTACAAATTTTCCTCAAAAGCGTTGGAAGCTAAGCTGAGTAAAAGCAATTTCTGCTTAGCATTTGTCATTAGCTAGTTAAGCATATGCAGGACTTTGATACTGTTACTCAGCGTTGGAAATTCATGAAAATTTTGATACAGTACTCTGATCACTAGCGAAAATCAAACATTGAATTTGCTGTACGCACTTCACCAAATATTCACAAAATTAAGGTTGTTAAACGGTTACCGGTTAACCGGTAACCGGTAATATTACCGGTTACCGGTTTCATTTTCAAATTACCGATTACCGATTTACCGACCTACCGACGGCAGCGCGCACTGC
>Ga0056124_1000289_pt1 | contig 15421 bp, 8 predicted proteins | sample WorMetHEROISLAND_2_FD_70069 | JGI IMG/M metagenome (GOLD analysis project Ga0056124, IMG submission 70069) | Marine gutless worms symbiont microbial communities from Max Planck institute for Marine Microbiology, Germany - Olavius sp. 4 HERON ISLAND | ecosystem: Host-associated > Annelida >... | reverse complement strand
CCCAAAGAAACTAAATTCCCCCCAATACCGAGGAGTGTAGATAAGTCCGTGCCTACTCCTCTGTTATTTAACGCTCTCGGTCCTGATGACCCCTTTCGAATTTCTGGAAAAGTTCGACTGATCCTCAAACTAGAGTCTTTCGCGGAGCTGATAGTGGACTTTCGTGATGCTAGCTTGCGTCGTTTAGACAGAATTGCAGAGTGTGACGGACAGACGGACGCCTCTGCCACAGCCACAACAGGGCATCTGCGTAGTAAGTTATGCTGACACCCTGTAAAATGTAGGGGAAAACAATTACGCTGTGGTTAGCTGCATTAATAGTTAGTTTAACGTCATAGATGTTAGCCTACTAATAAAAGTATACGACTCGAATGGCACGAATAGTCTACCGATGGTACGAATAGTGTTCATGGTACGAAAACTCCATCATTCGAGCACACAGCGTGGACTACATAATGATCGATGATCGAAGCCACCGATGGTGACAATTTGACAAAGTGATAACAGTAAGCACAGGCTTTCGCCTACGTTCGTCGTTTCTTGTTCAAATTGCTCAAAACCAGCGCAGCGTAGACAGTAGGATACTTCCGCGTGGCAACATTGCAGAACTGTCACAGACTTGATGTTCGTTGGTGCTGCTGGCTAACCTATCGGAGTCATAGAGCTGCGTGTCGTCTTGTTCATCGCCACCAGCGACTGTCCGGTAAGTGCCATGGCGGCTGGGTGTCGCTCGTTTACCATGGAACTACGCTTAGGCCGCTGTTTGGTGTCGGCGAGTGGCGGCGCCACGATTACGGTCACCCGTCGTCTGCCCGCCCTCGTCGTCTTCGTCGTCGTTACTTCAGCGGCCGGTTGTACAGGCGGCAGTTTCTCGGGCGAGGACGACGTCGGTGGCGCGAAGTGGAGCGAGATGTCTGCTGCCGTCGTGTTGCCTCGTCTTCGCAACTGACGCCTCTCTCTGGTGACGTCGTCGGTTGTCATGGTGACCGGCTGCTGGACGCTGGTGGCAGCTGGTGGCTGCTGTGGGTTATGGCTGCAGTTACATGCGGCTGATGCGACCTGTCGTATCATATATCATACATATTCGTCTGAGATAACAGTTCACAGATCGCAACTACCGACAATAGGATGTATTCCAATAGAGTGAAGTTAATACAGTGGTAGGCCTAATACTCTACACAGTCAACATCTCGGACAGCCTCGACATCTCAGTAATGCTAGCGATTAGAAGACGAGAAAGAGTAGCTAATGCCCAAACTCCACTACTTCGATTTCCTAAGTGGACAACAAGTCGTAAGCTACAGCAACAAACTGTAGGCCTACAACGTCATGACATGTCAGGATTTTGTGGATTTGCTGTAGACTTCCGATTTGTCGTACAACTAATCGAAGCAGGTGGAATGTGGGCGTAAGCTAATGACCTGGCTGCACGTCATCTCGTTGATGGTGGATAGCAAGGGCTGCGAGAAGCGGACCGTTGGTCTGGAGACTCCACCGGCGAACGTCGACTCGGCTCGGGTGAACGTTGACTGACCGCCGGCGGGACTGGGCGACTGACCTCCATCAGCACCGCCGCCGCCGCCGCCGCCGCCTGGGGTCTGCTGGCAGTGATTAGCCGGTGGGCTGTATCCGGCGAATCTCTGTTGCATATGCATTTACTAATCAGCATCATAGAGGAGTTTAACGTGGCCTAAATAATAAGCATTATTTCTAGGACCGCGTATGTAAGTACTGAGTAGGCCTACAACAAGACTAGTGTTATCGAGTATTTAAACTGGCTGCAGTATGACTGACGGAACAGAAAAGTCTTGAGCCGCTGCCTGAAGACCGACAGCACAGTCACGGTGCAGAGGTCACTGAGAGGTCATGACTTGTCAGTGACCTCTGCACGCGTTGACTGTGTTGCTACTGACATACGGGATGATATGAGATTTGCACTAGATAACTGGCAGACGAACCGCAGTTTGATCTAGCACAAAACTATTTAAAACCGAACTGAAATAGGTGAAACGAGATGTTGAAAACCAAAAAAAATCAAGAAACAGTCGAGTGGTAAGATAGCAGAGATATCAATCAGCCTGAAATTTTTGCATCCTATATGGCCCAGCTAATATCGACTTTAGGGATTAAAAATTAACGGTTCAGCGAATGCTTCTGTAAGTAATTTATCCGACATAGAAATATAATTCATTAAATTTACAGCGGCATATCCTCTCTTTACCATCCTCTCTAAAACCGTATTTGCAGGGCTTTTCTAACGAGAAGTCTGCAAATGAGAGTGCTTAGGTTCCGACCTTCTGCCCGTGACAGAAGAAGAAAGCAGCGGCTCTGCGTCGAAGACTTTTGCCGCCGGCGACATGCATGAGCGGGGCCGAGACGACAGACGACTGTGCGATGATTGTAACCAACAGCAACCAGCGACCGTCGGTCCCAGGCGCGCCGTGCCCAGTCCTGCCCATCATCAGCGCCAGAGGCGCAATGCCGAGCGGCAGCCAGGTCAGCGTCGACACGACGACCATCGCCGTCATTGCGATCGCCAGACGGCGCTGATGTCTCAGCCGCATGTCCGGCATCTGCGCCGGCCGGCCGGCAGACACACACATTCATTACAGTGTCCTCTCATAAGCGTAATATCCCACGTGGGCTATGAAATGAGGATGTGGCTGACTTGCATGTCTATAGCGATGGCCGGCAGACACACACAGGCTCAAACAATTAACTTACGCCAAAATTAATCTACATGTATGTGTCTGGTCAAAGACCATGTCTACTTTGCCTAAGACTCGTCGGCTATCTGCTGAAAACCTGGTCGGAGACATAGCAAGTCTTAAGCAGGTTTTAAGCAAGGTATAGAAAGTACGGTAATGCAGTTTGGGCCTTGGCAAAATCGTAAACCGTAAACGGTGTTATAATACAACGCACGGTAATGTTTTAGAGCTTTTTTTAGACAAATGCATCTTCAAGAAAACCTGTGTTTATGCGTAGTGTGTAGAATAAAATAAACATTAACAGTGAGCGTAAACCAGTCATTGGCTGCAGGACATAACAAAGATGTTTTGTTTCGTTTTTAAAGTTCAACCTCAAAGTATAAAATAGCAAAAGATCATTTGGAAATCAGGAGAAAGTGACACGTTAATAGTGATGGAATTATGCGTCGAAGCTGAGTAGCTGACCATGAGAAGGTTGCTGACTGACGACATTGGTCCAGACGACGACGTACTGCTGCGACTCTGAACCTCGGACTCGGACTCTGAAGCTCGGACACTGACTCGGCCTCTAGACGCAGTAGAAGTGCTGCTGCGACTCTGACAAGACACGACACTCCAGCGTGACGACGACTGCGACACGCGCATAGCCAGGTTGACGATTGATCCGCGCCCGCTGACGACTGCCCGCTGATGCAACCTCCTCGACGTCCGCATCACACCCACGTAGACGCCGTAGTAGATTGCCGCCTCGACACTGAGCGGCGTCACCAGACCGAGCAGCAGGTAGGCAGCGGGGTAGACGTAGCGGCCACGGTCCCGCCAGTTCACCGAGCACGCCTGCGTTGCTGCGTCCACGGCCGCTGTCGACGGGTCAGCGGCGAGCGGCAGAACCCAGACTAATGCCAGGAACCACGATAGAGCGATCACCCAGCCAAGGACTGACCGCAAGGTCGCGGTCACCCAGAATAATGCCAAGGACCACGATAGAGCGATCGCGATGAAGCCGAAACGTCGAGAGAACGATGCATTCATTGCACTTTGTGCACGCACCGTCTTGTATCTTTCTCGACACAGATAGTAACGTATCACAGACGAGATAGTGATTACATTAATTTTTATTTGTGTTGTACTGTTCCTGAAAGTTTAACCAAATATCGACTATGCTATTAAATTATTTATCATGCATAGCTTTCTGTTGATTTGTGCGCAAAGTGTATTTTCCGAAAATAGTCCACTAAACGCAAAACGAAAATACACCATAAAGGATAAAATGTATCATCAAAGTTGACCTTTGGTCAATCGTATCTATATATCTATTAATCACTATTCGTTCAAAACAGACGCATTAAATTTATACAAAGTGCAGATCAAAGCGAGCGGAATGCCAACAAGTGTGAAACTATAACGTCAATTTGCTAGAATATTATGCACACGCTTTTGTTATACGTTTAAATATCATTTATGCTGGGCTTCGAGTTTATGTTTTTACATTCATTACAGTGTCCTCTCGTAAGCGTAATATCCAACGTGGGCTATGAAATGAGGATGTGGCTGACTTGCCTGTCTATAGCGATGGCCGTGATGGTATTGAGGGAAGCCGTTCCGAAGAGAATGGAAAGCCCGAGGTACCAGCGGCAGCCGAGGAGACCGGACGGCCAGTGCCGCGAGACGACGCTCAGCAGTAGCAGTGGAGCGGACACGGTTGATCGGAGGAGATCGCAGCAGGCCAGGTTCAGAGCCAGGATGTTGACGCGCAGCGCAGTCAACCTTGTCTGTAGGTGCGTCACATCGGCAACTGATCGACAGTTACCAGACGTACAGACTGCTGCGATCCGTTGCAACAATAGTAACTGTTCTCGATCGTGATAATTAGTCGCTGAATTAGTACGATAAGCTTGCGAATGTATATCGTGTATTTTGTGGATTAGCTTTGAACCCTTTCGGTTCATTGCAGTAACTGGTAACGTTACGTAACCGGTAACTATACAAGGTTTAGAGGCGAAACGATTTGCAACTGATCGACAGTTATACCAGACGTAGCCGGCAGTCTATTGCGGTCCGTGGCAGTGTGTACGGTCCGGAGGTGCGTCACAATGCTGACGAGGTTCAGCAGCATCCCTGCCACTATGAGGAAGCTCATGGCGACGATGACTGAAGCGTGGAAACCGGCCGACAGCGCCGAACTGTACAGTGTGTCGGACTCGTTGGTCAGGACTGGACGTGTCCAGTTCCAGTCAACGTCGCTCGAGTTCGACGGAAAACCGCCGCCGTAGTTAGCAACTTCCGCCATCACTGACACGTCTGAGTCCTGACTCTGGTTGCTATTCGACATCGTCATTCGTGACTGGACTTTGCTCAATCAACGCAGAGCTAGGCACAAATATACTATACAATTGTCGCATTGAAAATTGACCCAGAGTCAACGTACTGTCATCTGTCATAGGTAGCACAGCCTATAACCTCGAATGTCACCAATGACGTAACAGCTACGCCGCAGCCAGACTGACAGCTGATCATGCCAGCCTCTGCAGCATGTAGCTCCTGTTACGCGGCCCTCCCGCTAGGAGTCTGCATTACGAATTATGGCCTACCGTCGATAGTCTGTCCGTCCGTACAGTGAGTTCTTGTGATGTCAGGACTTAGCTTGCTAAATCAGGCCTTGACTTTGTATCTCGCGGAATGCTAAAACACTACTTAGCCTATAACTCAAGAACGGAAAACTGCAGCATGACAGAGAAATTTGCATGAAAATACCAGACTACGGTTGCCAACTTTGCCAATCTGCGATTTTGCCAGCACTGCTGTCTTTAGCAGTGAAATTAAATAAATATGGCGTATCAATGATGCCAGAGTTTTAATTTTTGTTGACAATAACGCTAGTTTAGTGTAGTGTGTCCTAAAAGATGTCAACCAACAGCGTTTCGTCGTCATTCCCGCGACCACCAGGGATTTTGCGGCCAAAATTGTACACCACAGCTGTACATTCAGTACTGGTACACACATTTTATAGTTTTCGACGTTTTGCGTTCAGGTATCTCGAGTTTGCAGATGTTGTTCCCGTTTTTACAGGGCATCAGCATAGTTTTCTCTACAAATGCCTTGTCTTGGCTATGGCAGAGGTGTCTGTCTGCAGTGTGTCTGTCTGCCCGCATGACACACTGTTGTTTTTTTGTCAAAACGACGCAAGCTAGGATCACGTAATCTTTACTGTCAGCTCCGTGAAAGACTCCACTTGGTCACGCGTATTCACAACTTGGCAAGAAAATTTTTATCACCAAGATACCAACGGCAAACGGGACTTCTGGAAAAATAGCATGGAGCTGTAGCTAAAAAGTGACCAACAGATGAACAACTTTTTGAATGGTTAATAACGATTACTGGATTACCGAAGTGGTACCGTATCGGAAAGCTTCTGAGTACAATGCAAAAGATCTGTAACTGCGTTTCGCAGAAAGCTGCGGCAAAAGCTATTCGATAGCTTTCACGAGTGTCTTCAGGCGTGCGTGGACAAGGCTTGAGGACACACATTATGACGAACATTTATACCTGTTTAAAATGTATTCTCTAGCATATCTCTATATGCGGGCTTATTGCTGGCATTTTATTTCATTTTGATTCATGTGTTTTTACTTTTTTTGCAAAAAAAATGTTTGCTACTTTATAATAAACAACCAAGGCACGTCGTCGTTATAATTTGTCTTCTTCAGCAGCGAGGGATACGTCATACATGTACATAGCGTAACGTGGCGGAAGTCACACGCGGAATGGCTAATGGCGATACCTCATATATCCATTAATCGAAACGGCCCCACGTTGCCGAATATAGGCCCAGATGATACAAGGCTTCGTGCTATAAAGTTGTAAAAACCCAACTCTTAACCTGGATGAAGTTTTTAAACAAACGAAATTTTGATTTTGGTCCGTACGCTCTCAAAAGATAAACGCATCCAACAAGAGACAGGGAAACGTTTTTTGACAGTGTAAATTGTGTAATTACGTGACGGTTAGCAGGTTACGGCGTGTTGATGGTCATCATAAATGTGACGCAAGAGCTGAGCTACTACAAAACCGAAAATTACTAAAACTACTGTTATCATTAAATTTTGTAAGAAGAAGTACTTGACAAAGATTTACCTTATTCAAAATTCACATCAGTCTTTCGCAAGGTATACTCGTTAGTGTAGCAGGTACTGTGGAATGCAATTTATACGAGTAATGTTTTGCGTTACTTTACACATTACTTAGCACGTAGCATTACTTTTTTACACATAATCACATAATTCAAGACGTGCACAATTCTTCCGAAATCTTCTAAAACATTTTGCGTTAAAAATAGAACACAAAACATTTGCAGAGCATTTTTTTAATGTTTTTGTTTTACACGTACCCACGACCTTACTGGATAACAACGACGGGCCGGTCATCTCAGCCAGTCGATCGTTGTTGGGCTCACCTCTGCTCTAGAGTTCTCAGTGTTCAGCGCAAGTTCGTCATCGAGTATAGTCTATAGGCTAAACTGTCCAGCGTCCAGACGCGCCGTTGCTAACGGCTTACACCGACCGACGTGAAAGGCAACAAAAGTAAAAAAGTAAAAGTTATCTTTTTAAGTTAAAAGCGCATTTGTGTCAGCATGACAACACGACTACAAACTAGGTTTATGATCTAGATTGCGGCGTTCATTGCTATAATGCTCGTAGCCAGTCCACTGCAATTATCAGTCGCTGCGAATGCGGCTGCTGCTGCTGCGGAAAGATTTTTACGTAGTAGTGGTTTGACGTGTTAAGGATTATTGTAACTTGCTTAATGTAAGCGTGCTGCGGTAGTTCTATTGCTTAGCTGTATTGCTTTTTATGTTCTTTGTTGTGTTTTTATCTTTCTGCCTTCGTTCTGAATAAAGTGCTGCAAGAAGATAAATGAAAAGTAAAAAAAAGATATCACGGAGGCGAAAAGCATTGCAGATGCGGATTGTCGACAATAATTTCTGCGTGGCTGTAACAGTAGCTCTTTTTGGTAGTAATTAGCCCACCGCCATTCCGTTGGAATATTAAATATTTTGATACTGGAAACGTCGAACTTGGAATTCAGCAGACGTACACTTGGTTACAAACAGAATACGCGTATACAGACAAAACTGTTTGACGAAAGTTTAATAAGCAAATGTTGTTTTTTTCTACAGATCACAGTTTCTATATAAAATACCGGTACGAAGCTATACAAACACGTGCAACATACGGTTAAGAGTAAAAACCGATTGCAAACATACCAACATGCAGTCAGCAGATTTCATTGGCTTGTCCTGAAAAAATCGAGAGGCTGCAAAATGTGGGCGTAGCAAGTGACAAGTGTCGATGACATCGAACGGCGAAGAATGGGGCGTGACCAAATATACTAGTATATTTGGCGTGACGGTGGTCATCTGTCCAACCAACAAGGTTCGAGAAAACATCGAAGCCCAAACAGTGTCAAGTTTCGTAAACACTTTAGAGTGGACGCGAAACATAAGAGCACACTAACCCACCACCGCACATTTTCCAAACAACTCGTACGGGCGCATTGTTCGAAGTATGGCCAATGGAATTAGTCCATTTTCTCTGCACTGTCGACATCACTGACAACTTCACTGAACAGCTGCGACGGTATTAGGCTACGGTTGCATGTGAAGCACAAAATACTTGATGAAATCATTTGAACTGTTTCTGTGTTCTCGGAGCAGTGTTTTGCTGCAAACGATATAGGTTTGACCGAGAGTGTACAGTTCGATGTCATTATACAGATAACGCGGAATGTTTCAATTCTCGACAGTTACCTTTTTATATCAGCTGCTATGTACAGTAATTGAAATTTAAAAATTCGCTATAGCACGAGTTTCAATATGAAATCTACAGTTGATTTCGAGTCAAATCTGAAGAGGGTCTGAACACTCTGCTAACTGCTTTTTCTCGACCGTCAACAGCGACGCCGGTTCCACGTCAAAACCGCCAGAACCGAAATCGATAAAACTGAAAAGATTTTGAAACCTGAAGAAATCTGATCTAACCCTAACCATAAACATGACCTAAATTTAGCCTGTTTCTGAAAGTCCTTCCAGTGCTGGCGGTTTCGGTTTGATGGGTCACCGTCGACGCGATAAAGCAGGCAGATATCGCATTACAGGACTTGGGCGTCGATGCTATGCTGCAACTAGGCCATATAATATAGATGTTGTAGCCTAAATCTTCATCTCCTTATACGGACGTCATGGGCAGGCGACAATCATATACGGTCACGCATACATCAGATGCTGCGAGGGTGTGCTTTCGATCAGATCGGAGCCGACGCCTTAGTTTAGGTAAGCAGTGAAATAAGCACGAGAACGTTAAACCAAATGTACTAGATATATTTGGTTAAACTGTGGTTTCAAGTAAACTATAGCATAAACGTTTGTCCAAATCTTGCAACACATTTTAGCATCTTGAACACATTTTATGACGCTGAAGATACAACGTGGTTACTTGTAAAATAGAACGTTTTTACAAATGCTTTCAAAATGTACGAATTCATCAAATTACAATGTTTATTAGTTTGTTAGTTAAATTCTTGACCTTTTACAGCCACTTCTGTCCGTCTCGGAACGACATACATTGGCCGCTAGATGTCATGCACAGTCAACTAATTATGAGGAATGCAGCAGCAGTTGCCTAAATGTCAATAGCTTAACTAATAAATAGTTTGATGAATCCATATAGCTTATTGGCCATCGTTTATTTATATGAGTTTATTCAATTCAAAGATGACTGATGCTTTTGATTTCAAATGTTTCAAAAATGTTTGATTTCACATAAATGTCTTATTTACGTTTAACAATGGCTTAACTCTGAAGTGTTTTCACAAACTAGACTAGTCGACCAATTTTATCGTAGACCTACTTTCAATGTTACTGGTTTCCTTTTTAGTTTTAATTTTGACGAATCATCGTTAGTTATCAGTTCGCCGCGTGCGGGTAGGCCAACTCCTCGGACCGCGTGTTACAACTATCGCGTCGTCGTGGTCGTGGCTAGCAGAAATAAACCTCAGTTTTTAACATGGCGGACTTTTTGTCGTATTGCAAGATTTGCTACATGCCGTTTCGCTGCAGGTTTAGTTTAGCATGCGCAGTTCAGATGTCTGGCTGGGCACATGTAATGAAACGCGAACACAATGGTGATATGAATTCTATGCGTCTGCGTTGACTGTTATCGGAGCATGTAACGTCAACATCCATATGCGCCGACTGCATGGGGGCGGTGGGGGCGATCATCCACACTACCTAAAGCTTGGGGGGGAATTTCTGGAATTTTTTTTTGCAACCGTAGAATGAAGGTATTTTCGCATCTCAAGTGTCCGGTTCAACGTGAATGCAACTTGCAAGTCGCCATTTTACAGATCCAGACGGAACAGTAAAAATACGGACGCGCAAATTGTGCAAGTCACAAAAATGCACAGTTTCATCCTCAAACTGTACAAAAAAAATCGTTCGGCGGTCGGGCTGATGATCGCTAAAGGATTTTTGGTACATTACGAGGCTGAAACTGTGCACTTTTTGTCACCTGCACAATGCACCTGCGTCTCTATTTTCACCGGGCTGCGGAAGCTTACAGCCATCCCACAGACCCCGTAGCTGGATGGAGTTAGGGAGTGGAAAAGGAAAGGAAGGAAAGTGTGTTTTACGTGTTTTATTGTCTTATTGTTTTTATCTTTTATCTTTTTTAGCCTAGTTCATTCGGACATTGTCATTGCTGTTTTTTTCTAGGCCTAGTTTCACGGCTATTGTCAGTGCACTATGGTGCCTTTTAGTCCTTTTCCATTCATGTTCTTATTTGTGTTTGTATTTTATCATGTAACTGTTTGAATGGGATCAAATAAACTGAACTGACTGAACTGAAAGAAGGATAAAATGGAAGGGAGGGGAGACAAAGGAAAGAAGAGGAGGGAAGGGAAGTCAAGGTCGCCCCACCGTGGTGTCTAGAAGTCGGCGCCTACGTCAACATCATCAGCATCATCAGCATCAGCAGCAGCAGTGATGACGTTGTAGTGGACTGCAGTAGGCCTATGAAGCTGAACGTCGAGCGGACGACTAACGCCTGCATGGCGGAGTTACAGAGCGGCCGATGACAGAAGCACAGTCGACCGTCACCGGGAGGAGACTCTCTCATACAGACCAGAGATATCGTCAGCCGGTGATTCAAGTTGTTTGAGCACGTTCTCACGTAATGAGTCGCACCACCTGCACCAGACAACCACAAACATTTAACAAAATGTCTAGTCTATTTGATTTATCACTCACAGTCTCGTTCTTTTACGTGTGCCGGTCGTGGTCTCTCTGTTGTTTTATTAAAGAAAGATATTTTATTGATTTGATTCGATGTGATTAACTTTGCAGTGGTGCTTTACTGTTTAACCGATCATTTATCAAATCATCAGGCCGTGGATGCATGTTGCGAAACATTTTGGCAAATCTTGCAAAAGTTTTAGCATCTGGAGCACACGTTGAAGATAGGACGTATAGTTACAATACATGTTAAATAAAACATTTGCAAAAAGAACTAGAAAGGAAGCCGATGTATTCCAACATACAGTTCGCGCTCACTATTATATGGTAACTAATTTTAAAAAATATTCTTACTTTTCGCTTTACCATCGTCGTCGTTGTCATTGACGTCCTTGTATTTGTCGTTTCTATTAAGTCAGCGTGCAATTTCTCGTTCATTCGAGTTAAAGTCTTTAAACGATGCCTGAAGACCAGACTTAATTTGAAGTAAACTACAAGTGCTCTAAACAAACTTCGCACTTCACACTTGGCTTGTCTCTGTGGCTCATTGGCACAGTGCGCGCTGAGCCTGAAACGGTTATCAGCCGGGCCTGGGTTCAATCCCCAGACTCGGCAGAGTAAAATGTTTCAGGATTACTGGCGCGCATGCTTTGAGATTAATTTCTGGGACAGGCAAGATGGTTTGACAGTGTCCTCTATAATCTGTGACCGTTAAGTGGTTACGGTGGTTAAGTGCGCTAGATTAAGCTAAGCTTTAAGCTAAGCTTTAGAGCGCACTATAATATAACCTAACTGTATTTTACTTTACTTAGCAATAATTAAACGCCATAGTGGTTGTGTGTAGACCGTTGTGAGATCGTTGTACAAGCTTTGAGCAAGGTCCATTGCAGATAGCAGTGTCGACGCTCGGATGCGAGCTGTTAAATGGATCGGCGCAGTATTGAGAGTTGGGCTGATGCGTCGAACATTCGTAACACTCCACAGCCGAGTGAATCCCCTCTGCACCAACACATGCATTCGCACTACGTTATACTCGTATCACGACCATCTTACGTGTAGTAAAGAATGCAGCACATTGTCATAATTTTACCTGCTTCAAACCAGGGCTCGAAAAGCCTAGGTTTTTGAAAAAAAGTTTTTATGTTTTGAGGTTTTCAGGTTATTAGTCTTTAAAAAGTTTTTTAAAGGTTTCTGAAGAATTTTAAAGTTTTTTAAGGTTGTACTGTACCGCACGAAGAAGACGGGACACAAATTTTATGACCCAGGATAGACCCCAGAGCCGAATTTTTTCATGGCCAAACTCCGACTGACACATTTTTTTTGGCTGAGATCCGGCTAGCCGAATTTTTTTCCGGCTGATTTTCGGCTGAGGAAATTCCCTGCTGTTTTTCAGCTGGAACTACGGCTGATACTATTTTGAAGTGTTTTACTCGTGGCTGCTTTACGTCACGCCTTCATTTATTTTAGAACTATATGAGTGAAGTAAAAACAAAGAACATTCACATGAATTCAGCAATTCAGTTTGTTGCAACCACATAGATAGATGCCTAATAAGTACGTCCTTCAAAGCCATGATGAGCCTGGTTTTGGCTCACAAGTCTCAGGCTCACGTTCTTGCGCATCACATTGCATAACCGCTGGGGCTGCGGCATTGTCTTTAATCAACTTGAAATTGTCATGCAATAATATAGTTTCGTTTATTTCGTGTGGCTTCAATGAATTTCTTCTACTTTTCAGAAATATAGTCCTGTAATCGAGAACAGAGATTCAGCAGGTACCGACGAAGCACTTGTACCCAGATGATATTCAGCCATAATTGGCTGAGAATTGGAAAACGACTTTCATGATCGTTCCAGAAAGACAGGGCGTTATCACTGTAACATAATGCTGTAGTATTGTAGTGGGCCTAGCTGGTTATTCAACTGTCAAAAAGAAACTGGCCAGAGTCCGATTGAATAATTCTCTATGTATGTATGTCATAAAAACGTTTCCAGGTATATTTTGTGCAGTTTAGTTGAATGCGAGGAGAAATTAAACCAAAAAGCCGAATAACTTTTCGACGGCTGAGGCGAAACTTGCAATTTAGCTTAGCCGAATTTTTTTTCGGCTGATTTCCGGCTAAGGCACAAAATTCGGCGGCGGCGGCCAAATTCGGCGGCTCTGGAGTCTAACCCAGGAAAACGTCCACCATTCTCCGTCACGTCGTTTTTGACGTGACGTCTGTCTAACATCAGAATTAAGTTACCACTGGTTGATATTGCAACGATCTCAGTTTGCCGATAGGTTAAGTTTTCCAGAACTTCTAACGAAGCGCGTAGAATAGGAATGACGGACAGGACAAGTTTATGAACTTTATCACGCCGCTGCATCTGCGAAACGATGAGATAATATGGCCACAGTTATTATTAATCACTAGGCCTAACAGGAAATGCTAGCTTTCGAGAGACGTCGATACCAGTGACCTTGATCGACCTCAAACGATTATTTTCAGAAGATATTGCACAATATCAGCAAACGCGCGGTTTTACTGTATGAACGCATTTTCTTGTAAAGACAAGTATACCTAACGTTAACCTATGTAACTATAGAAGGCTTACATTGCAGGTGCATAGTAGAACGTATATGCAACTTCAACAAGTCACAAGAGCGCCATGCGGTCGTAGCAAACACCGCGCGATGTTGCTTATGCTTACTGTTCTGTGTTTGGGTGACGTCACACGTTACGTTGGTGATATTTATTAGTCTATGGTGATAAATAGGTAATTCAATGCGCCACAGGCGATGCATTTTACCGGAAATTTGGGGATGTTTCCCTATAACTAAGTCACCGATGTTGGGGCTTAAACGAGCGAAGACCCTAAACTGCTTATTGATGTAATTACGTTTCAAGTAAGCCAATCTATACGGCCACGATACGTCAACGATACAGACAGACGGACGGACAGAAGTCGCATTCGGACAGACATCTTACGGTGGCATTGTTGCACTCTGCAAGTGTGAGTAACGTTAACCGATGCAACTAAAAATGCAATTATTCAGGCATTATTCACGGGTGCATGTCGAGCGAATGCAACTTTAAACAAATTAATAATTGCGCGGAGGAGGGCGGTATTCTTGTCACGTGCGGCGGGCGCGGTACGTGAATAGGCGTGAACAGCAGCAGCAGCAGCAGCAGCAGCAGCAGTTGTAGCTGCAGCCAGTAGACCGATACACCGGTCATCATCCGGCGCTCACGCCGTCGCTACAACGCACTGCGTAGCGATAGTTCTCATCTCCTCTGACTGCGTCACGTCAGCGCTACGCTGTTTGCCTTTCTTTCATCGTACGATCATGGCACCAGGGCCGGGCTTGGTATGATTCACTGAAATGAGCAGGGGCGTCTACCGCCCCCCATGAGTTCTTGGAGCAAGTTCCGTCACCCTCCCCTTTCTCTGCCCCTTTTCATCAGCCTTTTGTTTCCATCTTCTTTTCCTCCACTTCCCCTGACCCTACGGGGTCTGGCTGTAAGTTCTCCTGTGGGCTATGATACAAAATCGACTTTGGGACATTCTGGTGCTACAAAAACTCATTTGAAAACGAGCTACAGAGGCTAAACGGTGTATAAACATGTTTGAGAAATATGATGTTTTTGACGATCTTTTATGTGATTTAGGTGATTTAGGTCTTAAATTATGCCAACTCCCCCTAAACGGCTGAAAAAATCTTCCTACTTTTATGTTAGAGCTCCAAGGTTTATATAGCGTAAACCAGCCTAGAAATGAGAAAATACTGTGTCAATATATCTGCTTTATTTCCGGCGCTACTTCAGCCATATCAGTGAAAATAATAATTACGAAAAGATGTCCGTGCCGAGTGCCGACATAATGTGCAACCATCCGTGTAGTTGCCGAACGTCTCAGGCGCTGACGGTAAATTAGGTCACCGCAAAAGCGACTGAGATTTGAAAGAAAGCAAAGGGTGCTTTTTATTTGAACACCTTGTATTATAGCACTAAGCGTATCATTTTGCAAGAACTGTATGCTTTTTAAAACCATCATTAAAAGCTGGTAAATATTTTTGTCGTGAAATAATAATATGACATTGGTTCTGGGTAACAATCTGAATTTAGCTGGCCCACTTTCTATATGTCTGGTGCGTGATTGCTGCTTACCTGCGCAGTTTGCGTCGTCCGCTCCATGAACCGCTCTCAGGACGTACGACAGCGCTACAAAACACCAATGATCAATCAGTCTATTTATTATACCATGTGGATTAAAACGCAACGATAGTATGTTATGGAACGAATTAGTTTTAGGTGCCGTAATGTCACGATTATCAAAAGACGTCACATGCTGTTCGGACACGTGGCCAGATTGGACGCCACCACTCCAGCGCACCAGATCCTGAAGCAAGTTATTGCTGTCAAGTCCGGATACCAGCCCGACGC
>Ga0056124_1000288_pt1 | contig 15534 bp, 16 predicted proteins | sample WorMetHEROISLAND_2_FD_70069 | JGI IMG/M metagenome (GOLD analysis project Ga0056124, IMG submission 70069) | Marine gutless worms symbiont microbial communities from Max Planck institute for Marine Microbiology, Germany - Olavius sp. 4 HERON ISLAND | ecosystem: Host-associated > Annelida >... | reverse complement strand
GATGGATCACGGAGACTGTCCGGTAGTGAGTTCCAAGCCGTTGGACCCCCAACAGCGAAGGCCCGACGGCCGAATGTACTTTGTCGAAACCGCGGAACAGTTAGGAAGTGACGACTGGCAGATCTCAGATACTGTCGACTGGCGACATCCGAAACTGGGATGCAGTAGTCGACCAGGTACTTCGGTGCCTTGTTTTGAAGGCACCGGTGGACCGTCGCCGCCAGCTTGAACCTCACATGCTCAGGAACATCGAGCCAATGCAGTTCTTCGTGCAGAAGACAAGTCATGGATGTGGATAAAAGTCATGGACGTTAATGCCAAACAAAAGCTTGCACACATTTTCTTAATAGTCACCCTATGTTGCATCATCTCCCATAATGGTGGCGAAATGGCAGAAAATCAACGTGTTCCATGTAATGCGCTGATTAAGAAAGAATCTCTTAGAAATTCTGAAAGATATCGATTGTAAAACTTAGGCTAGCGGTTATTGGCAATTTGTTCTTGCTATCGTATGTAGTTCTGACCGTCACAATATCAGCACGTGACAGAGAGGAGACAGAGTGACAGACAGATTTGCTGTAAGCCATTACTACCATCAGCTGACCTGTGGTAACTACGCAGCTGTATAGCAGAAATGTACCGTAAAACTGATACATCCTCAGGCATATAAGCATCACTGGAACAATGATTAAAATAAATATTCACATAACTTATGCACGGATAACATGACAACTGTCTGAAATCCCTGTGAATAATTCAAAGACAGAAAATAGGTCTGTGTGTATAAATCAAATCAACACACAATCAGCTGCCCATTGTTTCAGGGTCCTAGCACCAGCGGCATGGAATGCAAATCAATACGCACTGGCCTTACCGCACTGCCTTATCGGTATCACTTCAACAAGACCATTCACAGACATGCCAACATTTGAAAACCAAAAAGAGGAATCACTCACAACGGAGGCCCGAAGGGCCAACAATAGAGGCCCGACAATAGAGGCCCGAAGGGCCGATAAATTGAAATCCAGCTAAGGGGTGTGGGGGAGCACTGTAAGCTCCCCCACTGGGGTCTGGGGCAAAACCCCAGCCGATTTTTATTATGGTGCAGTTTGAGCTTCACAGATGGCCTCTGGTGATAGGATTTTTTTTGAAGATTTATGTATGAAAATACCAAGTTTTTATGGCTCAAATGAATGGAATGGAAAAGCGGAATTTCACAAATTCTGCGCAGAATGGCGGAAAAACGGCGGAAATGCGGAATAATTCCGCCAAAAGCGGAATGGTTGGCATGTCTGCATTCACACTGGTGGCTGGATATTTTTACCCAGTTAATAACAGATACAGGTAATAACTGCACGATCTGCTAGAGAAATCAGTAACACACGCGCAGCTATCCGACCGTGATCTGATGCTGGGTCGACCCGAGACGCTGCTGCCACTTCATGAAAACTTTCTCCAGTCTTTCTCGCTTGTCTGCAACTACAAACATTGCTCATTTATATGAATGTCAGGGCACAATCAGACTGCTCAATCTCTCCTAGCTTGCTACGATATATACATGAATTGTGTATAAATAGAAATACATTGCCATTTATCATCAAACAAATGAAGTATGTGTAAAATTAACAGTATCAGTTCCACGCTGCAAAAAAGGCAAAACTACTTCGGTTACATTTAGTTAATGTTAACAATATTCTAAAAATTCACAATTATACCCACAATGCATATTTTCCAATGTCAAGGCAATCATGAAGTTCATGTTCCTTATCAGAGTCAGGAACACTAGGCTGTTCAAAGAGGCTGTGGTCGACATGAAAATCACTACTATGTCTAGTCCGTGACATACAAGTCTTTACGCTGATCCGAGTCCTGCTACTGCTTCTGCAAGTCCCTTGTCCTTGTCCAGTGTCTCGTTCTTTTAGTTAACTACTTCGTTATCCAACCAACAGTTTGCATTCATTCGTTATTGGACTACGTTGATCACGTGGTACGTTATTCAGCGCAAGGAGAGACATCATGAATATTAATGAAGTAGGTTGACTGACTGGTTATGAATCAGAAACTGGCCTGAGGCCTACAAACGACAGCAAACCAGAAAGCAAAGTCCAGCCTATAAGACATTTGCTGCACTGAGTCCAGTCATGGAACTTTGTCAAGCACTTAGTAGACTGCAGTCAATACACAAGCAAGATGACATCCTACCTTTCTTCTCTAGTGCTCTCATCTCCAGCGCCTGAGTGCCATGTCTGTGCACGGGATCACGCAAGCCGGCGCAGCTCTGTACCCGATGCATTGGCGCCGAAGGCTTCTTATCACGATAGAACTCGTCGACAGACAGCAGAGACGACTGCTGGGCAATCAGCGGCTGTGACGTGCTCGTCTGGACACGACTAGCGGAGATGTTACCGCTGCGTAGCCGCGTCTTCTGCATCAGCTGTGCACTTGACAACACCTGGACTTTGACCAACGACTCCAGATCACCGGACGACTGCACGAACATGTTCACCTCCTGCAAAATCACATCGACATCGAGCATAAACAAAACAATCCGCCACACTGCAATTGCGAAATCAATTAATAGAAGGAAACTATTCTAAAATAACAAAAATTCTGAGTAATAACCAGAGACTTTACAGCTCAGCAGAGGATATGATTCACGGATTAGTAAGCTAATTGCAAGCATCTTGAGCAGTATCACTATCACTAGCTCACAGTCATGTAGCTATGTACCTGTGAGTTGGCATCGGACGTGAGTTCACTGAAACCCAAGTGCCGGAATAAGCCCATCTTCTGCAGTGACAAGCATGAGACGAGATGTGAACGAGCATTGTGCCACTGACACTGCCTCATCAGCTGCCTCTCCAGCTGACTGGCTAGGTCTGATATCCAGTTGTACAGGTACAATGTTACCTGACACCAACCAACACAACCACCGCCGGCACTGCCATCACTTCACTAGAGTGTGAATAAACATCATCTTCAAATAACAAGAAAAAAATATGAAAGGTGATACTTTTAGTGTTATGCAGAGTTGCCTAGAAGCCATCAATCACAAAAGCTGAACCCATTCCCATAAATTTGAGCAACAGTTACTAAATAACTATAAAATTGCTTAGTGTTACATTCGACTTCCAACAGTTGAGCATTAGTAACCTTTATCACTCTTGCACTATAAATTAGTCGCATGTATCTACTTATCGACTTCTAGTAATATAAATAAAGACCTAACATATGAAGCGATTAACTGATTAAAAATTGTGAGAAATTAACCACAGCACTCACAGTTTTGTCGTCGATTGTCATCAGCAGCAGCTTCTGTCTCGGCACAAACGACTTCTCCGTGTGTTCGACGTTGAGTGAAGTGGCGGAGCCGGACGACTGCAAGGACACCGATGAGCTGTGAGACGTCATTGCACTGGTGACTCCAGATGATGATGATGATGAGGCTTCCTGAGCAGCAAACTTCTGATACTTGTGGGACACTACACAGTGTAACAATTGTCAGCAAATAAGTAAGCAAGTAACATAAACGATCACAGTGTCCTAAAGCAACGAGCGTCACTGCGGGGCACTGTACAAACTAGCGGGTGGTACAAGAGATGCGAAACAGATGACCTTTCAGACGGGATCAGAAGACAGCCACGGAGCATGCGGATGTGACACCAGTGCACGTGACGTGCTAAAAACGTTTAGTTTTACAATTCGCCAACTTACATAAACAAACCGTGAATCTTAACAGATATCTTCCATGTTTACCAAAATTAACTGGCAGTTTCCGAAGATCTGCACGCAAATTTCTGGAGACAGATAGAGCCCAACCAACTGCATCAAAGCACTGAAGCCAAACCGCAAACTAAATATAGTAGTAAAACAGCAGATCAGAAATATCTATCCTAATAAAATATACATAGTCAGTTAAAGTCAAAAAAAAATGACAAGAACTGTGTATCATTAGAATACAATCAGAATGAAAATATTCAGTTCAAAACTGACTTCTAAAAGTGCTCTGCACAGACGTATCGTGCTCGGGAAGTTCTAAGCAGTAACGCCATTGGTCAACATTGCGTCCAATCAGAATGAAGGAGTACGCGCGACCCGGTAGTCCAGGCGTTGTACACTTCACTGTGTCTAAATTAACACCTGACAAGGATCTCTCTTCCTTCACCTGATACACAAACAGAACAAGCGCCGTGCTGGCTGGAAAAGCAGTCAATTAAATACATGTTTTAATCATCAGTATTCAACAACAGTCAAATACTTCAAATGTTTTCTTACTCTCCAAATTATGTATATCTTCCAAATCTAAATGCAAACTGTCATTAGGTACAACAGCAGTAAAATGTTCTAAATAAAGCAATACACATCTGAAAATGTAAAAAAAATCATGACAGAAATAACTAAAAGAAATCAGACTAAAGAGAGCTAAATAAGACAAAAAATGTCTTGCACTAAACCACATGACTCAAGACTGGGACACAAGAAAGATATTTATAACTATCTGAACTAATCACGGAGATAGCATATCAATGAGTGTTTGGATATTTAAGGCAATGCTTGCAGAACTAAGAGCACATGCAGTTCTTGTACTTCCACAAACGTCCTCGGCACTTACAGAAACTGACGGACGCAATGGAACATAACGAACATAGACTGGTTCGGTGGACGGAGTTCTAACAGGATGCTGAGAACGAAACACCGAGATGGCGCTGTCTGGAGTCTGGGTCTGAAGCACTGTCATCATCTCTCGCAGGACACAGTCGATCGGAAACCGACTCAGCAACGTATACTGAAACTTCGCAACGGCCGGCACACCTGCAAACAGTAAAACTGCAGTCATTGTTGGGATTTAGACAAACGAACATTATAGTTCTCTGCAACTCACACCAGTGAAATCTCTTCTCCACATCAAAGCTTTCAGTGCTCTGACATTGCTGGCTGGGAGCTGGGAATGACATGAAGTCATCTGGTCTGTAATAAATCACAGTCCTGCATGACCAAACGTTACAAGAACATTGGAACTCATCTACACTAAGCATGGAAAAAAATGAAACTAATCAACAGAATGGATGCATATCATAAAATAACATTTTAACACCATACTCTGTTTACAGCACAAAAATTACAATACTGAGATCTTATCATTACAGATACAGCAACGAATTTTAAAAGTGCAATGGTTAGAGTATTGGACATTGGCTTGGTACGCAAAATGTAATAACTGTGGCTCGGAAGTGGGAAGTGCCAGTGGGCTTGACAAAAATAATTATTACTATTTTAATCATACACAAGGTACGGAAGAGACAGTACAGGAATATAGCAGGCATAATGCAAAATAGTACTAAATCAATCTACATGTAGGTGCTAAATAATGAATTCAATATCAGCTGTTGTACAAGAATGGTAAAAAGAACTTTGTCACACAGCACAACACATTCCTCCAACTGATTAACAGACTGTTCCGGCTCGTTAGGAATATCATTTGCTGAGTGCTTCTATGCCAACCTATGGTGGCATGGAGTTGATGACTAAGTCACCTGCAGACTCTGGCATCAACGGAATATGTGACTATCTCACTGTTATCAGCGTGGTGAGAACGTGATAGCCACAATACAGCAGCTTACCAAGGTTCGAGCAGTGATCCAGCCAATGTCGCAGTGAGCCAGCGAAGATAGCATTCAACTTGCCCTTCTCCCCCGTCTCATACTGACGTATCTTCTCAACCAGCTCATGCCTTGCCTGCTGCCTCATAGCGTCACGTTCACCGTTCCCTTGCGACACTTTGCTGCTATCACCAGCTTGTGACTCCACATCATCAACCGCCTTCAATCAAACAACCAATGGTTAACCAACTAATGAACCAACCGACCTACCGACCGACCGATCGACCGACCAACCAATTGACCTGACCCGACAGACAGACTGACTGACAAACCAACCAACCAATCAATCTGTACATTTATACAGCGCCCCTTAAACAAAGTACCCAGAGACGCCTGTTACAAGTAAGCACTATTAAAAAGCAATGTCTAAAAGCATGCTTTGACACAGTGTCTACTAATGTAACTGTCTTTCAGTTCAGATGGAAGATGTTTCCACACGGTTGGTGCCGGTGAACAGAAGGTAAACTAACTGAACCGTGTAGTACCTGAACATGGGACGACCATCTCAGCAGATTGTAGTCCATGCCACAATGTCATAATTTCACCACAAATAACTTATTCTTGTCAGAAATACCCATCACAGACATTGCACTTGTGACTTTTTGATCAAATTACACAATGACTCTGTGTCTATTGCTGCTTTCACGGAAAATGAAAGTGCTCATTAACAAGTACCAGCCTAAAACAAATCTTCACTATAAAATCACACCTATATGATGATAATAACTGACTGATAGAATAAATATTATAAACATTAATTCTGATCTTAGGCACACAGACCGAAGGACATCAAATGGAACAGCTACTACAACCTGCTTCGCCTTGAAGACATCAGTCAATGATGACTGAATCAGTGACGTGGATTCAGGGCGATTGAAGTAGCTGGGACCCTGCTTCAGTACGGCAGCGCCAGACATACACATCGGCACGTGTCGGCTATCAGCTACAGACGGCAAGCAAATAACGACAACACAACCGACTGTCATCAGAACATAACAACATTTTACAACTGGTGTGCAACAAACGCAGTTCATGACGTGTCACTTGTATTATATTCAGCCAGGTATATATGCATATTAACTATATGAGTGTCATCTATTTCAGCTATCAGCTGAACTCATCATTATCAGTTATAAATCCAAGTAAAGCTAGCAGCGATCCAACTCTCTGAACCAGCTGCATTATGCCTATATTCATGTCAGTGCCAACGTTGAAGATAATTTACAATATTTTCAATTCAATAAACATAAGGACAGAAGAGAGATCATGGTCACCAATGAAGATTTGAATAAATTTCTATGAATACATACTAAAGAACCACATCAAGCTTGTTCACTCACACCAACCATGTGTCAGTAAGCTACAGAATTTGCACTGAATATTCACATGGATGCTACCTTACAGTAAGTCAGTGGCCATACCCGAATGAAATAACACCACACGATCTGGATATGCTAACAGTTAATAACATGGTTCATATTCAGTATTCGAATTACCTCCTTATTTCCATTTAAACTTTAATCAGTCAACAACAAATTAGCTATCATCCATCACCACCAATATCATTAATAAGCTAATAAGCGCCAGAGATTTTACAATACCCAGTGATGCGATAAAACCTTTCAGTACTGTGATGGCATTGACTGGATGAAGAGAAAGACACCCATCATCTGTAGCAGCAATTCTTCGTTGGAAGACGTTTTTTTAAACAGGACTAATGCTGGAAAAGTGTAAGCAAACAGTGACGGCATGGTCTAGTGGTTAACACGTGGGCCTGGTTAGTACTTGGATGAGTGACTGTCTGTGGGCAGGCAAAATATCTCAGTACGTTACCAACCACACACTCACGTCAACTCAGCCTTTCATCCGTTCAGGGTAGGTCAACTGAGTCCCATTCACTTGTGTGATCCCATGTGGCAGACGACGCTCCGTAGCGCTGAGATGGGTTACCTGTGCACAGCTATACACACTCATTAATCTTTTTTACCCTTAGAAACTAATGTTACTTGTAACAGTCATAGCACCGTCAGCCAGCAGTACAGAGTCAGCTAGTTACCTAATGAGACAGTGTTACTGGGTGAACTGGGAGCCGAATGCATTGGTGACAGCATTCCCTTGCAGTAGTGAGCTGGCACTCGGCAGATGGGAGCCGTCAGCAAGTAATACTCCAGCATAATGTCACAGACTGAATGACGCAGAGCAGACTTCAGCAGGTCACACAGCAGGTTCAGATCAATGGTACCACACTGCCACACTGTGAACTGTATCAGGCTCGTTGGACCTGTGATAAGAACAATTCAAACACACCAGCGTAATAACATGCAAACGCTTCAGTTAAAGTCTCAGTCAGATTTGTTTCTGACAAATTTTTTACTATTACGTTTCTAATTACTCGTTTTAACGTTAACGTGTCCCCATGCCTTCACATTATACCACGAAGAAGAAGAAGATTTCGCATAGACAGCTAGGTCCGTTGCGTGGGAGCTCATCCCCTTTTCAGCACTTTGAGCCAGCGAGGGTTAAACCCAATTAAGCGAATTAAGCCCGAGTCCGGACTGGGTCAGTATGTCAGCAGTCCTGGTAACAGGGCCTACTGTTACGCAGAACTCGCCGTTTCTTCCCTGGCGATGGCCACAATCATCGCCAGTACTCATTTTGCCTACCCACGGAGGGATGGCCAGGCTGAGTTGGCCATTATACCACGGCAATGCACGCAGCCAACTTCTGCAGCTGTAGGCTAGACCAGTATCATAGTACATACTTCTGTCACTTATCTCCAAGTGAATATCATCGTCTGTTTAAGACCGACTGTCATACTGACTATGTTGAAAGAGGAAAGTGACAATGTATGAAGACAGAGTCTGAAGAAACTCCACGTACACAGAGGTGACAGCCAAAGAAGACCTGGTTGGACTGTGTTGGTACAGTCTGTACCTGTCCCGTGAGGAAGCACAAGAAGCAACAGCAGTGGTGGAGATTGAGAAACAAGGCTAACATGGCTATTAGAACGGTGTGTCTGTGTCTTACTGAATTTACACCCAAAACGGAAGTAGATCGTAATTGTTCAAGAGCAGTAACATACAGATGTAACTAAAAGACAGCAGACGGATGAATTAACTGGCCAAGCATCAACTGACCTGGAGACTTGGCAGCAGCTGGACCAGGCGCCTGCTTGAACTCAACAATCTGCAGGAGTGAATCAAACATCGACCTGTCAATGGGCTCCGTGAAAGCATTCGGCGATGGCTTCGGTGAAGCCAGCAGCTGCACCGGTTGACCTTTGCCGTCAACGAAAGCCAAAAATACGCACGCCAAACCTGGCAACAATGCAACAAATTACCTCACATATAGAAAAACTGCTACACCATTCACAAAATACCATGAAACAACACCATATACTTAGCGCACAACGTTCTAGAAACCTCAAAATTTGTGAAATTGCTCATTTGAACCTTAACACAAGGGTCCTTTAAAATTTTCCAATAGCATTCAGCCAGTGGAAAATCCAGCACGCAACACATCACGAGACCCTCAACTTTTGTTTAACCAAGTATGCAAGCAGCAAATCATACGCAACATAAACTGCTTAGCTTAAACTACATGACACTTATGAACAGTTTAGAAAAGAAGCCTATTTTACACAAATTTACACAGAAAACAGAGAACACAGTAAACATACACTAATAACACTCCACTATAGCGATACATCTGAATGGCTACGTAAGTAAATTAGCAAAGTTTTACAACCCACTCGGCATACAACAGGTCATTTCACAGATGAGTATTTCCAGCAATTACAACACTGACAAACAAAGTCAAAACAAACATGGAGAACACAAATAGCTAACTCAAAAGAAACAATATGACAATTATTTAAAAAACATGCATCAAGGACCCAAAACCAAACTGAGCTTAAACATCTGTAAGAAATGCACATAATTGTTGTAAACGATACAGCCACAACAGTTCCGATAATCTTCCATCAAAAATCATTCATCACTGTAGAGAGAGAGAAGAGGAAAATCTGCTCAGCTAACCTTTGCTGCCGGCCTGCTGCGGTCTATACAGGAACACTTCGGCATCGCTGTAACCAGTCGCTGACAGCGACATGAAGTCCTGAAACGTGTTCTCCGGGCGACTTGCATCCTGGTACTTTGGCACGAAGAGAAACTGAAGAAGATTCTGCCGCAGGAAGTAGCCGAGAGCTGCCTGGTGTAGTAAAGCACTTGATGGTACACGCAACTGGAGGCAGGACTCCGGCTGAGACGACGGCTTTTGTATGAACTGCATCGAAACACACACGTCACAATGTCATGAACAATCACAAATAAAAAAACACTCCTACTCTGATATCAGCACGTTTCATGACTATTTTTCTAATTTCCTCAATTCAAGCAAGTTTCATCTTTAACCAGACTTATGGTGGTCTCGTGGTTAGTGGAGTGGACTGCTACTTTCGAGGAATCGGTTAAAAACTCCGGGCCGTGGCGGAAAATTTCAGAAATTGCAATCCTAGGTGAGCCCAGCCCACTCAGCTATGACCAGTAGACTCAGTCGAAGGTAAGGCGGCGAGGAAAAGACTGCAGCACCGAAGCCCTCAGAATACCGTCGCTGTGTAACCATTCACGCCTCTAAGGGCGCTCAGCCCATGGCAGTGGCAACAATCCTGGGGTCAGCAGGGTCAGACGACCCCCACGTTATGAACTGAACGGTCGGCTATACTATTCTGACCCCCACTTTTTGCTAATATCTTTGTGAATGACGACTTTAAAATACATTTTTCTTCAAAGAACAATGCATCTTTTACGTTCATAACGTAACAGACAAGCTAAAAGTATATGACGATGACGATGAAGATGACATCGACGTGTGAGGTATGATTTCAATTCACACTCACGATGTTCACTCACCTGCACATCTTCTGGCGACAGTTTGTACATCGGGTTGCGTGACAGAGTCAGGATGATCTCATTGAGCACAGCGTCATCAAGTCTCTTCTGCAGCAACTGTATTAGGTCGTGGGTGATCTCGGCACCTGACAGCGACATGACAACTCACAGGGTGGCCATTCTCCAGCCATTATCAAATCCCCTGACTTTTCCCTGACTTTTCCAGACATTTCAAGTGAATATTTACGGAGTATTGACCCTCGCAACAGTGGCGATACAAAACGAAATGCATGTTATTTCTCACTGCAATACTCATATATACTGTCACAACTATGACAACTGTGTTATTTAATAGACTCTAATGGAATAATTCACTATTCCTCCCCTCCCCTCCCTTAGAAGTAGGCCCCCTTAAATCCAGCTAGGGAGTCTGGGAAAGCGCTGTAACCTCCCCCAGCGGGGTCTGGGGCAGAGCCCCAGCCGAAATCCTATTTGGTGCATTTTAGCCTTAAAATCTAACATCTGGTGGCAACAATTTCAACGATTTTCCTGAGAACCAATTGGCCAAATTTCGTGCATGCAAGAACACATTTTCCCTGACTTTTCCTATTTTCCCTGACTTTTCCCTGACCACTCTTAAATTCCCTGACTTTTCCAGGTTTTCCAGGTGAGTGGCGACCCTGAACTCACTCAGATCAATCACTTGCTATCAACAGTGTCAGCTAAAAAGTACAGAAAGTGCTAAATGCTCCCTAAATTAACTATTTTAGTCATCATTATGTCAAAAAACTAAAAAAAATATGTCGGCCCAGTGGCCCACCTAAAGTTGTGCAATGCTAACCTTAACCCTAACCATAAAATCAGCACAAGCCCTGGAAAACGTTCACACCAATTTTTGCTTTTCTATGCCTTTTTGTTTTCAAGTTAGGAGCCTGTACACAAACAGACAGACAGACAAACAGACGGACGGGCAAGACCTGTAATGCTGCCTATTAGCATGGCCGCATTATAATAATTGTAAATAGAACTGCACAAGAAACTGACCAACAGGACAGATGCCATGGATGGAGAGTTTGATGCGTTCTTCAACTCGTGTCTTTGGAGTTCCGCCACTCATTGACCCGCGACGAGCCAAGTTGACGAATGCAGCATTCTCAGTTTCACGATCAGAACCCAGACCCGCACTGGACATCATCAGCTTCGGCTGACACAGCAGACAAATACAACCAACGATATCAATATATGTCACTCATGAGGATTGCTTGCTTTCATCTATACAGTTCTAAAGTACTAGCTCATACTAGTAACGTCTCAAAAACAGTAACATTTGTGAGTGGCACAGAAAAGAATTTTACAACTTGAATGTATTTATCTAATACAGGGTGGCGCATAAAAAGTGCAACATGCAAGTGTTCACGTGCTCAACATGACCATCTTTCATTGCAATGATTGAGGCTAATCATTTCCTAAACTGTCAGACTGGTTGGTCTATATAAAGCATGTATGTTCCACCTGTTTATGCACCACCCGGCATATCTTGCATAAAAATGACTGTCAAATAATGAACAGAAATCTCAACTATCAAGCTAAACACAGAACAAAAGCAGTGTAGTCGACTCACATCATCGGGCCGAGAAACTCTTCTCAACGCCATAGTGAGCATAGAAGGATTCTGAGAAGCTGAAACATCCAACGACAAACAACGGCTGCGATGCAAGTAAAACAATGTAACAAAACAATAAGAACAAAGATTAAAGTTCATAATCCATGTTATCATCATAGTTTTTAATTAAAAAATCGCTTCACATGCATACGTATATCATGGAATGGTGGTGTAACTGTGAGGGTGTTGAAATGCCATCACAAGTCTGCAAGTTTTACTCATGAAGTGAAAAATGTCCTATGCATGTATATCAATTCAATAACAATAATTAATAGCGAATTACCACTGAGAAGAGGATCCTCATTCTCAGATGATGAATATCCAAATGCCTTCATCTCATGACATGTTTCCAGCAACCTAAAACAGCAGCAGCAGCAGCAGCCAAAGTTTCACATCACGACGACAATAACAATAACAATAACGATAATAATAATTATAATATACAAAAAAATATATATATAAAAAATTAAAACTTTCTAACAAGCACAGTTCCATAAATCATCAGACAAACAGAAGAAACTGACATATGTATAATCTCATCGCAGAAAATTGTAACACAGAGTTTTCAAAACAGAACACAGCAGCAAAAACACCAATTTTCAAACCCCAAAAGGTTTGACCCTTGCGCGAGGCCGCATCGTTTGAAGCATCGTGTGTAAAAATCTGCCACGGGGTCTGGTCTGTAGGCGTGTTATTAAAAGAAGGCATATGTAAATAAGAAAAATTTTCGTTACATTTCACACGTTTGCCGAGGACCCCTCAATGGATGGATCTGTTCACGAAATTTGGCACAAGGGGTTGTCTTGCGGAATGTAATCCAGTGTTTCAAACATTTTGTCAATCGGTGAAGGGGTGTCGATCGAATTTTGCCACTTTCTGTTGCCTTAGCCTGTCACCGTTAAGAACAGTGCGCACTGTGACAACTAGTACACAAGACATCACAAGGCACATAATGCCATCATCGTACAAAGCCTGTTTCACTCTAGAAGATAATGACAACTGACACAATGACAACAACAAAAATCTTTGTCATAATCGTCCGCATGCCACGTCATCAGCGACAGTTTTTGACCACAGACTTCAAAAGTGTTCTGCCTTGTGTACATTTTAGCGATGCCCAACATACTGGGACTAACTGAACTAAAACCGCAATTAGTTGCCTCATATGAAATCCACCAGACAACAGGATCCAACCAGATTTACTCAATTCACGAACAGCACTGACACAAGGACAACAGCACAAAGTACGAAACAATGTTGTGAAAACCTGATATAAAAGATTGCTCCAGACTTGGACTCCTTAATGACGAACATGTTACGCCGATTTTCAACTCGAAACTTGTCCAGAACAGACAGTAATGCTTGTATTCCTGACAACAAAAAGACTCTAAATAAGATACGTTACCATGGTGAAACTGTAACTTTTGTTCCAGTGCTGGCATCAAAATGAGAGGACTGATATTGCTAGTTGACTGCAAAATTTTTAAGCATTTCTGAAATAGAGTAGTACTTGCAGATGCACTATGAGCTGACAAAACAGAATTATCAGCATCATGCGATTGCTTCGACATTTCCACACCAAAGAATAAATTTTAGACAGTGCTAAAATGCATCAAATATCACAGTCTATGGCTAAACTACACGAACAACAGGTAAGTGCAGCAAACGGTGCACAGGAGAGTCCAGCTGTTGCTAGGGATAGCTGACCATACTGATGCGCCCAAAGGCTAGCAAATATAAACGTGGTTACTCACTGACTTACATGACTTGTGATATAATGATAACCTCCAGCACCTCCCCAAATCGCAGTCAAACCGCTGCAGATAGCAACATGGTTACTATTGACAGCCTATAGAAACTTATCAACGCCCTATCCCACGGTACCATCACCGACCCTCTATACGACGTACTGTTTACAGACAGACAGACAACAGAGAAACAGACAGATGGACGACAGAATGTAACAATAGCATGACCATACCAAGTATGGACTCAGCTAAAAATAATAAAACTTTTTCAGCAGCACAAATCCGTTGGCACAAACTGAGGCGATGCACAAGAGCCTGTCTACCTGGAGATATGGACGAGCGAGGAGCTGAGGTACTAGTGCTACCTGGAGATATGGACGAGCGAGGAGCTGAGGTACTAGTGCTACCTGGAGATATGGACGAGCGAGGAGCTGAGGTACTAGTGCTCTTGAGACGTGGGTGAAGCACGAAGTGTGTCTGCCACATGCAATCACATGAGAAGTAGCCAGGGACGAGATGCAACGCAGCCGCCAGAACCTTGCCTCTCGGCACATCCGCATCGGAGTCAGACTCGTCTGCACAACGTCTAAGTAAGTAAGCAAGTAAGTAAGTAAGGAAGCAAGCAACGGTGTAATATATATATCAAACGCAATGTATACATACAACACTACAAACAGACTATGAAATTATCATTGTCATTATCATTATCATTATGTTCATTTATTGTACAGATATGACCAAATGCAAACTTGCATTACACAAGAAACTTGACTGCATGAAAAGATACATAACACGGCAAATAAAAAATGACTAAAATTTAAAAATGCGACAACTTTTAATAATTAATAGAAGTATTATCATAAAAATCCGTTTTGCATAATACAGACAATTGTACACAAAAACTACGTGAATTACAATGAAGCCTCAGGTTTTAGACGGCTTGCTGGAAAAGATAGTGACAGTGACAGTATAGATTGCATGTGCTTGGATAAAATTTAACGAGTTCTCACTGATTTCAGCAGAAAAATGATTTTAGACATACTGCAGATAGAAAAATTACAACCCACAAAAATGGCAATCAATTAAGATGTGCGAGTGAGTGTGTGTGTGGTCGCCAGTTTTCTAAAACACACAAAAATCAAGTATAGACATTTTTAGCTTAAACAGTTTGTGTGAAAGGACACGGACGTGAGACCTGAATCAACAGTTGTCGTGCGGCGCCGACGCATCGGCTGCTTCTCCTGAACCCATCTCACGTCCTCGTCAGCTTTAGGCACAAGCAGCGAATTGCAATGCTTCCGTTCATATAAATCCTCAAGCATCAGTTTCTGCAATTAATTACAGAATAAAATGTAAATAGAGCTACACAAAAATTAAAAATCACACACGTACACACACACGGAGACTTAATTATTATCTAAACGGCCCATTTAAAGCAACTGCAAAGTTCGTCCATAACAAGATAATGTTCAAGTGAACACGGAGTCTGTCCAATGCATCTAGGCTACATTGCTAAAAGCTTCAATTTCAAAATATATATCAACAAAGTCACATTTTTCAGAGTTTTTTCAGTT
>Ga0056124_1000286_pt1 | contig 15576 bp, 13 predicted proteins | sample WorMetHEROISLAND_2_FD_70069 | JGI IMG/M metagenome (GOLD analysis project Ga0056124, IMG submission 70069) | Marine gutless worms symbiont microbial communities from Max Planck institute for Marine Microbiology, Germany - Olavius sp. 4 HERON ISLAND | ecosystem: Host-associated > Annelida >... | reverse complement strand
AGCCATGGCATTGCTGCCACCGCCGCATGACTCGGGGCCGGTGTGGTTCGCTAAACCTTCACCGTATGGCTCTTTCATCCACTGCACCTTGCCGGTTTTAACCGGCGCTCTCGGGACATTCTATTTTCTCCCTATTTCTAACATCATGCCGCAAATGAGCATCACCCTCTAAAAATACGTTTTCTCTGCGTACATTTTTTTACAAAATCAAACAGATTTCCCACAGACCCTCGATTCAAAATGATGATAGAAGCGGACAGCATTCAGATGCTATCTGTGGAGCGTGTTGAGTCCAAATTAAAGCACAAATAGCCAGTCACAAGATAGAAAAAAAGATCATGAATACATTCTTTTTGGAGTTTCTGATTAAAGAGCGGCAGCAGCAAATATTAGATGAATTCGTACGAGTTCACATAGCTCGAGCTGCCAGTAATTCCAAGGAAGGATTTATTAAAAAAATGATCCTGAGGCCGAGAGAAATATTAATTGCCATGGGAACCTGCTTAAAAGAGCACCGTCGCCAATCTGCCAAACCGGCATTGAGTGAGCATGATGCTTGTTTGACAGAGTGACCAGCAATCCGAAACCATCAAAGCCAAAGAGTTATCGTCACAATAGTAGAAATCAATGACAGAAGGAAAAAGGGTAGTCCATGAAAGATTTGAACCATAGAACGGCCAAACGTCCGGTGCAAAACATTTTTTTTCGAATCCTCGTGTGCATCCTCGTTCTGGCAGCCGGAATCTTCGGCATGAGCAGATTGGCCGCCTTGAAAAAACCACCGGTCGCAGCTAAAAACGAGGAGCAGGCCCTGCGGGTGGAGGCGGTACGGGTGCATCCAGCTGACGTTCCGGTGGTCATTACCGGGTACGGAGAAGTGCAGGCTCTTAAAGCGGTGGTTATCTCTCCGGAAGTATCCGGAATTCTTGTAGAGGTTCATCCTCGTTTGGATGCCGGCGAGATCATTCCCAGAGGAGAGACATTATTCAGAGTTGACACCCGCAACTATGATGCGGCCAAAAAGGAAGCTCAGGCCACGGTGATGCAATGGGAAAACGCTATCAAACGTCTGGAGAAACAGTCTGCTTTCGATCAACGGCGCCTTAAGACTCTGGCACGCAACCAGAAGCTGACCGAACTGGAATTCAAGCGTTTGCGGAGTCTTTATCAGAAAGACAAGGTGGGTACCCGGTCTGGCGTGGAAAAAGCCGAGCAGGCCTTCAACGCCGCCGTAGACCAAGTAGCCCAGATGAAACAAACCCTGGTCCTTTACCCCATCCATATCAAGGAAGCCCAAAGCAGTCTGGCATCGGCTCAGGCCCGGTTGGCGGTGGCCAAGGTCAATCTCGCCCGCTGTGCGGTGGCGGTCGATTTCGATGCCCGGGTAAAATCTGTATCCATCGAGAGGGGGCAGTATGTAGCTGCAGGCCTGCAGGTCCTGACCCTGGCCGATGATTCCATTTTAGAGATCCGCATTGCCTTAGACAGCCGGGATGCTCGCCAGTGGCTGCAATTCATTGGCAGCCGCGACCCAGGCGGCATGGCTTGGTTCACCGGATTAGAGCCGGTTACCTGCAATATTCGATGGACCGAAGACAGCGATAGCCATACCTGGCAGGGTCGGCTGCACCGCGTGGTCCGCTTCGACCAGCAAACCCGCACCATAACCGTGGCTGTGCGAATCGATTCCTCCGCGGCCGTCAACGGCTCGGATTGCCTACCCCTAGTGGAGGGTATGTTCTGCGCCGTGGACATCCCCGGCAAGACCCTGCCAAATGTCTACAGCCTGCCCAGCTGGGCGGTAAGCTATAATAATACCGTCTATGCGATCCATGACAGCCGCCTGAAAACCGTACCCGTCAAAGTGGCCCGGGTGGAGGGAGACACCACTATCGTTTCACAAGGGCTGCAGCCGGGAGATTTGGTGGTGTCCACCCGGTTGGCCGATCCCCTGGAAAACACTCTCCTGGAAATCTCCATCCAGAAACACCAGGGAGGTCCGTCATGAAAGGGATCATGGCCGCTTTCGCCAATAACACCGTCTTTGCCAATATCTTGTTGGTGCTGATTTTTCTGGCCGGCGGAATTGCTGCTGTGTCCATGACCCGGGAAAATTTTCCCGAGTTTTCAGTCGATATCATTACCGTTTCAGTGGCCTACCCGGGCGCCGACCCCGAAGAGGTGGAGGAAGGCATCAGCCGCAAGATCGAAGAAGCCCTGGAATGATTGGAAGGCATCAAACAGTACACTACCCGGTCCCGTGAAAATGAGGGCATCGCCATCATCGAGGTTAAGGAAAACTATGAAATCAATGATGTTCTCGACCGGGTACGATCCAAAGTGGATACTATTTCCACTTTTCCGAAGGATGCCGAGAAGCCGGTGATCGCCGAGATTACGTTCAAGGACTCGGTGATGGTTCTGTCCCTTTCAGGCGATATGAGCGAGCGCCGTATCAAGGAGTGGGCTGAACGCATCAAGGATGAGATTCAGCAAATCCAGGAAATTTCACAGGTGACGGTTTTCGGGGCCCGCGACTACGAAATCGCCATTGAGGTGTCCGAAGAGCGGCTGCGAGAATACGGCCTGACCTTTACCAACGTTGTTGAAGCAGTTCGCCGGAGCAATCTTAACCTGGCCGGCGGCACCATCCGCACACGGGGTGAAGAGATCCGTGTGCGCACCGTGGGTCGGAAGTATACGGGTAAAGAATTGTCTCAAATCGTCGTACTGGCCCGACCCGAAGGTGACATCATCACGCTGGACCGATTGGCCGTAATCAATGACGGTTTTACCGAAGATCCCGTGAGAGCCTTGATAAACGGCGAACCATCAGTTCTGCTGATCACCTACAAGACCGAAGAGGAGGATGCTCTGGCCATCTCCGAGGCGATGCAAAAATTCGCGGCCGACCGACAACGCCAATTGCCTCCAGGCGCCAATCTCAAGATCCTTTACGATAATACCGAAATGCTCCGGGCCCGCATTAACCTGCTACTGAAGAATGCGGCCATCGGTCTGGTGATTGTTTTTTTGGTCTTGTGGCTGTTTCTTAATAGTCGATTGTCTTTCTGGTGCGGTATGGGCATTCCTATATCGATTACAGGAGCCTTGGCCATCGTGTGGGCTCGGAGCGGTACCATCAACATGGTATCCCTTCTCGGGTTTATTCTGGTGCTGGGCATCGTGGTGGACGATGCCGTCGTGGTGGGCGAAGCCATCTATGTGAAGCGCAAACGCGGCCTGCCGCCGTTGAAAGCCGCTGTGGAGGGTGTTTGCGAAGTGGGCATGCCGGTGACGGCAGCAGTGCTTACCACCATAGTGGGCTTTTTGCCCCTGGCCTATGTGGGCGGTGTCATGGGAAAATTTATCGCCATTCTCCCCCTGGTGGTCATCTCTTGTCTGGCTATTTCTCTGGTGGAATGCCTGGTTCTGCTGCCGGCCCATTTGAGCCATCTGCCGGACCCCAAGATAAACTACCGCAAACTCAACTCCGTTAGCCGCACAGCGGAACAGCTTAACGGTGTGATCTCCCGATGCATGGAATGGTTCGTGGCCCGTGTCTATACATCATTTTTAAGCAAAGCCCTGTACTGGCGCGATATCTCTTTTTGCATTGCCATCGCCGTCCTCTTTTTGACCGTGGGACTGGTACGCGGCGGATTTGTCAAGTTTGAAGTCCTGCCAGAAATCGATGGATTCATCATGACGGCCACCGTTGAATTCCCCGAGGGAACCCCATCGGAGGTCACCGAGGAGGCCTTGGGCCTGGTGGATGCGGCCCTCCTGCGACTGGCCGAAAAAGCCGTAACCCGTACCGGAGAGCCGTTATTGGAGGATCGCCTGTTGCTGGTGGGTCAAACTCTAGAGGATGACCCGCGCCAGGGACCAAATCTGGGATCGGCCCAAGCCCTCCTGCTGCCCTCGGAACGCCGCGGAATCCACTCCAAGAACCTGATGGTGGCATGGGAGAAGGAAATCGGCTCCATTCCGGGGATCAAATCCTTAATTATAGAGGGACATAAAGCCGGTCCACCGGGAGCGCCCATCGAGGTATGGCTCCAGGGCCACGAAATGGGTGAGATCCTGGCCGGTGCCGACGAATTGATGAAATGGCTGGCCAAATTCGACGGTGTTTACCAAATCCGTTCGGACTATGCCCCGGGTAAGAACGAGATGCGGCTTAGCCTCAAACCCGAGGCACGCACCCTGGGGCTGACCGTGGATGACCTGGCGCGGCAGGTTTATGCCGGATATTATGGCGACGAAGCTTTGCGCCTGCAACGCGGCCGGGACGATATCCGAGTTAAGGTTCGCTACACCACAGGTGAACGCCGACATATCTCCTCCCTCCAGCAGGTGCACATTCGCACACCCCAGGGATATGAGGTGCCACTATTGTCTGTGGCCGATGTTACTTTTTCCCCGGGCTATGCCACCATCACACGCACCGATGGCATGCGGCGGGTGGCGGTCAGTGCCGACGTGGACACCAGCCGGGCCAATGCCAACGAAATTTTCGCCGAGTTCAAGTCTGATTTTCTCAAGAAAATCCGAAGCCGTTATCCCGGATTGCATGTGGCGTTGCAAGGAGAGCAGAAAAAAACGCGCGAATCCCTGTCGAGTCTATTGATCGGGTATCCCCTCGCTATGGTGGGCATGTTTATCATCATCGCCACCATTTTCCGCTCTTACGTCCAACCCTTGGTCATTATGTTTACGGTTCCCTTTGGCATCATCGGTGCAGTATTCGGCCACTTGTTGCTGGGTTACGACCTGACGATGATGAGTCTTTTCGGTATTGTGGCCCTCACCGGCGTGGTCGTCAACGACGCCATCGTGCTCATCGAAAGGATCAACGAAAACCTTGCCGAGGGTATGGCATTTTTCGAGTCAATCATTAAAGGTGGCGCGCGGCGATTCCGGGCCATTTTTCTCACCACAATCAGCACCGCAGGTGGGCTGCTACCCTTGATTGCCGAAAAGGATTTGCAAGCTAAGTTTCTGATTCCCATGGCACTGTCTCTGGCTGCAGGCGTTATTTTCGCCACGGTGCTGACATTGGTGCTTGTTCCCAGTATGCTGGCGATTATAAGCGATCTAAGGCTGCTGCTGCACAGGCTGCGTCACGGTACCTGGCCCAAACGTGTTGACGTGGAGCCCGCCCGGAATCGGAAGAGGAACTATGATATGGCAGCTTCTGATGTACACCAACCGACCCTGATATCGTCCGTTAAAATGGAAGGCATCGCAAAAAGTTGAATATTATCCCTGTAATGTATAATCATGAGAAAACCGAAGTGTGGCAAACCATTCGGATCGGCATCATTCTCGGTTTCACGTTCTTTTTCAGTACACTCGTACCGTTTTTATCAACGTCCGTCGCCGTTACGGCAACCTTACTGGCAGCGGACGAGCACGGCAATTGGGCCCAGAAATCCATTGACTGGACCACCATTGACGAGCTGGATCTAAAAACCGCAGCCCGTATCGCGCTGGCTGACAACCCGACTCTGGCGGCGGCTGCAGCAAGGATTCGCCAAGCCGTCGAACGTATGAATCAGGCGGAGGCGGACTACTGGCCCCGACTGGATCTGACAGCTTCGGGCGCAAGAGTGTGGCAATCCGATAATGATCTGGAGACCAACCGAGCCATGGCCCGGCTGTTTGATCCGGCGGCCGAGGTGGATGACCCGGAAGACCGATACCATACGGGCCTGGTGGCCTCCTGGAAGGTGTTTGACGGTTTTGCCAGAAAATTCGCCAATGCCTCGGCTCGCTATGGCCGGGATCAAAGCAAAGCCGCGTTCGATGACAGCCGACGGCTGCTTTTAGCTTCGGTGGCGAGTGCCTATTTTGTGGCCCAACTCATCCGTGAAAATGTGGATATCGCCCGGGCCGACGAGGAGTTTAACCGGCGCCAGCTTATTGAAGCCAAAGCACGCAGCCGAATGGGAACAGGGTCTTTGAGCGACGAACTTAATTTTAAAATCCGCATTAACGATGCCCGGGCTGTCCGAATCCAGGCTGAACGAAACTATGAAGCGGCAATTTACGCACTGGCAGCCCTGTTGGGTCGGCAGGAGGCCAACTTTCCCCGGACAGTAAAGTTGGCCCCTTTGGAAGATGAAACCAAAAATGAACTGACCAAGCCAGATACCAAAGAGCTCATTGCATACGCGCATAAGAACCGGCCGGATATCCGCCAAAGTGAGCTTGGCATCCGGCAGGCGAACGCTCAGGTGGGGCTTGCCCGCTCCCAATTTTACCCCAGTTTGAATCTATCGGCCGGCATTGACGGGGCCCACACTGAAAATCTTCGACTGGAAGAAGATGATTTTAGCGCCTCTGTGAGGTTGAGTCTTTCTTTCAATCTCTTTTCTGGAGGGGCTGATCGAGCTCGGGTCAAAGAAGCCGAGGCCCAGGCAGAGGAGTTGAAAAGAAGTTTGGAAAACTTGAGAATCACTGTCACCTCCGAGGTAAGGGATTCGCTTGCGCAACTCTTATCCGCCCAGGCGCAGCTTCGCCTGCAGCGGATCAACGTCGAGCTAGTACAAACCAATCGGGATTTGGTAGACAAAGAGTATGGCGCTGGCCAAGCTTCCTTAGTGCGCCTCAATGAAGCCCAGCGGGACCTCGTCACGGCACAGAGCCGTTTGGCTCTGGCGCTGGCCACTATGCGCCAGGCATGGTTCAACCTGGAGACCGATACCGGGCACATTCTGGAGATTCTGGCTGATACGTATAAATGACAATGGCGCTACTGCACCCTACACATGCCGTCTTGTTCAATCAAACAGTAAACTTGGTGTCGAAACTTGGTGTCAAATCTTCATTAGTGCTTATACTTTGACAACCTAACTTAAATTCCGCCCTATCGAAATGGCTCTTCCCTCGAGCAGAGTTGCCGGTTTCATAAGCTCCCGGTTCTTCAATTCAGCGACAAGCCGCGATTTGCCGATACCTGCCTCTCCAATAATGTTTACAACTGAACCCTCCCCGTTGATGACCTTCATCACCTGAAGTTCCAACATGTTGAGTTCTCTTTGCCTTCCTACCATTTCGGAGTAGATCATTCTTTCAGAGCCCAAACGCGGGCGGTACACATCCTTTTTCGCGGACAGAAGCTTAAAGACAGGGATCCCCTCCTTTTTGCCCTTTACCGCCTTTTCCCATAGGGCTTCAAAATGGAAGAGCTCCTTTGTCATCTGGAATGTTTCTTGGGTGACAAATGTCGTCCCCGGTTCTGCCAGTCCTTCCATCCGAGAGGCTAAATTGACAGTATCGCCCACTGCCTTGAACTCGACTCGCAGGTCGCTACCCAGAGCACCCACGACCACGGGACCCGTGTGTATCCCAATCCGCATCTTAACCGGCATCAATGCCTTTTTTGGGGCGTTGAATTTGGCGATCTCATGGTGGATGGACAAAGCAGACCAAAGAGACCGCTGTGGTGTGTCTTCCAGGGCAATGGGAGCTCCAAAAAGGGCCATGATCCCGTCACCGGTCATCTCATTTACCATGCCTTCATATTCATGCACCTTTTGAATCAGGATCTCGTAGACCGGATCCATAAGGTCGTAAGCCTCTTCCGGGCCTATTCCCTCGACCAGGGAGGTAAAGCCCGCCATATCACAGAACATTACCGTAACCTGCTTGCGTTCGCCCTCAATTATACCTCTTTGAAATAGGATTTTTTTCGTTAATCCTTCGGGAAGGTATTTTTTAATTTTTGCTAATTTTTGATCAGAGGAGAGTTCTTTGAGGGCTAGTTCAGGAGGTCGACTCAGCTGAGATCCGCATTGTTCACAAAATTTGCTCTCAGGAGTGTTAAGATTATTGCATTTTGAACAAGTAATTTCCAATTCATTGCCACACTCACTGCAAAACTTTGCCCCATTACGAATCTCCAACTGACACTTCGGGCATTCCATTTTGATGCCACCCATTTTTATTCCTATGGAGCCATTGCCCAACCTGATAACGGAAGCTACCCATCCTGTCAATATTCGTTTTACCAATTAGATGTCCACTTTGTGACAGTGATGGAACATTTGACCGGATAACGGCGCCTGGAAAAGGGGAGGGCGTTGAACGAAAAAGAGCTCGATTTTGTTGTTGGGGTGATCCTGGGGTGGATCGCAATTATCCATGGATTCGATTGAAGAAGATTCCGTTGATTTCGGTGACTGAGTGAAAGAGTTGAAGGGAACAAAGGGTTTTTCCACTTTTTGCAGGTAAATTCACGCAACTATTTAGTCAGAAACTCCCTGTAATATTAATAACTATCCGATTTATCATGATAATTCATTTTGCTGTCGGGAGCCTTTCAGGCCGGCAACAGGGGCCCATAGCCTCTTGGGGACGCCAGACTATTTCAGGGGGTTACGATAATTCAATCGCAACCCCTTTTGATTTTAGCTAGCCTATAACTAGCCTTTGAATCCTTTTTCCTCGTGAGAACCGTCGCAGACCGGTTTCTTCTTGGATGCTCCGCAGCGGCAAAGGGTGAAATGATCGGCATCGGGTAAAAGAGCATCGGAGTCCTGATCGTCGATCAAAGTGATTTCCCCCTGGCAATTGAGGGGTCCGTCTTTTTCCACCACGATTCTGGTTGCGCTGAAATAATTTTTGTAATGTTCGTTGCCGATGATGTAGCTCAGGGCCCCGGAAGGACAATTTTTAATGGTGGCAATGATATCCTCGACCGGCGCCGCGTCGGGTTCATACTTGGGTTCGTCGTGGGTGCCGAAAACAGCCTCGAGCTCGCCGCAGTAGCCGGCCCCCATGCAAAGGTAGCGGTCGAATACGATGGTGATGTCCTTGCCCCGGTAGTATTCAAGCTCCGGTTTGCTCGAGTCTTCGCGTTGCCCGACGAAATTGACCGTTGCGTGCGTCCCGTCGCAATGCGGTTTCATGCCGGATTCTCCACATCGGCATAAAGAGCAAACCCTTGGGGTCGTAATCATTTTACCGTCGCTGCCGACAAGCTCGGTATCGACCGCCATAAGCGGGCTGTATTGGCTGAAAATAATCAGGCTTTTTTTCATTTTAACCCCCTTTTGTCTATACATAGGTTTTATTAGTCGCAGAAAACCTGGTTCTCCCTCTGGGCTGTAGGCCCGACGGGCCGGAAGCCGGGCCAGGCCAGAGACAATCGGCTATACCGGGAATCCCGCTGCGAAGCGGGACCGGAATGATGGAATTCTGGAATGTTGGAATGTTGAAAATCCGCCGGAGGAGGACTGGGTTTAGCGAAATGGGATCTATGTTTAATAAGGATGGCACGGATCAGAATATAAAATCAGACCATCATCCGCTTTCGATTCCCAATATTGCATTCCTCCTCCGGCGGATCTGCGATATTCCAACATTCCATTATTCCATTCGGAGTCTAAGGTAACCTCCACCCCTCTGGGTTGAAATCAAAGCCGGGCCCTCTAGGCTCGGATTCTTTACTGATCGGCATAACGACGCCCTTTTACGTCAGCGGTTTCAACATATACAGCATATCACTTTCCCGGGACGGATATGGCGTCATGATGCTCTGCCGGTAGAGGGCTTCAACGGAAATACTGTTTAGCATGGCCAGTCGGATTGTGTTGATGATTCCCGCGGCATTGTCCGATAGGATGTGAGCACCGAGAAACTGTCCGTCAGTGCCGGCAAGGATTTTATATCCCGCGTGGGACATACCAATCCGACGGTAAGTCGGCCAGGCGAGGTTTTTCCCAACGCTCTTCACATAAGGTATGGCCTCACGCTTTAACGCATCTTCAGTGTATCCTACCATGGCATATTGGGGATAGGTGAACAGGATGGCTGGAACCGCTGAATAATCCATCTCCGACCGGACGCGGTTGTCGGCTGCACCCACAATCGAATCGGCGGCAACCATGGCCTCGTAATCGGCCACCCGGGCGAGTTGAATGGTTGCCGCGCAATCGCCGATGGCGTATATGTGTGGTTGGGTCGTCTGCATCCTGCTGTTCACCTTGATGCCTGCAGGCACGTGGTCGATACCCGCCCGGCCGAGGTCCAAGTCTTCAATATCGGCGACCCGACCGGCACCGTTAACAACCACGTCGGCCATGTATGATATTCCGTCTCCGGTATTCACTTTAAACCCTCCGGCATCCGGCTCGATTGCATCAATTTTTATGCCGGTATGGACGGCAATTCCTTCAGCTTCCGTAGCATCCACCAGCAAGGATACCATCTCTGAATCAAAAGGTCCGAGCGGTCTGGGTGCAACCTCCAGAATGGTGGTTTGCCGGGAAGCCCCGCCGCCTAAACGGGCCACAAAATGGGCGAATTCAAAAGAGATGAATCCACCGCCGATAAAAACAAACCGATCAGGAAGTGAGGCCAGTTCCAGGAACTGATCGCTGGTAATCGCATGCTCGATGCCTTGGATGGGAAGGGCCATGGGTTCAGCGCCGCTGGCGATTACAAAAAATCTGGCTGAAATTTTACGACCATCAACCGCCAGTGTTTTTTCATCTAAAAAACGGGAAACCCCTGATATAAATTGGATACCCGCCTTTTCAAAGCCGGTTATGGTGCTGCCCGGCACTTTCAGGGTGAAATTGTTCTTTTCTCTCAGAAAATCAGCCCAGGCAACCTCAGGGATGGAAAGGATACCTTTGTCTTGCATGTGATGTAATTTGGCGATGACCTCAGCACCTTCATAAAACCATTTTTTGGCCTGGCATCCGGAAAGTGCACATGTGCCGCCAGGTTTAGTGCTCTTTTCCACGACGGCGACCCTTAGTCCTTTAGCATTTAGTTCATAGGCAGCCGTTTGCCCTGCCGTCCCGCTGCCTATTACGACAACATCGTATTCATTCATAAAAATACCCCATTGGTTGAAAACATTATTTTTGATCAAGCGCTATTGTTGACCTCGCATTTTCACCTTTCATATAAACTGACAGTAATTATAATTTTGATTTATAGTTCCCAGGCATTATTTTTAATCAATAATTATTTCAAACCGAAAAGCCATTCAATATTGGCAACAGGAATCACTCTTCGTACTTGGCTTGGCCTTTTCAGAAGGGTCGGTATCGACTGGTTCAGCGATGTTAATGAATTTAGGGCAGGCGCTGCAAAAAATCAACATCTTATCGATTTTACTGGGAGCAGTCTGATCACATTTCCGTAACTCACTATCCTTAATAATATACTTTCTACTGGACGCAGCTCTTGTTGATAGGGCAATGAACCAGTAATACGGGGTTGATGAATGCGGCCTAAAATAAAGCATTATCTCTTCTTTTCTTTTCTCGGGTTTTTTATGTTTTCATCTCCGGTTTCACTATGTGCTTCTGATGCCGCTCGCTACGGCAATCCATCCAGTCTGGTCGTTGGCAACCATTTGATTCAATACATTTCATCAGAACAGAATGACCACCAGGCCTCTGCGACCATAACCTTCCATTCCCGCTGGGAAATCTACGAAGTCCTTTTAGGAACCTTTATGATAATTATCGGTCTGGTGGCCGTGGCACTTGCCGTATATCGGTGGAAAGCAAACGATCTGTCGTTAATCTCTTTTGGCATATTTAGCTTCTTTTACGGCGCACGATCCAGTGCGGTTCAGTTTCTGGTGGACGCTCCCCTTATGTTTTGGGAGTATTGGCGTTGGTTTCTTACCTATCTCACCCCTCTTCCGGTTTGGATTTTTTTTGAGCAATTTATCGGCAAGGGCTGGAAATCATCAATTCGACGGCTCTGGCAGATTCAAATTATTTTCGTGGTTGCGGCAGTTTCGGTGGGCCTGATTCTGCGTTCCCCCGGTGCAGCGAATGAGGCCAACAATGTTATGGCGATTGTCGGCATACTGGTGGTAGTCATCAACTTTTTCCAACCCGGCTTGAAGATGATCAGGGAATTGCTGGTTTTAAAGTACGGCGGGCTGGTCTGGGCCATCACGGCGCTGTACGAAAATATTATCCCATTGTTGACAGCCGGCTACAATGTCGTGAGCTTCGAACCCTTTGGCCAACTCGTATTTTTAGGTTGCCTTGTATATGTCGTTGCATACAGATTTTCCCGGAATGAAAGAGATTTGCTCGCCATAGGCCATGAACTGGAAACTGCCCGCCAGATTCAAGCGTTTATTCTTCCCCGAAAAACAGTGGATATTAAGGGCCTAAAATTAGCCGCCCAATATTTACCCATGGCATCAGTGGCTGGAGATTTCTATGATTTTATTAAAGTGGACGAAAAACGTTTGGGCATTCTGGTTGCCGATGTTTCCGGTCATGGCGTGCCGGCATCTCTCATCGGTTCCATGGTCAAGATTGCTTTTTCATCCCTGCTATCTAATGCGAGTAACCCGGCCCAGGTTCTTTCAGGCATTAATCAGATCTTGTGCGGCAAACTCGAAAGTGATTTTGTCACTGCCGGCTACCTGTTTATTGATACGGAAAATCAAATTGCCGCCTATGCCGGAGCGGGACATCCACCTTTGTTTTTGTGGAGGGGATCGGAGCAAAAAATCTATGAGTATCGGCAAAAGGGGATTATACTAGGCCAGTTCGAAGATACCCGATATCGAAATATCGAGCTCAACCTTATGGCAGGTGATCGATTTATTCTGTATACAGATGGAGTTATCGAATCAGCCAATTCTGCCGGTGACTTCTTTGGCTGGAGCCGCTTCAAAGAATTTATAGCATCCCATGGGAACCTTGCTGCTGAGAATTTTGCGGATGCATTAATTCAGCATATCTCCAGTTGGTCAGGAAAGCATTTGGATGATGCTTTAGATGATGATTTGACCTTGATTGTGGCCGATTTTAAAACCGGCTGAAATGATATTGTTTTAGGAAATACGGCTTCTTAGCAGCAGCGGGTATCCCTAAGAAATCTTACGCATGATAACCCCAATCGGGCACGTCGAGCAGTAAAAGCATTGAATGGGGACGCCATCTTTAGCTGATAAGCTGCCAGGATTTCCGGCGGTTTTTCTTACGCCGCTATAAGCAGCTTTTGGCAAGCATCGAAAACTTTTTGGGGATCGTCGCTTGAATTTGTAACCTTTCGATTCCGGTGGTCTCATTACCTTAATAAGTTCGGCCCACGGATCCGGGTGGGGTTGTCAGATGAGTCGGTCGATCATATAACGGCCGGCCACCACCCGACTCACTGTAATAATCCCGTAACAAATTGATATTAATATTAATCAACGTGGTTAAGGAGGTCAGCCATGGATCGCGATAGTTGTATGATGGAAAGAGCTTCAAATTTCAGTGTAGGGATCGTTCTACTGGTCGTCGGGATCCTCTTCGGAATAACCAGTTTCATGCTTTTGCCCATAATCGGTTTGCTGATCGCAGCTCCGATTGTGGTGCTGGCGATAATCTTTTTGAGCGCCCGCCGCAGCGAAGCGTGTGCTCTTATTTCCGAAAAGGCCAAAAAAATCGTTCCCCTATGATGGACTGCTCGATCTTTTGCCAATTCAGCCAACCTGGGAGTGCTTGCTGCCAATCTACGCTATCGGAAAGTAACTTGGATGACGTTAAGAGCAACACTTAACGACCATCAGCACTGCTGCAATACGATGAATATGATGCTGCGGCAGATATTCAAATTCCTCTTCCGATTTTGACAATCAGGTTTAATGTTCTCTTAATATCTGATTCAGTGGTCCGCGGATTGATGGTGCAAAGCCGCAGTACGGTTCGGTTATTTAGCTCCGTTGTGCTGACCATGGCGCTGCCGTCGGCAGATATGCGCGCGGCAATCGCTGACTGGACATCATCTCTATTGCCGAATCGAAAACAAACGATGGCCATCTGCGCTTTTGTTACGAGATTCAATTCGTCAGACGCTTCAATCATTTCTTCAGCGAAACCGGCCAAGTCGAATCCCCTTGTAATGGCATTGGATAGTCCTTTTTTTCCAAAAACAGAAAAGCTGAGCCACACCTTGAAAGCTTTAAAGCTGCGCGTCAATTGGGGGCCATAATCACAAAAGTTTGGTTGATCCCCAGTGCCTTCCACATCTTGAAGATATTCGGGCAGGATTCGGAACGTATCGATCAGCTTTGCGCGGTCGTTTACCATGAGAACAGCGGCTTCGTAGGGCTGGAACAACCATTTGTGAGGATCTATTGAAATCGAGTCTGCCCAACCGATATCACGCATACGGTAACATTCCCGTTCAGAAAAGATAGCGGCGGCGCCATAGGCACCATCTATGTGGAACCACAATCCATGTTGATCGGCAATTTGTCTTAAATCCGAAAACGAATCAATGGCACCGGTGTTGGTCGTGCCGGCACTGGCCACAACTAAAAATGGTTTCTTGCCTGATTGGATATCTAACGCGATTTGCCGGTTAAGCGCGTGCAGATCCATTTTGAAGTCTGCTGTTGTCGGAATGATGCGTTGGTTGTCGTTCTGAATTCCAATTATATGAAGGCCTCGTTTGATAGAAGAATGAGCTTGGTCGGAATAGTATGCGATTCCATCTGCAAGGGTGCCCTGCAGCCTGTCGTCTCTGGCGGTGCACATTGCCGTCATGTTCGCAATGGAGCCCCCGCTGACAAACAGTCCTCCCGCCGATTTGGACAGCCCCAACGCATCTCGAAACCACGCCAGGACGGTTAATTCGATCTTCGCACAACTTGAAGCCTCTATCCAGGTGCCGTTGAATATATTGAAAGCTGAAATAAGTGCATCGGCGAGTACGGAAACGAAATTACCGGGGCTGGGCACGAAAGCAAAAAATCGCGGGTGATCAAGGTGCATGATGTTCGTTAGAACGTCGGATTCGATGAAAGACAGCATTTCGGAAATCGTGGAACCATTCTCGGGGAAGGCCGCATTAATGATCTTATCCAATGCTTTGCGTGTTTTGTTGCGCGTAACGGGTTTTTGTTGAAGCTCGGTGAAATGGTTCAGAATCATATTGGACACACGATTGAGAGATTCGTGCATCTCTTCATGTGATAGTGTGAATTTCGATCGATCCATATTAATATCCCTTCCTGCTTCAAGCGGGTAATCCGGAACAACATCTGGGTAATCAACAAGATCGTTTCATAGCGGCATTCTGCTGTCCCAGTGTTCACATTCGGCTTCAAGCATATGCATGTGATGCACAGTCCCCATTTTTATCAGCTGTTAAGCGCCAAGACAATGGAGATCTATATTGAAAAGGGATATTGCCGACTGTGCTCCGGCGGAGCAGATCACGGGTTGATGAATAATTTTTCGAAATGCCAAGGGCTTTATTGAAGCCCGTCTTGTGCTGTCGGCCTGATTGAATGTCGATCTGGGGATTGGGCGAAAAAAGGTTGGAACCCGGTCATTGGGCTTAAGAACAATTGTTCACAAAATTGAAGCAGGATATGCTATATGAAATAATCTGGAACAATCGGCATCTTGTCAATCGAACCATATCAGCCGGTTTCAGAGCTGTTATTCCAACCTGGTATAGTCATACAACTTACTTAAAGCTGCAACCGATCGGGAGGTTTATCATGAAAAATATCATCCACGCCGTGATACTGCTGACCTTCCTGGCAGTGATCCCCCTTGCGGCGTCAGCGGATCCGCTGAC
>Ga0056124_1000284_pt1 | contig 15595 bp, 10 predicted proteins | sample WorMetHEROISLAND_2_FD_70069 | JGI IMG/M metagenome (GOLD analysis project Ga0056124, IMG submission 70069) | Marine gutless worms symbiont microbial communities from Max Planck institute for Marine Microbiology, Germany - Olavius sp. 4 HERON ISLAND | ecosystem: Host-associated > Annelida >... | reverse complement strand
GATCTATATATAGATGACAAGTTTGGCTGGCGCGCATGCGTCAAGGCAGGAGAGGTCAGTTTGACGGGGTCATTTTTCGCAATGATGACAGATAGCAGCCCTGTATCTAGGTATTTATATATATATAGATCTGTGGATACACCCTAAGAAATTATTTTACTGCTGTTAACTCGTCTGGAGAGTGAATAGTTGCAGATAGGTACAGACTTGTTGCGCATCTCATGAACATTAGCTCAGATTTCCGGTTGCTGCTGTGTTAGAACGTGGTGCATCATGACTCTGTTAAATTGTGTCGTTTAATGTGTTGTTTGTATGCAGGTTGATATGGTGCTGAAGCTGTGGAAGAATGGATTCAGTGTTGATGACGGTGCACTGCGCGACTTCACTGCACCAGAGAATCGCGAGTTCCTTGAGGACATTAAAACCGGGTAAAATGTGAAATGTTAATCACCAACAGCTAATTTGTGGCAGTTATTTTCGATGAAATGTGCTAGTTTGTGAACTGTGGTAAGATACTGCGAAACTGCCAGATGTTTCTGTGCAAGTAATAGAAGGAAATTTGAATTTGGGCAAAGCATTGTCGCTTTGTTTCCAGTTGCTTACTTTTTCAGAGTTTATCCAGGTTAGTAAGTAAGTAAGTAAGTAAATGAATATTTAGAGTGCACAATGTCAGCCAGTGGCCGAATCTGAGGCACTTGAGGTTAGGTCAAGTCCTTTAGAGAAAACTTCTTGCATGGCTCCATCCGGTTTTTGGCAGGTCAGATCCACTTCCTGTTGTCAAACCAGCTGCAAAGAACACAGAACTTCTTTTGTTGTTTGATGTTGTGGCTTGCGGTTTGTTGTGCTCCTTGCGGTTTTTACTTCAGCCACATTAAAAATTCACAATGTAATGTAATGTACTGCACGTGTCAAATGTGCTACCATATGTGCATATTTACCTGCTAAAGGAGGTTATGTTTTTGGTCTGTCCATGTATACGCAAGATAACTTTAAAAGTTATGAACAGATAAAATTTTTAGATGGGTCAGGCATGGCCCTAGAAATAAGTGATAGAAATCAAAAAGTTATGAACAGGTTTTATGAAATTTTTAGAGGCATCAGGCATGGCCCTCGAAATAAGTGATTAGATTTTGGTGGTGATCTGCGTTCTTTTACAGATCCTGGACCATCCTGGATTCTTTATTGTTGGGAGATGAGGCGCAAACTGTGATTCTCTTGTGTTCACCAGCTGGCAGCACCATTCTCAGTGGAGATTTGAGAGCTCTGGTCACTTCTGGTGTTTAAAATAATGTTTGGAGATAATTCGTTGCAGCTGGAAATATACTTTGCATGACGATGTGTTCAAACATTCACAAGATAAGCCGAGATTGTATGCCGTCGTTGTGGATGGTTGTTGAGCAGTGAGGTTCCTCGTGAGTTGACCCAGCAGGCTCGAGGTGGCGAGGTGAACCTGACACTGGAAGATCACAGACACGAGGACTACGTAAAGCAAAGGACTGCTGTCAAAGCCTTCACTGGAGAAGGACGTAGACTAGGCTGGTATGCAGTCCTGTCCTTTGTACAGTCTTACTTGTTACCTGCTGTGAAGCTGTTTGTTAGAATAGGAGCAATATTAGTAGTAGTATATTACCGTTTTCTTCATTTCTGTGTTTGCGTTATTTCATCAATCTTTTATTTTCAGAGAAATTCAGAGAAAGTCTCAATTATGTGGTAAGAAACAGATGCAGGAGCTGTGTGAGGACTATCATAGCCATGTGGCTAATGAGTTAATTTGGATGTGGGCTGTGTCCAGTGTCCATGTTAAATTTATTCGAGGTCATTTACTTTTTGACAGAAGACTTGGTCATTGCAGTACTTGGGTAGTTGATAACACAGGTTTAGCACACAAATTCTTTATTATGACATTGAAGTACACAGGCTTATCTGGGGATACACCTACATCCAGTCTTAACTGTCAGGGAAGAAGAGAATGGATGTTTGGATGGATGAATTTATCTGCATTTCTGGCCCCTACTACAAAACTGTTAAGTGAAACAGCCTTTGACCAGTGGCTAATTTGGTCGGAACTTCTTGAGGGTGAATGGTGGGCAATGTGAAGTCAACACAAGGGGCAGAAATATCCCTCTAAGCAGATGTGGTAGCAAGATGTTGCAAGAAACGGTTTCAGCCGAATGATGTGTTTTGTGTATCGTAGTCCATCCGATCCTGACGCAGTCATCAGTGCAAGGTTCGTGGAGTTGAACTGTAAACTTAATAATAGTTTAACAAGTTACGTGATGTCTTTTATTGTAGCTTAGCACTAGCAGAAGCAGGTTGTCAGCCGTTAAGAGTTGGAAGTATTAGCAGCAGTGGTAGCAATATTATAGCAGTGCTAGAAGTATTATTGTACTGATCATAGTACTATTGCAGTGGTAGAGTTGCCAGCTGAGGAATTCAGCAGTCTGCTTATGAGTCTAATGGCCAGTAAACTCAAATGTCTGCAACTAGTATAAGCTTCAAGTTGTGAGCATACGCTGCCACATGGTGTGTACAGTGTGTCCCAGTGAAAATGTGGGACTGTTTTTAATACTTATTTTGTTCTTAATTATTGTAATAACAAATAAGATCAAAAACCAAGTTTGAAAGTCACTTTAATTGCAGAATAAGGAAGTGTAATATGGTTGACATGGTTTAGATATTTTTATGTGAAAAATGCATCCAGAATATGTCACAGTGGCTCAAGATGTCAATATCATTTTGTGACAACTGTGTTTCATTGCGTCGTTCTTAACTGGTAATTAAGTGACGTTTGGAGTTCTTCGTAAGTCTTATTCTAAACTGAACATGCTCAGTTACAGTATATTTACTTTATTCTGTTGCAACTACAAAGAAATATACTTCTTTTTTAAAAATGAACCGGTTTTTGTTGGAGCACCATGCAGTTGTTGGAGAATTGTTTTTCTGTCGGTGTACTACGGATGTGTTACAGGACTTCGTCTCAGTCAGTGGCTACTGCTGTACCTGCAGCAGCAGCAGCGGCGGCGGCAGCAATGGAGTCATCAAGCTGCGGTTTTACCAACGATTCGCCGCTGGATTTTGACGCCTCGCAGCCGTCGACTAACATACAAGTCCGTCTTGCCGATGGCTCAAGGTGAGATGTGTGAGCGTGTATGCAACCATGTCAGACTGATAATAGGCCTATTTACAGTATATCTGGCACCGTCGACAAAGGCAATCATAATAGTGAATCTAAATGTAAAGGTCTGATATTTGCTCCATCTCTGCTGGGATACGTCAGAATATGACCAGGGTTTAATTGACAAAGCTTCATCGTTTTTCCTAATCCAGCAGCTTAATTATGCATAATTTTTGGTAACTTAGTCGCAAGTTTTATGCAATTTTTTGGGTAAATTACATTTTTAAAGATTTTTGTCAGATTTTTTACAGGTTTGTCATATTATATCCTATGTAAAATTTATATTGGTGCTATTACATAAGAAGACTGTGGGTGCTTTACAAGTTTGATTTACAAACCATCGTGAATTAGGCCCCAGAACACTTTGCAGTTTAAAGTATCGAAATTAGCAGGTAATTGGCATGAGCTAACGATGCCACACATTGTGCAGCTTTGCATTGCCCACACAAGAAAACAGTTAACCCGTGCTATCGTCACGTATGCAGACATACTACTGAGTCTTCACTAATTTCCCATTCCACCTAGGTGCTAGAGCAGTTCCTACTATACAGCATACAGACGGTGGTTAGGTGGCATCATCCACCAGTCTGCTAGCTAGCAGTTGTAACACATACAGTTTACACAATGTTATGTCGGCTTGTTTATCTACAGGTTAGCCGGCAAGTTCAATCTTTCACATCGCGTCTCCGACATCCGACAGTTTATCGTCACGTATCCTTTATCAGCAACAGTTCTCCGTAGTTTAGTTTTTGGGAAATAGGTCTAACCTGGAGTAACAAGAAACTGAGGTGGTTCCGTGAAAACATGGAACTGCATGTAATAATTATGGTAATGGTTCTAGCAACAGCAGCAGTACAAGGATACTGGTTTATTGCAGAAATTCGTTTTGATGCAAAATTTGTCAAAAATGTGATAAAATGTGTGGCATATATGCAGCAGTACTGACTGGGCCGGGCATAGAGTAACTTTCTTGATCGTGACCAACACGTTACCACTATGCTAGGCCACCACACGTGTGTTTTACAGTATTAGGTTGAAGTTATTGTTCCTGACAGCCTAACATCAGATCTCGGCCGCAGTATGCAACATCGACGTTCGTCCTGATGACGACGTTCCCGAGCATAGAACTAACGGATGAGGCGAGAACCATTGGCGATGCCAAGCTCAACAATGCCGTCGTCGTTCAGCGCATGAAATGAGTGGTCTTACACCGACCGACAGACCGGCCGGCTGGACTGTCTACAGTCTTGGCTGCAAACTTCACCACTTCAACTTACTGTGGATCTGTTGTGCAACATGCTGTATAACAAGTCCACAACAGATCAAAAAAAGTCTGCAGCAAATCCACAAAAGTCTATAAAAATCGATGGCTTAACACAAACTCGCAACATCCTGACGTGTCGTGCGTGAGTTGCACAACCTTAAGGCTTAAGGCCAAACTCCACTAGTTCAGAGATCCCAGCAGTCCTGAAATTTCTGAAATTGCAAAGTTGTCCTGAAATTGTCCTGAAATTTGAAATTGTCCTGAAATCTCAGTCATTTAGTACAAATGTCCTCATATTGACCATTCTTGTCCATGCCCAGTGGCAGTTTAATGTTTTACTTGCAGCATTGCTCATCTGTTTACTTCATATGTGGATCTGGTTTTAAATTGTTTCTCTTTGAGACCGTGACAATCACGGTTTCTTGTGTAACATTGCCTTGTTAATTGTAATGGCTCCGTTTGGATGTTTATGACTGATCTGTGGTACTTAAAATGTAATGATTTTCTACGTTTAGAGACCTTAAAACGTCCTGAAATTCACGAAAAACTTGTCCTGAAATTTCACTACTTCCTGCTGGAACCTCTGCTAGCTAGTTTGATTTGTTGTGCAATTGTTGGACAATGAGTCGCACGTCAAGCTGTGGAACAATGTCAAGATGCTGCGAATTCGTTGTTGCACTTTAGGTTTTTGTGTGCTTGTTGTGTAAGTGGTCGTGTGGATTCATCGTGCAGCATGTTGTGCAACAGATCCACAACAAGTGGAAGCTAGTGGAGGTTGCGCTTTGCTGGTTGGTTGTCCGAACTTCCGGCGGACTTTCCATCAGTTGTTGCCATGTTTTGTTGCGGGCTTAGGAGTTTCCGCAGTGATTTGTGCTAGGATTTCGTTGCAATGAAACATCGTTGTGTTTGTGTTTATGTTACGTGACATGTGGTCAAGCAAGCTTGTGCAACTTCGTTTCCTCATTCTTGTTGCGACAATTTTGACATTTAGTTAGCCAAGATCTGCACGAATTTGCGATAATGAATTGCACGACAGTTGCTAAAATTCAATGAAAAGCATGTCACTGGTGATGGGCCTATGCTGCAATGGAAAACTAACGAGTACTGTTTTTCTTGAGTAGCTGCACTGGCTAACATTTTCTATACCTGTGCTATGTCTGCTTACTGTGTACAGCAACTGCTTGGAAATTTTTGACAAATTACCAAGTAATCGGAATTAATGACATCAATTTCTTTCGAGAATTTTTTGCTGGGTAGTATTGTGGCAACGTACTGGTTTGTGGCTATAGTTATCTACTAGTCTAAAACTATTGACATCGCTATGCAGCTTGCCGAGTTAATAGTCTGCACTCTGCACTTAGAAAGTTTGGTCAAGAACATCTGTGTTTCATTTGTTGTCTTATTAATTTCTTCTGTTGTTGAATATTAATGTCTGAAAATCTGTCACTTTTGGTGCAAAAAAGGCAAACACTTTTATGTTGTGGTATTATTTATTTGTGTTATATTTTCTGCAAGTTTTCGTAAGTTATATTTACAGAAGCTTGTCGGCTGTGAAAGTTAAGTTTTTCTGTGTGGCAGTGCCTGTATCACAGAAAGTGTCAACTTCTGCTATGTAGCTGATTACAGAACAATGAGCATTATTTTATTATTGACTCTTACTAAGTGCAGTACGTTTGTAACTGTGAGACTAGAAGTCATTAGATGCTGACGTATAATTTGTAGATCAATTAGATTTTCAACTTAGAATGAAAGTCAAAAAGACGTGTTGTGGGTAGATAGGTGAGTACCAGAATCAAATGACTGAAAAACGAGGTGAAAGTTGAGGTGACTGGTGTGGAAAATGACACCGGTTATTGTTCTAAACAGACACTTTTGAAACAGACTATATTGGAATGAGTAATTTATTTTTTCATCAGGAACTAGTTAATGGTTGTGCGAACTTTATGGGTGCCAACTTGTTCTACCAACACGAAACCGAAGAGAATACAGATGTGTGAGACGCCTTAGAGTCTGATGAACAACGCAGTAATTTCTGAAGGCAGTTCGTATACCGTAAGTTCAATTGATAGTGAAACTAACATAGTGTTCTCACTTCCTTAGCTAGTTCTGAGTGACCGTATTAACTTCGAAGTTCAAATTACATTACTGTGTTCATTTTATTCACAGAAACGTGACTACGGAAACGCTTAGAAAATTTTTTTGAAAAAAAAATAGACGTGGTTACATGCAAAACAAAACATACAGCATCTGCAAAACATTTATGCATGCAACTTGGCCTTAATGTGCACAACTATTGAACTATGTCTATGTCTGGAGTGGGACGACGACGATGCATCAGCAAACGCATCATTCGCGAAGTGCGAGATCAGCTGACTGACGATGAAACTGGGTCACGATTGGCGTCTTGAGACAGCGATTGGACGTTTCTGGGTCAGTGTCGGTGAAGGTTGGCTCAGCAGCACGCAGCTCGCACGTGATGACTTGCAGCTGCAACCGTGAACGCTTTAGCTTTCTAGGTCAGCCAGCCAACAGCTGGGGTTTTTCTTTGCTGCAAGTTGACGTGTTTTTATGCAGATAAAGATTAATATTTCGTCGATTGTTTAAGCGGCGTTACTCTGTTAGCACCGGTCGGACTGTTTTTGACGGCAAGAAGTCTGCTGTCGTACGTTTGATGGCTGTTTCAGCTGCTGCGACTGGAAGCAAGCGCTGCGACACGATGCCGTAAGTAGGCCTTTATTGATTACGTCACTGCAGCCGAATTAGGCCTATCGATCGGTCGCATGGGTATAATGCGTCACCGTGTCTTTTCCATATCATCAGCAGCCTAACTATGGCTTACGAATTTACAGCGCATTTTGCTGATACAATGCGATGACTAATTATTGCACTGGGACAAAGGAGCTGATCGACCTCACGTTTGGATTTTGGACGTCTGGCTGCGTATATATAGGGTCGTCTATGTCGTTGCAGTTAGGACAACATAGAAGTGTTTCAGTTTAAGACATGTCGTATTGTTGTTGTCGTGCAGCAGCTAGTACACTGAGTATATATTATAGCTAGTTGAGTGTCTGCTTTCACATTTTATCAGCAGCTTTGCTGAGAAACGAGCGATGCGCTGCTGCTGCGAGAATAGCAAAAAGACGTAAAACTAAAATATCTTCTGTTTTACTAATTGTTGTGCAGTAATATGGTTCTAGTAGTTTGCCAGAGACGATTATCAAAAGACGTCACATGCTGTTCGAACACGTGGCCAGATTGGACGCCACCACTCCAGCGCATCAGATCCTGAAGCAAGTCATTGCTGTCAAGTCCGGATACCAGCCCGACGTTGTCTGGCGGAGAGCTCCTGGACGTCCTCGTAACTCTTGGATCGTGCAGATTGGCAATGGATCACCACTGAGTATCAGACGGGAGTAGAAGAAGGCACAGGATCACGGTCATCATGGAGAGTCATCGCAACTGACCTCAGCTGTCTTCGCGTCATGATGATGATGATGAGTTTGCCAAAAGAAGGCTTAACCGGGAGGAACGGTTTAATTGACACTCCAAAAGCACCAATTGCATTTTGTTCAATCATATTTAATGCTGAACCCCCTGCAGGAAAGATCATAAACGTAAGTACCGGTTTTGGGCGAACCTACATGGCTATGCATAAATGCGGTTACCGGTTTTGAAGCGACTGTTTCTGGAGCGACAGCCTCATTTTTATACGGCCGTCCTGTCGCATATGCGCTCCTGACGAAAAGAAAAAGGTGTAAAAAGCCAAAATTGGCATAAATGTTCCGCAGGGCATGAGTAACCGGTGTACCAATTTTCGCTTCAAAATGTCAGGTCTAGGTCGTCGTATGTCAAAACGTGACAGAAATGACCGTTGCTCTATTTTACTGAAGGCTGGCGGATGACGCGCTGGCCGGCCGGCAGGCTCATGTACGTACGTGGAGTGGCTTCGGCGCCCACTGCTGCACACTGTAGGCCTAGCCGTTGGTAGGCTATAGCTTAGTTCACTGCGGGTACCTAGTACTTTCAGTAACTAGGCGGACGGCCGCATACATGTCGTGCTTGTTGATTTTATAATGTAGTCTTATTTTACACACACTGTTCCGCGATCAGCAATTGCGCGCTGTCGCATCGTCATCGTTGGCTGTTTTCTTCGCGTGAACGCTGTGCGTGGCAGGAAACAATCTACTAATGTATATAGTGACGTTGTGTTTTGTTTTCATGGATAGGCCAACTCTGTTTACGCGGTGATTCTCAGTGAAGCCGATATTCAGCTGTTAGCGTATTCCTAGATTTTCTGTTTTCTGCGGTGCAACGGTGGCCAAAGTTTAATTGCTGGCGTGTTGAACTCGTCGAGCCTACGAGCTGCACTGACTGTTTACTGGTAATTGCGTGTATCGCAGTAGCGAGATACACGTTCACTTTACTGAGGGCCTGAGGCGTTGGCAATAAGTTAGTCAAGCCTGGCAATAAGTTAGTCAAGCCGTACGTGTTACGCGAAATCCGTCATTTTCTTGCAGTTGCTAAAGATCAGATGACCTTGATCTTTAGCATAAAATTGGCCGATGGAAACGTTCGCACCGATTTTGGGTTTTCTGCGCTTTTCGCTTTCTAGCTGGGAGCCCGTGGATACGGGACGGACGGACGTGCAGACAGTACTCGTAACGCGGCCTGTTAATGCGGCCGCATAAACAGTTTTCACGGCATAAGCAGACGCGCAAACCTTTGAACACTCACAGTAACAGGCGAAAGACAGATTCTACGCCGTGTAGGCCTACTCGAATACAGTTGTTGTTCTGCACAAAACTGTTTATAGTATTCACGCTGCAGGGGTTTGGACATCCCAGAGGCTCCCCCACATTGATGCAATTACTAGTCGATAACTGGCCTTGAGAGATCGGCAAAAACAAGCAAGGTTGTGATAAATACCGCTCGGCGGTCGGTCGGTTTCTAGGGATAGTGGGCCGCTGTACAGACGCTGGCTGGCGTGTGGCGACGTTGTTGTTGTCTATCGACGACGACGAGCCCTTGAGATGCTGCTGCGGCTGCTGCTGCTGCTGCTGATGCGGTATGGCTGGTTGCCTGGCAGCGCCGCCACTACGAGGCGCGTTGCTATACATGTACTTACACCGCTGCACTCAGCGTACGCCCCGCAACGCGTCACACATAAAGACTGCTTTCCACCCGACGCAAACGCCCTTGCGTTAAGTTGCGTACGTCGGTAAAATTTGCGGGGCGGATCTATTTTCCAGCGCTCGCTAGGCTTAGGTTTATGGTGAGTGATAGGGTCAGGATTGGTGTGATTTCCTTACTCTAGATCCGCCGTCCCCATTTTCAACCGCTATTTAGATCTGCCCCCCTCAAATTGTACCGACCCCTTTTTGACAGGAGTGACGCGCAGACGACGCAAGAAAAGTACGCACGCAAGTATACGCAACGTGCAACGAAACGCAACACACGCAAGCGACGCAACAGCCAAAACGCAAGGATGGATAGAAGCGGTGCTATCGGCCGGTTTCTATCTTGCGCAAAGCAGCGTACGCAACGCAAGCATAGACACCGCTTCAGTCCTTGCGTTTGGGCTGTTGCGTCGCTTGCGTCAGCCGTCAGTTGCGTCAAAAAAGTACGCAAGTGCGTTGCGTGTGTTGCGTTGGGTTGAAACCAGGCATAACATACCTCGAAATGACAGCAGCAACGCCACGGCCACATGGCTCATAGCCTACAGTACCGGTAGCTATAAACACGCCGGCCTTGGATAGCTGGTCGTTACTCACTCGTTTTACGAGGCCAGACCAGACACTTGGCTCGTAGTCAATAACTATGAGCTGCTCTTGTTTTCAGAAAACACGGTATAAATATTTACAATCGCCACTGCGTCAGCTAGTTGCTAGTAAAACTGTGCAGACGTGCAGATAAGTCAAATTCCGTGCTCAAGCTTGCTTGGGTCTTGAAGCTGCAGCCTATAAATACTGTGATTTAGTGATTGTCGACTGGAACGAGAAATGCCAGAAATGAGGTGAGATTCAAATAGATTTATGGCTTGTATATACTAGCTCAACGTAGCCCATATGTTTCTAAATTGTATCAACAATGTAATCATTCGAAAGAGTGTTTTGCCACTATTTATAACAGATTTTGCACCACACTAGTCTATTTTAGGCCGGCTCAACTACAAAATATGTCGTTTTCATCCACAACTTGCACGATTTGTTAAGCAAGTGAAGTTTAAATGAAGTTTAAGTGAAGTTTAAATCTGCGGTTTCTGAGTCACTATTTTTGATCGTCTGAGCCAACGTTCTCATTTTTCATGCAACCCTGATGAAGAATTTTGAGCAAGCGCCGAAGGGTTGGCAGGCGGGTGGGGATCTGCGGGATAAAATTCTGAAATAGTTGAATACGTGATTGAGTCGTTGTGATACCGGCGCAAGCTGGGGCGTAAACGGACACATCGCGCTCTGCACTAGCCCTGTATCCGTGGTCTCGCAGTGTGAACTGGTGTCTGGCTGAGGGCGAAGGAAACCAAGATAAGCGCCTCCCTGTGCGTGGGCCTTATGGCATCGCGGGTGACTTTGCTTTTTATGGTTACGATTACGACGGCGATTGTCCAGAGTACTGGTTGAGGCGAAGCCGCTGTCGGCGGTGCGAGCTAGCGCGTCCTATACTGTGGCTCATTGGGGGCGGTGGTATGTCTGCATGCTGCACCGCGGACAGGTCAGTTGACTGTGTTGCTGTGGTGATTGTTCAGAGTACTGGTGGAGCCGCCGGCGGTGATGTCGTCAGTACGAGCTCGTCCAGCCAGCTCGACGGCTCTGTCAGCGATGAACCACAACAACACGTCAACCTCCACCTCAACGTCATCATCATCATCATCTCAACACCTGTCCGTGCTGGCCAAGGTGCTGCGTATGTTTCGGTCTCACTCGGACTCGTCGATGGCTCGACCTCCGTCACCGCCACGGCGCCGCGCCGCCGCCGCTGCCAGCAGTCACGGGCCGTCACGTAGCGCCTCGGCGTCTCCCATCTCAGCACAGCAACAGGTCCGACCAGCAACACACCGGTTTACACGTCAACCCTCCAATAGGCTAATACACCCGCACTCGGCGAGCGAGCGTCGCCGCGCCGAAACTATTGCAGTAAGGAAGCAGGTAATTTATATTGACCGATAACTGCAAAAAAACCTCGAACGCTCTCGGTAAGCTAATAGAAAGAGAAGTAAAATGTTTTGAGATGGCGTCTAACTCTAAAGGTAGACGGAGAATGTGTGCTGGTTTTGAGCGAATTTGGAAGAGCATTCAAAGTGGACCGACCGGTGTGTTGAGCAACAATTTTGAAACTTGCAAGGGTTGCAGGAACGGTTGAACGCACTCTGCGGTCGTTGCTAATAACTAATAACTATAACTGAAATCATTGCATTAAGGATTGATTTATGAAGGACAGTGACTTGAGGTTCGAGGTCGAGAATAACCGGCAAGGACTTGAGTTTCTAGGACTTACGAAGTCCGAGCTGAGCTGTTGAAGTAGTATGGCGGCTATCTTTGCAAGTTGCAGTGTTGTACTTGTGATTGTAGCACCGAAAAGAGTATAAATGTGAAACATAAAAAAAAACTTTGCTTTAGTTTCATCGCACGTGCACTGTACACTCCGTCTAAGTGGCTGGTAACCGGCTAATGATTACAGGTAATAAAACGACATCTCAGCAAAGGTTTGTGCTGTCCGAATGCTTCTAATAGCGTGTGTAATGTATAATGCTGGTCGAACTATACAGGTGAAACAGCAACATCATCATCATCATCAGCATCATCATCAGCGTGGAGGTGCTCATCGTCCGCAGTCAGCTGGGTCAGGGTCAGGGTCAGGAGGAGGTCAGCAGCGTAGAAGATATCAGCGAGTTGTACGCAACGAGAATGCACCTCCACCCGATCAGCCGGACGACAACCCGTTCGTCGTACGCAAATTCACTCAGGCAAGACATGCATTTGTTGTGTACGTTGACTTGACTTGAGTTAAATTAAAGGCTTTGATGTTTGTTTAATGTGGTTTGTGTACGTTAGAATGTGCTATGTAGGCTTATGTTGTCTGTAGTCCAACTGTAGTTTCGGATGTTCCAGATTTTCCACTGAAAACAGCCACCCCGTCATTGCTGCGGCCGAAATTTGGGGATGAACGCCCAGGACTGGATTGATATTGGGTCTGCAAAGAGCGAAGGCCGTAAGCTAATTAGTCACCTTTCAAGTAATCCAACCTGTATCTCGATGATAGACGACATTACTGACAGACGGACAGACAACCTACGTTGGCATTACCGCGCTTTGTTACTGTTCTCAGTCTGAGTTTATTCAAGGACACGACTGGTGGGTGCTATGTGCAGGAATTCCTGGCTAATTACTACGCTGGTAAGTCGCCGGGCAGGCCGTCGTCCGACCACAAGTCCGCTCCGTGCCTCAGCTCGTCTCTGCCCGCCGGCAGCGGCGTTCCCGGCCACACGATCCTCAAGAAGTCGGTGGGGTTTGATTCAGTGTGCGGTGAGGGTGAGACGGGGTCGGAGGCGCCGGGGGCGGCCGGCCACGGCGCTGGTGTCTTGGGTCACAGTCCGTCGCTCCCCAACCGTCACGCCAAGTTCCGCGACGTGGTCGAGATCGTCGAGTTTGCCGAGAAGGACCAGGTGAAGACCGGAGTGCACTTCGCACACGAGGAACAACTGCACGATGATGATGATGAGTTGGTGCATAGCGTCAACACGCCGTCAGAGTGCTCCAGCACCACCAGCGACGACCAGGTAGTCACCGTCAGTGTAATGCATTCAGAAGAAGCGGAAACAAAGCTATAGAGACAGTCAGACTAAATGCTTCAATTCACCTCTGGCTAAGCCAGAGACCGCCGCGTATAGAATTGCGATTGTCCGTGAATTTTGTATAACGGGATAGCCACTTTGCTGGAAAATCTAGAAAGGCCGTGGAATTTGACCGTTGCCTGAATAACATTGTAAATCGTGCGTGGTCATACAGCTGCGGTTAATGTTCATTATGCGGCCGTCCTAATAGGCTGCATTACATACAGTTCTAGCCCGTCCGTCCGTCCGTCCGTCCGTCTGTCTGTCTGTACTGTACGGGCTCAACCTGAAAAGCGTAGAGTAACCAAATTTGGTTTGAACGTTCCCCAGTGCAGGAGTAACCGGTGTGCCAGTTTTCGGTCCAAAAGGTCAAACAGATCAAGTTTAATAGCAGTCATCAAAAACGTCAAGAAAAAGCGCAAACTCGCTTCACTTAATTTACTGTGAGCGGCTATACGACACCAGCCAATGTAAAAGTGGAGTTTCAGTTGAAATTCGAAATAAGTAAGCGTTGTAAGTGAATAGCTAGGCGTCGGACGGCCGCATCTTATGTCGTCACAGTGTGGCGACGTGTGGTTGCTGTGTCTGTGCGTTCAGGTGTTGTTCTTCGCTGAGGACGAGGACGACCCAGACAAGACGTCGACGACGAGGTCTGTCGATACGTCGTCGACTAACGGCACGTCGAGCCCAGACCTACCAGTACCCGCGGCCAGTCCACGCCACTCACCGCGGCCCAGTGACGCCGGCGACGACCACGAGGCCCCGGGCGACGCCGCGTCGAACGAGAACGTTCTCAGCAACATCTTCACGTCGCTGTCAGAGGCTGGCGCTGCGGGCGAGACACAGCATCCACAGCAACAACATCATCAGCAGCCGGCGAGGAGCGTGAAGCACGTGCGACTGATGGACACGGTGGAGCACGTCGAACGACATGACGACGACGACTACAGCTGATGGTCTAGTTCCTTCCTTCTCAGAGACGGTCTTCATTCTAGTGATTAGTTGGGTCCAACGGCGTCAATCTCAGTATCCAACGCTGGGGACGTGAGTGAGTGCCTAATAGTCTCACGTCCCGCTCGACACAGTTCCGGACATTTCGGGTTACGGTCACTCCACTTGCACTACTACTGACAAAAAAAGGGAAAACGGCAAAAAAGTCAAACAACCTATCACCGAACGCCTAGATAACAATACTTACATGAAGATCGGCGATCGGGTGGGGCCTGGGGAGGGGCTTAAACGATTTTAGTGCATTCTTGGCCTTAAAAACGACGACTTTTCTGACGCTCTCGGTTATTCCAAGTCACTATTCCTCCACTTTGGGGGGAAAGTCATCGGTGTCCCCGCCCAAAACTTTGAGGGCGACGTGTCCGCGGTCCGCTGTCCCTGGTAGATTGACGCCCATGGTCGAGTCCACTCCACTTAGTTTGAGTTCGAGCCCGAGTCCATTGAGTTGGTTGAGACGGAATGCCTTAGAATAAACCACTATGCTTTAGTGAAGTGCAACAATGTTAGACATTAGACAAAGTTTGTCTGTTAACGCTACACGTTTAACAAAACATTTAGTTACAGTACGAAAATTAGCAGGGCGCAGTTACTTCCTCACAGTCTAACAGCACATTAATAGTGCCGCTGTGTCGACCTGGCTGCAGTGACTTCAGCGTGCAGTTTATAGCCACATTTACTAGTTTATACACAGTCCAGCTACGCTGCACAACAATGCATGACATGCAGCTTTAGTTTATTTTCCCTTTTGCACCATTTTTCTGAAATCTTGGTGTTTTGTGATGACCGGATTGTGCAGTCGTTAGATTGCGAATCCGTCGCCTTAGTCAATAGACTTCGTGATCTCCCTGCAACTGATTATGCAGCGGCTTTGTAATTGAATTGTATGCATTAGATGATTCATTTATTAGTTTACATCTAACTAGTAATCTCTCTTGTCTACTTACTTGTTTGCGTTATTGCTGCCGGTGTGTCGGATCTCTAATTTTTTGTTGTCAGTAATTTTTTTTTAAATTTTTTAGTAATTTTTTTACTCAGTCAGCTGATAGCACTGACAGATAGTTGCAATATTGGCTGCTTACTGCAGGTGATCATTTTGATTTAATTTGACGCTCATTCGTGTCGGGCTAATTAATTACATCCATTAGCCTATAGTACAACTGATTGACCAAGAGCTTTCAACCTCGTTTCATTCAGCGTAGCAGAATTTTGCACTAGAGCAGCTCTAGCTTCAATCTCCTCTACTTCCTCCCCCTTTCCTTCCACTCCACTTGCTGTCCCCTCTCCCTGTTTATGCTCGCCAGTGGGAAACCCACCCCCCCCC
>Ga0056124_1000283_pt1 | contig 15611 bp, 13 predicted proteins | sample WorMetHEROISLAND_2_FD_70069 | JGI IMG/M metagenome (GOLD analysis project Ga0056124, IMG submission 70069) | Marine gutless worms symbiont microbial communities from Max Planck institute for Marine Microbiology, Germany - Olavius sp. 4 HERON ISLAND | ecosystem: Host-associated > Annelida >... | reverse complement strand
CATATCTAGTAAGTAATCGAGTGAATAAGTAAGTACCTAAATAACTAAGTAAATATGTCACTAATACGCAAGCATGGAGCGGTGTTGCAAGCCTGGGCTTGCTTAGATCTTGTTACACATGGTACAGAATGACCAAGGCTTGGTAATGCACATGACATCGGGGGCATCGGCCCCCAACAATTTTTTTAACAATGAAAATTTGAAAATTGGCCCAAAATTTGGTTTATTTTGGCTTAAATACTTTTGGAGCCAGTGCGAATAACCCCACCAAACTTTACCACTTGATGTGCCCCAAGGCGTGTATAAAAATGTCTTAGGAAAGTTTCGAGAATGTGGCCCCAGGTACCCGCTGCAGACCTACTAATGGCGATGGATATTTCGAAGAATTTTAGTGCTGCTTTAAATTTAAATTTTGCGCATCTCGAAATGAACTGTAGACCGGAAGTTTGTGTTGCCGTATGTAAACAAACGTGGGTGTGGTAATTGAATAGTGTTTTGCCAGGTTTTGTGTTTTATACTGCATAAATTGTGAAATTATTCCATCCAGTATCATATTGAGCTATACACTCCAGCAGTAATGGGTGGATACCCATAACTGGTTACCCACCGACGCACCGAAGACGACACTTCGAACATTTCTGGCATCATCTGCTCTCGGCTAATTTTTGGTGGTGGAGAAATTAAGTGTTGTATCTTATGCCAAGATCTGATATCTTGAAATGTAGTTGAGAACTGTCTCGTAGGCTGGAATGAATTGTCAGAAGTTATATTGCTGGACTAAACCATAGTCCAGATGAGAACAGCTTGTGTGGATAGCATGGCAGTGATTTTCTTTAAGAGAGAAGTTTGATGAGAGGAATCCTTTGTAAACTTATGCTGTGAGGTTTCCAGTTAGACCGATTGTTTGATTAAGTTTGGAACTTTATTAATTATTGGAACCACGATGAGATTAAGACTTTTACAACGTGTGCCTGCTGCTTCTTTGTTTCTGTTTGCAGAAAGTGCAGTTGACGATGAAAACAACTCTCGTACTTCTGGCATTATTTCTTGCACTTGTTACATCTGTCGACCGTGGAAATTTTAAGACTTGCAGCCAAAGTTGTTTCTGTCGGTAAGATTTACGTGAATAATTGTAGAACTATAACAATGTTTCTGCTCTGCTATAACATTAATTGGTTGTTGTGATTTTTAGTCTTTGAATTCGATGTAGAGCCAGCATAAGTTAGTTAAAGTAAATTTTGATAGTCACTGATCATTCTTCAGTGCTCTTATGCTAGTGTTTGGCTGATCTGTCTGTGTGAATACTGCTACAGCAGTTCACAAAAGTTTGTTTAGGGACTGGCATAATTTGGAGTAGCTTCCGAAAAAGGGCCTGCTAAGCAAAAGCCATGTCTATTTGTTGGATATCATTCATAAGAGGCAGCATATATCCATTTTATGGTGATAGTTCATGTAGATGCTGTTGCTACCTGTAGGAAAATCTGTGGCTCAAAGCTTGGTCTAAGGGTACTGTACTGCATTCATAAGATGAACTGGATGAACTCTCGCAATGGCTGTGATGACGACAGCACCTTAGACACTGTAATTTGTATTACCATCATTGTTATTTTGTTATTATTATGTGTGTTGTCATAGATTTCACCGTGAACAGAATGAGGGTGAAGTCGTCTACGATGTTTTGCCGGAGTCTGTTAACATAGATGCCACTGCACTCAGGCTGAAGTTAAGTCGAAGAGGTCGCTCGGATGTTCTGACTGCTGAGATTTTCTTGTTGGCTGATAACATTCTCCGAATGAAACTCAGGCCAGCTGAGACATATCGTCGGAGATACGAGATACCAGTTGGGGATGTCTTACGGTCTGAACCAGTATGTCAGAGGTAATTTGAAGTGTATGATTTGGAATGCTCTTCGTGCCGTCAGCTGAGAGCTTTGTCAATTTAGTATGGTCAGGGTATTTACGATCTAATTTCATAAAAAAATATTAGACATAATGCACAATATTATATCTGCAACCGCACTCCAACAGTTCCGATACCGGCACTTATTTTTTCAACTTCAAGCACTGAGTAGAAATGAGATATTAGTATTTTTAGCCAAAATATAGAGCTAAGCTTGTAGGACAGTTGTATTGAATTAAATAACTTCAAGTAGCTCAAATGTCAGCAATATGTCGTCAAAATGTAGGCCTATGGAGTTTCACTGTATGACCAGCTGCTGTTAGATGTTGTGCCGTGTGTCATTTGGTCTGTGTTTGTAGACTTTGGATTGTTTTTCAGACTGTGTGTGCTTGTTGTTTTTATGTTGGCTTTCACTTTGGTTCTCGTACAGAGTAAGTTGACTGCTTCAGACTCAATATTCAGGTGCATATGCAATTTTGTCATAGACTGTGTGCTGTTACTGTTTATGTAATAATTTTTTTGTTGATGCATGTTTAGGATTGAGATAAAGCAGAGAGACAGTAGAAGGATAGTTGCAGTGACGTCCGGTGATGAGTGCAGAGTGGTGATTAATGTGACTCCGTTTGTTGTCAATGTTTTCTGTGCTCAAGAGTTGGTTGTCAGCATAAACAGCCGCTCTCTTCTGAGATTCAGCATTGGACATGGAAAGTCTCGGTAACGCCACAGTCTTTCTGTAACTTGCTGTTGTATACTGGTTTTTAGTTTCAGTACATTTACCTGTAATTTTCTTCTTTTACTCAAAATTTATATAATCAGCTTTAGCTGTTTACATTAGATATACTACAGTTACCTAAGCTTGGCCAATCTGATTTAAGTACTGCGTGAGTGCACGTTTCTATTACTCTTGCATGAGATATGATAGTCACAGATCAGTTGCCAGATGTAGAGAAACATTTTTGTCCTTGTTTTCCATGGATGAGAATCTGGTTTTTGTGTTTATTTTTTTTGCATGATTAGGAGTGAAGCTGGTATTTGATGAACCGTAATTTGAGGTTTTTTGCACCTTTAGTGCATTGACACTATTGGTTGGTATATTAACAAGGAGGTCTAGCATATATCAATCCTGTAGTATTCAAATGTTCTCTGCCAGAGAATTGGGAAGTGTGAGTGAGTGTAGAGAATGTAACCAGCTAATCAAAAGCTTACTGTGTACCGCGTATGTGTGTGTGTATTTATAGTGGCTTTGTGAATTCAGTGATGTCATGGTTCTCAAGCTGGTTTGTGTCGAATGATGACACAGACAACACAGATGCTCTGAGCAAGGCATGTTTGTTGGCTAACTGTCATCATTTCACTAGTATATCAGTTTTGTGACATTCTACATTCATAATTATTTTTTTTAATTTTTCGTTTATTAATTTAATTTAATTAAACACAATTAAGCATCAAAAATTGTTACCAATGAATAAAATTTTAATCATTGAATTTTCCAATAAAGTCACGTCACCAAGAATGTTTTATAAAGTAGATGTCATGACAATCATTTGATGAGCATAATCACTTTCTCCGGACAACGTGATTAGATAAAACAAACACTTAGACTCTACTAATGATAATATAGACCTATTGTTGTCTAGTGCATTTGCAACAGCTGTTAGATGAATAAGTTATAAAGTTGATAAAATCATGCATTCTTGCACAATGTTATGGTATGAATTTAGTTTTAGGTGCCATAATTTTTGTTATTTCTCATCTCTTGCTCCTATCTCTGTCATTACATGACCGTTACTTGATTTTTTTTCATTTCAGCACTAGCTTTATTTCAGTCATTTCAGTTCTCTTTAAAATAGCAGTGTTACTTTTTTGTGCAAGATCAGATTAAGTGTCTTCGTGCAGACCAGTTGTTGAATACAAATCACTGATAATATATCATTAAGTGTACTTAGGTTATGCTGTCAATGAGCTGTGAATATGCTGGTTGTGTTTGCAGGCTGAAAGTGAATGCGGTGAAGAAGAAACATTTAAAACACACACAGACTCAAAGCCGTATGGTTAGTTCTAGTTTACAGTTTTTGTGTCTCCACCGTTGTTAAACAGTAGCCATCGTGTGACTGTTCATGTCATCTTTTTGTGTGATGTGTTTGTTGATAATGTTTTTGCTGTGCATTATGGGATTTTGACAAAACTGTAAGTCAGTAGTACATCTTGGGACATTGCTGAACTGATCAGGTTCTGGGGTCAAAAGGTCAAGACTGTGTCAGGGTCACAGTATCAGCAAATGTGCTATAATGCAGTTGGAGGCATGCACTGTTGTCTAACTTTAGAAGCTCTCAAATACAGTTTACTTTTAGATGTCAGCTCAAACATTTCAACTTCTCATTCTACTAGCATATCAAGCGTAGTTCAGGTTATTTGCAGCTAACACACTATGTTAATTATTTCGCTTACTTACTCAGTTTCAGGTGTGCTGTTTATGTTTCATCAGTAAGTTTTACCTTTCTGCGTTACAGTAGTGTGTTGTACAAAGCTGAGCTGCTGCTTTGCTTGGCACTTGGTCTAGCGCTAACATTGTGTCAGGGTCTCAGCAGAGTTACTCTACACTGAGCCAGCTCAGTGCTGAGATTGATGGTCATTATACCATCTTACCACCCAGGTCAACTCAGCCTGGCCATCCATCCACGGATGGGTGCATCGAGTACCAGTGAAAGCTGGGGCATAAGCAGGCACCCCACGTGATGCACCAGCCCTGTATCCATGGTTTGAAAGTGTAAGCTGGTGTCTGGCTGGAAGAGGCTAATGAAATTGAGATTCACGCCATGCTTCGGATGGCTCGGGAAGGACTTTACGTTCTGCATTTACATTACGAGCTGTTACTTTACACTGTGCCTTGCTTCTGTCATTGTGCAGGATTTACATCTGTTGGTGTTGATGTGACATTTCATGATGTGGAATTCGTGTATGGAATTCCTGAACACGCTGACTCTCTTGCACTGAAATCAACTACGTACGTAATTTTTTACCCCAAATTTTTATTGTTCTAAACTTGCCTCCGACGATGAAGGAAGTTCTGTTTTGGGTCTGTCCATTTGCGTGCAAGAGAACTTGAAAAGCTGTGAATGAGTGTGTGTGAAGTTTTGTGAGGCGTTGGGAGTCGCCCAAGAAAGAAGTGATTGGATTTTGAATTGGGTGGCAATCCAGATTTGTTTTTGTGGATCCTGGATCATCCGCAGGAGCCCAATATAATTCACGGAGAAAAATGCAACTTACACCAACGTTTTTAAGGGGGGGGGCGGGAACGCAAATTACACGAAAGGTTAAAACGGCCTGTAATTGTCGTAATTTTTCATGCTACACAGCCCTAAAGTGAAATTTTGACAGCAGGTTATATGCACGTTGTAAAACAGATTTAGTGATGGTTTAGCAAGAAGTCAACCAGTTGAAGATAGCATGTATGCGTTTTGTGCGAGTAACCACAGTTCTGCATTAAACATCCAAAGTAACCTAAAAATACAAGAAAATACAGGGAATGGCCTAAAATACAGGAAAATAAAAAATCTTAGGATTTGTATGCAATTCACGGACATTTCCAAGTATGCAGAAATCTGCCAGTTACATGGATCGTGTCACGTCACGTCGTCGACATAATGGTGAAGTAGGTTGGACCCTTTATCGTCCTTGATTCTTTACCATTGGGAGATTGGGCATCAATGTGACATAGTGTGTAATATCACTTTTTTACAGTTTTTGCTTTTTTGATGTGTTAATCAGTAATCACCGCACACCCGCATTATCATGTGTGCTGTATAATCTGTACTGTTATTCTACTTTTACATTTTGTAGTTATGGCCATAAGTTGAGTTTTTGTTTCAGCCATCAGTTTGGGGAAATAACCGGAATGTGTTGTTGCAGGAAGTCTGATCCTTATCGACTGTACAATCTCGATGTATTTGAGTACGAACTGTACAATGCGATGGCACTCTATGGCTCTGTGCCTTATCTGATAGCTCACAAGTGAGTCAAACTGATTCTGATTTTGTTGCCCACCCACCAAGCAGTGGCAGGCAGTCGATGTTGGTCGTTTTTGTTCGTATTGGTATTATCACATAAGAGCATGAAAGTAGAAAATGATTTTAGTTCAAACTTTTTGCATTGTTAGTTGATAGTAATGTATGTGGAATCAGAAGGTCTCATCTCAAGTTCAGTAGTTCTTGTACATAGAGATGATTTGGGCATGTTAAATGTTGATGCTGATTTTACAATAATGGAGAGGGTACATTTGAGGAAGACCTTTGTGCAATTGTGTGAAAGAAGATAAGCAAAGTTGTAGCCAGCACTGAGAGGATTGTCAGGACAGGAACACATGGAGATAGAATTACACTGGCTGATGTTTGATGCTGCATTTCCCTTTCCCTCTGTGTTTGTTGGGTGTCTTTGCAGTTATTTGTGACGTTTCCGGCACCTCAAAGTTAACTCGTGTATGGAATAATACGAATAATAATCGTACAAATGAAAAATCAACGTCAACAGAATGTAGCATTCTTATGGGGTTTTATTGTGCAGTTGTTCTAATAGGCTGCATTACACGTCTTATCTGTCCTTCTGCCTGTCCCGTAAACCCGAAAGCAAAATGGCATAGAAATACCAAAATTGGTGTGAACATCCCCCAGGACTCGAGTAACTAGTATGTCAGTTTTTATGTCATAAGGTCACAGGTGAGGGTTAGGCTGGTGCAGTGCAGTGCGTGAATACATATGGCTAGGCAGATGGCCTCATATTATGTTCTTAGTGGACCAACATTTTTATTTATTGAAAATATCACCCATCCTTTGGTGTCACTGATTGCTATCGTCGGCTAAATTGAACTGGGCTGTTTTTGACGGATGGTATCTTTTACTAGCACTAAGATGGCGATGTAATTTTGTAGCAAAAGTAGGGCGGAAGAATTGCCTACAACTTGGTAATTAATTCTAATGCTGTGGTTAGACATTCTGTGCAAATGTAGCAGCGTCATTTCTGACACTATTTGTGCTGTACTGTCGGTTACCTGCGCTCCCGTGTACCGAGTTCATTGAGGTGGGGAAAACTGGTGGCCACTTAGTCCGGATCTAAACCCTGTAGATTTTTCTGTGTGGGGGGCATTGCAACGGATGGTATGTCGTCCCAAAATTTTAGACAACGCTCAAAAATAGTCTGAATGGTGTCATTGCTGGTGTCCGTATGTGCAGTGAGCGAAGAAGTCTGGGAATGTTTTGGCACAATGCTGCTGAGACGTGGGTTGACATTGAACACAGAGCGTCTTCGCGACGTGTACGTTTGCTGTCTGCTTTCTTTTATCCTGGCTGTGCATTTTGGCAATGTCTACAAAACTCTACATTGAATACTTTTGTGCTAAAATTCTCTGGGATAATTGCATATTGACCATTTTGAAACAGTCTTGGCTTTGTGTGCATTATTAGTAGCTGCAGATTACTCCACTCGTTTTAGTTCTCTACAATTCTCACAAGGTAGGTGTAGCGTTATGTGGATGTTGTTCAAGCCAATGACAGATGATTAAATTTCTTATAATTATCATTGTGTACTTTTTTACGGTTTTATTGTTGCTTCTGCAAAAGCGAAGTGACGAGGGAGATTATTTTTGGGATCATTCGATTTTTGTCAGCTGGATTACTGGAAAAATATGAGCAGATTTTGATGAAATTTTGTCTAGGGGCATACCCCAAGAAGGAAGTAGTTACATTTTGTTGGCAACCCAGGTTCTGGATTATTATCCAGGATTCTTTACCATTAGGCAATAAGATTATGCTATACATGTATTATGATCCTGCCGCCTCTATCAGACGCTGTTCTCGTCAATCAAGCCCTACGTTGTCATGCGGATGCATCACTCGGTCGACCACCTCATCACTCATGGAAGCGTAGACCACACAACAACTGGCTGGAGCACATCCATCAGGACTCCGGCATTTCTCAATCAGCTGATCTATGGCGTACTACTACTACTACTACTACTACTACTACAACTGGCTGGAGCACATCCGTCAGGACTCCGGCATTTCTCAATCAGCTGATCTATGGCGTACTACTACTACTACTACTACTACTACTACTACTACTACTACTACTACTACAACTGGCTGGAGCACATCCGTCAGGACTCCAGCATCTCTCCAGCTGATCTATGGCGTACTACTACTACTACTACTACTACAACTGGCTGGAGCACATCCGTCAGGACTCCAGCATCTCTCCAGCTGATCTATGGCGTAGGACCATCAAGCGTAGACACGGAGCGATGCTACAGCCCAGGCTGGCTACGTAATGATGATGATGATAATGGTGATGATGATGATGATGGATGGATTGCAGCTGCAGGTATTACGCCGGACAAACGCTCTTCCTGTGCCACTATCAAAGTGTGGAGGGACACATTTTTACGGACAGGGCTTTCGTCCATACATTTCCTTAAGACCTGCTAAAACTGGTTTTGAGCAAGACGGAAGTAACTGACTCACTTCCAACAGCCGTTCGTGACTTGTCATCATCATCCTGCTTCTGTCGCCATCTTAAAACTGAACTATTTAGCAGGGCTTATGGCGTGAACTAGCACGTTCGTTCTAATAGCTACTTAGCTATTAGAATTGGGCAAACAGAAACTATCGTACTGAACTGAACTGAACTGAACTGAACTGAACTGAACTGAACTGAACGGAATTGGTGTCTGTCTGTCTGCGCCTCTGATTCGTTCGCAACAAATGGCGCTATACAAATGTGTTTTGATTGATTTATTTATTTTTGTTTCATGCAGTGTATTTTTATATCGATCGTACACATTGATGATGTAGGCATCACACTGTGGGAGCTGTTTACTTACGGTCAGCGGCCGTACGAGGACATTCGTGCGATCGATGTTCCGGGATACCTGGAGAATGGAACCAGACTTGCACAACCAGCAATATGCTCCATCGACATCTACATGATCATGATTAAATGTTTGTCACTTTCTTTCATGAACCAGAACTTTGATATTAGCAGCCATTTTGATTACCTCTGCGTTTTCAGCCATGATCTGTAATGGTGGTGTACGGTAATTGTGCATATGATGCTTTGTATGGATATGTCTGCATTTGCTAATGGAGACAAGATTTTGTCCGTTATTTTTGAAATTTTTATTTTGCTATGGCGGCAGCAACACAAATGCAGTATAAAACCAGTCTCAGAAAAGCAAAACAAACACACATGATGCAAGTAGAAAAAGCAAAAGAAAGGAAAATACGAAAATACAATGGACGAAATAGAAAGACAGAACTGAAAAATATGCAGACTAATTACAGACTAAAAACCTTTTTCGCTTGAAGTTTAGCTTTACCAAACACATTGTAGTGAAAGTTCATTACAGAGTTATTAGATAGCCGTAGCCTGTGTAAAAGGCCAACTCTACGAGCATCTATTTCAGTGGCTAACGCTCGAAAGCCCATAAAATGGAGAATGTCAGTAATGCAGCCAATGTCATTTACACCAGACAGTTTCCAGAAAATAGCATGCCGTCTGTGGGATATATCTGTTCTGTATATGTTGTATAGCTTAGTCACTCGTATACAAGCATGTGTCAATGGATTAAATGTAACCATCTTCAATCCAGCACTTGTGCTGCCATATTTCATTTTGTAATGATAAAATGATCTTGGTTGGAGATGTTGCTGTGCTGTTAAACAGGTTGGATGGTTGATGCCGATTGCCGACCTTTATTTGCTGAACTTGGAGATGAGTTTACGAAGATGGCTAAAGACCCTGGCCGATACCTTGTCATTGAGGTTAACATTTTAATCAACACACATGTAACATTTGCTCCGCTAGTTCTTCTAACACGATGTGATGGTTCCATTCATAATGCTATGTTCGATTGTCAGTTTCTTATCACTGCATCATGTTTGATATCAATTTTCTGCATGTTGGTGTTTATATACTGTTTGAACCGATGAAGTAACCGAGCATTATTTCTTTAAACCAAATTTTCAAAATTGTTGCTGCATTTGAAATAAATTGCTCTACGGTATTTACGTTTTGTGATTGCTTTATTGTCTTGCTTTTTTGTCATTTATTATGTGTTATTGTAAGCACGTTTATCTGACACGTGTTTTGTGAACTTACTTTCTTACATACATAAAGTGATTATATTAGCATAATTGCCCGTAGACGCGTAGTGTATATCGGATGATCTAATGATGACCATCGTTTGGTATTGTAGGGAGACAAGCAGATGCGGGCGCCGTTACATGCTGACTATAAAGCTGAGGATATGATAACGGACGTTGGCGGCAGTGCTCAAGGTACAGAGGAAGTTCTGACGGTCGATGAATACTTGATGCCGCAGAATTGGGTCGATAAAGAGAAGATTGTTGCTGATGAGGTATATGCTAATAATATCAGCTGGTAGACACTAGACAGTTCAAGTACTTTGTTTTTGCCTGGATGCAATTACTGTCATGAATAGACAGTTAGAAATTCATCAAATAAAAATCGTTTATTTACTGATTTGTTGATTTTTTCAGCAACTTCTGCTGCCTTCCTCGGAATGATGTCTGTTCACCACTAGACGTCGCTGCAGCAGACAGTTTGTCATAGATATGACGAAGTTGTCCGCCAGTTGTGACTGTGCTGGACAGTAAATAATTGTAGATATGATGAAGTTGGTATGGCGTCTCGGTTCATCGACTTGTGTTGTTTTTTCTGGTGTATCTCACTTTCTTGATTCACCGGTCTATTCTGTTGCTTCCTCCAACAATACTTGCATTTCACCCCCCCCCCTTGTGGGTCCGGGTTCGGATGGCATAAGAGGCGCCTAATCCAGGCTTTAGTTTTGTATTGGTATAGTTGGATTGTGTGTGCGTGTGTGTGTGTGTGTGCATCGTTTAAATACTGAATTACTTTGATTTCATTCTACAAAATATTTCATGTTTTAGTTCATTCTGTTTGTTTTTCAACGTAACCACATACGCTGTAGCTCTCCGATTATCTCACTCCAGTCGTCTCCAAGGTCTCGTCGCATCTTTGTCTTCGTTCCGCCAACCGACATTACCTCATCGTACCTCGCTGTTGACTCAACACAACGGCCGTCGGGCATTTTCGATCGTTGGCCCGACGGTCTGGAACTCGTTACTTGACGAGCTCAGAGATCGGCGCGCTGCTTTGACAGTTTTGACCAGCGCATTACAGGTTTTTTTTAACGATATAATAGTGTTTTCACTGCATACATGCTGTTGTCGATCTCAGATAACAGCAGGCTTCACATAGGCCAGGTTGTCATGTGTGATAAACTCGTTATCAGGAAGCCACGCCGATCAGAAAATCGTTGTACGTTTTACTTGCTTACTTATCTTAGATAGTTGTCGAGTGAGCGCTGGTGGCACGTGCTTGTCTGGACAGGTGCCGACGGCTGCAGCTGCAGGGAAGAAGAAGAGCAAGAAGCATGCGGCGGACAAGAAGTACGGTGGACTGGAATCCGCTCGGCAGGCGCCGGGCCGTAGAGTCTCCAGCACTCGCTATACGACGGAGCCGCGCAAAGACGATCCCAAGTCTCTGTACGCGCCAATGAACGCCGCTTCCAGTGCGCGTGGAGCTGCGGACGCTGGCAAGGATGTGGATGAGCTGCAGATGCCTGTCGTTGCTGAGAACGACTATCTACTGCCGCAGTCTGGAGCCACCGCGCCGCCTTACATCGATGTCGTGCCGGACAACAGTCGTGGTATCCAGTCTTCTCTTCTTTCATCAATATACTGCTGCTTCTACTACACTGTGTTCGGGAAAACAGGACCTACAGTTTTCTGCGGATAACTTTAACAAACTTAAAACGTAATTGTACAGTTTTTGGCCCACATATTGTAAAATTACGTTTACATTTGTTAAAGTTACTCACGGAAAACTGTTGGTCCTTTTTTCAGACACGGTGTACATCTACTCCAGATTAGGTCAGGTTGCTAGCCGGGATTCGTTGGGTTATCGTAGCCTAGTTAATCTTTGTTAATTTTTGCACAGTACGGTTGGACTGGAAATAACACTGTATTGTACTATATTGTACTTTTGCAAATTGTTCAGGCCTGCGTTCTGTCATGCCTTAATGAACGAATATTGATTGATTGATTTAGCGTGTTTTACACGAAATGTGTCCTTCCAGTTGCTGTGCTGACAGCGTTAAAGTAGTGAAGGAACGAGCATCAGAGCACTAGGAATACAGTATCGTATACAGTTCTGTTACTACTACTACGTCCGTACGCTACTGCTACTATCACTAATAATACTATTCCTTGTTTTGGTGTAACTAGTCTGTCTTTCGATATTTACCACTGATTAAAAGATCATTAACAAAGCTGCCAAATTACTATAAGCATGTTAATGAAACCAGCTATGGATTATTTCTGTTAATTAATATTAAAAAATAATCTATGTTAAAACAAGTTTTAAAAAGTGATGTGATGTAACGTAGAAGTGATATAATTGACGTAGAAAGTGCGTGATTGTGTGTATGCGCAGATGACAAGGCAGCAGCACCGAAGGCAGTTTCCAACCCGGAGTACTTTGCCGACAAATCTCTGTCCAAACCACCGGCTGGTCATGGCTACTACAACGATCCACCGCCTGCTGCTGGTGTTGCGCGGAACAGTTCACGTTTCATCAACGAATCTCGAGTATAACGTTACTTGCCGTGGTGATAACATCGCCGACAGCTTGACAGTTGGTGACAGGTCTGCCTAAATACTGCAGATCAGCCGCAGATCAGCTCAGATCTGAGAAATGGCTTCTATCGGTGGCACCACTAGTACATTTTAACGTTTTCGAACCATTGCCTGGAACAGGACGTTTTAACATTTGTGTATAATTCCGACTGGAAGAAGTGCATGAGTGAATTGGGGAGACAAATGCAAACATTCAACATCATTTTTCTCAAAACTACAAAAACGCTACTCGTGCATCTTTACCACTCAACTGACGATATGTGGTGTTGATAAATACTTTCGGTGCTTAGCAATGCCAGCAGATGAGGTTGTATTACAGGTTTGATATTGCAGTGTATATACAGCTGTAGCTAGTACCGCTCAGGTGGTTGTCAGGAGTTTGTTATTCTCTTGTTAGCAGCAGTACTGATGATGTAATGATGATGAATTGATAATGTAGAATTTGTTGTTTTATATTCTGATCACGCACGTCCGTTGTTCCCTATATGTCTGCAGTGCGTTGTGCCACTCTGGTCTTGCAGTGCACAATATTTGACTTTTAATTGGCACTGTAATAATTTTTTTTTCTTTTAACATGATGATGTGGTTCAGTTAAGAGCAAAATATTTTAAATTGTACAAACACACAATTTTCCACCAATTTTCTAGAATTTCTCACATCCTCGGAAGTAGATATATTTACAGACTTTTCTCTGTAGTAGATGAGCAAGATTTAAATTAATTGTTACAGATTTTGGCGCGTGGCATTGTCGACATACCCCGTGTCCCACATAAACGATAACTTTTGGAAACGTGGTCTGATTTCAACAATTCTTTCACGTTTTTACTTAGTGATAAACTGCTACTTTTCGTCGAAACGGACTCGATGTTTTGAAAATGATTTTGATTTCAATGTATGTGGAAAAATGTATTTCATTTGAAATCGTTTGCAAAATGATGACTTTGATTTCTCAGTTTTACTGCATGATTTTGATTTTTAGTTTGACATCGGTTTAAAAAATGATTTTACCCAGCACTGATCTGTAAATGTTGTTAGTCTAGTTTCGTTCGTGGGCTTAGTCGTTATTTCTGTTGTCATCGTGACATGAATTTGTTGACTAATGCTATTCACGTGGCTGGCCATTTTTTTCAAAACTATCGGCTCGCTAAGTGTGCCAAGTTCCAGTACAGAGTGTTAGCCACCATCTGCATACTCGACTGGTTATGTGCGTAATTAGCAATTTATTCCCAAACCTTTTGTCTACCGCTAGTCCGTAACTCTACTGCGAACCTTGACCATGTCGGTCCCTGATTAATCTAATGTCTAATTTTACCCTGGCGGCTTGCACAGCCAGCGCACGGCCACGTGAATAGCCGCCTTGAGGTTTGTTGTTTAATAGTTTTGCTGTCAAATGCAGGTTATGTTCTGTAAAAATACTGGAGCAGTTGTATATCTGCTGTGCGTGTAATATTGGTTTTAAAGCCTCCGCCTGCCATCGGAATGTGGCCTAGTGGTAACAATGTTGGTCGCATCAACAAAGTTACTCGACATTGAGCCGGGTTAGTACTGAGATGGGTGACCGTTCGTAGGTATACCATCTTTGTATTCGACCTAGCTACCCAGGCCAACTCAGCCTGGCCATTCCTCCGTGGGTAGGCAGAATGAGTACTGGCAATGGTTACGGCCACCGCTAGGGAAGAAATGGCGAGTTCTGCGTAACAGTAGGCCCTGTTACCGGGACTGCTGGCATACTGACCCAGTGGGTTAAATGCGCTGGCTGTTAATAGAGCCGGCCATCCGGCCGACTTGGGCTGTACACTAGCTTAATTCGGTTTAACCCTCGCCGGCTCAGGGGCGACGAAAAAAGGGGTTGAGCTCCCGCGCAACATTGTTTGTGCGAAATCTTACGTTATGTTTTCATGTTGTGCGTGCGTGCGTATATGCGGCCATCCGTCTGTCCATGCATTCGTCCACGATGTTGTTTCAGCAGTAGCTCTGCCATGCATTGATGGATCTGCTCATAACAGTTGTAGCTGTTGATAGTTCATCTTGGGGCAAAGATGAACTGATTTGGTTTCGTAGTCAGAACGTTCAAGATCAAGATTAGCGGGTTAATTTTTAGCATTATTAAGCACTATATAAATTAACGTTTTACTTACTTGCTTATTTACATACGACCGTGCCAGTTTTCATACTAACTCTGTCGATGTACACAGTCTGTGTGGCTTTGTGTTTTTAATTTTTAACGTTTTTAAACTGTTGTAGTCAAGTCGGTGATTAGCCTAATTCACTGTGTTACAGTTACGGTCTGGAGGCATACACGCCACACGTTGATGTGCGGCGAATTTTAACCATGTAGTTACTATTTGCTTGCTGCGGACCAAATGTTGTGTGATACGTTGTTTTATATTTTGGCTACATACTTGCGTAGTGGTAATGTTGAATATTCGTGACTGATAATAGAAGATTCATATACTCGTGTATGTGTGATGATGTGCTTTTCTGCATTAACCAGTATGCACTGACTCAGCCGTTTAATGTTGATACGCTTGAGAACTTGAGCGCATATTTACATCTTGTAAGAGTTATGGAAGAATATCTGGACTTTATGCCACTTTGTTACGTTCACAACTGGATCATTTGCTCCCGAAAATGGACGATTTGCCCCTGCCACTGGTGTACCTAAGATGTTAACCTGAGAAGCCTCTTGTGCTGACTTGCCCATACAGAATCCTGAAGTAAGCAGAGGTGCTTTGCAATGAAAGTCTATTCAGTAAATGCGCCAGGCAGTTGCTAGAGTAATTTTGTATTATAGTATCAATAATTCATGAACTATACCTCTTCGCTATTCGTCACTGAAGCATTGTGCTTGTAGTATATTTTATCAGGGGCGCCGGAAGCATTTCAGGATTGGTATGGCGAAAATCATCCCATGTCACGGCCTGACGATGGAGGGACCGAAGGTCCCGAGCGAGGCGCGGGAGGCGCGAAGCGCCGGAGCGC
>Ga0056124_1000281_pt1 | contig 15854 bp, 16 predicted proteins | sample WorMetHEROISLAND_2_FD_70069 | JGI IMG/M metagenome (GOLD analysis project Ga0056124, IMG submission 70069) | Marine gutless worms symbiont microbial communities from Max Planck institute for Marine Microbiology, Germany - Olavius sp. 4 HERON ISLAND | ecosystem: Host-associated > Annelida >... | reverse complement strand
CTTGATAGGCGGAGCGTGAGCGGAGCCTGTCAAGTGGGTTAGAGCGAAGCTCGACAGCCGGCCGATAGGCGGATGGCCGAAGGCCAAGCGAGCTTTAGCTCGCGGTCCGCCTATCAGTGCGGCTTGGGGCGCGAACTCCGCGCCCAGCGGAGCAAATGCGATGATCCCGTAGCCGATGGACATCGGCAAGGTGATAATAGCGGCCGATAGCGCTCCAGATAAATCCCCCCGCAGGTTTGGCAGTAATTTGTGTCGCACTTCTCTATGCATTTAACTGTCTCTCATTTGGGGCGTATCAAGTTTAAAGCTTTGCCTAATTGAAAACGTCGCAATAGTAAATCTTCAACAAACTTTTTTCTGCTTCTTTAACATATGGCTGTAATATTTTCTATTGATTTTCCATGTGGGGCCCTGGGTCTTGGGCCCTGGGGTCGGGCCACAGTGCTGGGGTGCCCTGGGGGGTGCCCTGGGGTCGGGCCACCCTGGGTGCCCTGGGGTCGGGCCACAGCAACAAGTTGAAAAATTGAGAAAAGAGGTTTAAAAACATCAGTATTTTGGCCTTAATCGGTCAACTTTCATGTAAAAACTGTCCGATTAAGAATGCCGGCTATTAATTCCATAAATAGGAAAGACGGCTGGGGTTGGACCTACTGCCGCCAGCTTAACATCAATTTTTAGTGGGAGTGGCTTCCAGCCACGATACAAAGTCGCTCTGAAGCTTTAATCGCGGATAGGGAGCGTACCTGGGGACCCCGTTACACTCTGCCTGATTCAGCCAACACGTTGATTAGGCCTTAGATTTCTAACCATCTAATATTTCGGGTTTATTTCACTTTTTTATTCAGGCAAGCAGCATGGATAATAGGGACGTCGGAGCGGCTGACAAGGCGGCAATCCAGCGGGTGCAAGTCCCGCGGTATTCCGCTTCAGGCGGGCTCGTGTCGGATACGTAGTGATGCCACATCCCGGGGCAGGTAACCAACCGGGCGATGCGCCAAATTGTTAGACGATTTCAGGTCAGCTTTGATTCTGTTCAGCCCATCTTTACCGGATTGACCACTGAGCAGATTGAAGAACTGGGGGAACGTTTTATTGAGGCCGAGAACCTGGATCAAATCCGCGAATGGGCGAACGAGCTTCGGCAGGGGCAATAATATGCCAGGCCGGAAGGAGATCGCCTACTAACCCACAGCTTTTCTAATGGTCGCTGATTTCAGAAGACTTTTGGCGCGCGCACCCGCTGACGATGTTTACGCGCTAACCATAGCTCTTAGATCGGTGCGATCTGAGACATAGAGGTCATGCCTCGTAAAGCCCGCATAGATGCCCCCGGCTCACTGCACCACATCATTATCCGTGGAATAGAGCGCAAAGCGATCTTTAATGACACCGCGGATCGGGAATTTTTTTGAACGCTTACACAATAGTTCCCTGTTGACGCCCTTAACGTCCAATTGCGATGTTGAAAATCAACAGCTGCTTTCCCGCAACCTCTCGTCGGCGGGGAGGGCACAATTCACCTGTCTTTGTCTTAATGTCAAAAACTACGATGCACCCCTCATCGGACTGCTCGGTCAAAAGGTATTTTTCACAAAGCTGGTTAATTGCTCTTTCCAAGGTTTTTTCGATATTTGAACAAAACTCTCTTTATACCTGCGCGCCTTTTCAAGAAGATTGTCAAAGTGAGCATTCCTTTCCTTGAGCAGGCGTTTTGTCGCACTTTCCACATCATCCACGGTTATCGGTTCCGTGGTCTTAGGCTTGATCTCAACGGTCAGAATCGTTCCCTGCCGGTTTACCAGCCAGGGTTGGCCGGCGGTTTCCGTATAGACCGTTTCAATCGCTTCAGCGGTAAAAGGCTGATTGGTTTCTGCGCTATACTGCGCGTAAAGATCACGAACATTTTTTAGCGAAAACGGCGGCAATTTGACCTGGTCGGCTATATTGAATGGGGAAACACCGCCCACGATCAGCTTGGTGATGTTGCGGATTCCCACCAGCCCCACCGAATACAGGGCTTTGTCTTAGCGCTTTTTGTATTTTTGATTCAGCCTGGCCGGCCGGCATCATTCTTGCTATGGCCTAGCGCCAAATCCCTACTTCAGATATAGTTGATTGGTTGATTAGTTGATTGGTTAAGTGGTTGTATATATGGATTTAACCCATATTAGCAAAATAATTGGACACCTCATTTTTCAATAATCGTAACCTTTTGAAATTATAATTATAATTTACTCAATCAACCTTTCAACCAGCAAACTAATCAACGAGGTCCGAATTAAGGAAGGATGATAACGGACCGAACCACCTGCTTTGGGTTTCGATCTTGCGGTTGAACTAACCACGACAGACACAATTGGTAGGTTGGGTAGAGGAACGAAACCCAACATCCAGCGTTCGGATCTCAACCCAACCTACATTCTTTAGCAGTTTTGACGAGTGCGGCAAAATAAAATAGATCCGCCGAAGGCGAACCACAAATCTTCAATCTTCAATCTTCAATTCCGGCTTGTCCGGGTTGGGTTGATTGAGTTTGTATGGATTTTTTGCATTTTATGATCCGCCTGGGGCGGATTTATCACGAAAACATCCGCCTGCGGCGGAGAAAACACGAAAAGATTCTTAGCTTTATTTCGTGCTTTCGTCATTTCGTGCTTTCGTGATTGATCTTTTTTGGTTCTCCGTTAAAACGGGGTTTACGCTTCACTCCAACCGGCTTGTCCGGGTTGGGTTTGTTGAGTTTGTTGCCCCGGTCTAATCGAAAAAGAAGCTCAGAAAAAGCGAATATCGAATAATGAATATCGAATGTCGAAGGAAAAATAAACATCAGGACTGAGTTGCGAGGACTGAGGACTGTGTTAAAGAGATTTTGGGCGATGGAAACAACCACAGGCTCAATCCTCAGTCCTCAGCACTCATCACTTTCTCTTTTAGACCGAGCGACCTGTCGGGTCATAGCCGAAGGCGACTTGTGGGGTCGTAGCTCGAAGAGCGACCTGTGGGGTCGTAGCTCGGAGAGCGAAGCCCCAAGCCCCAAGCCTGAAGCGATTCCATCCTTCGACATTCGACATTCGATATTCTGCGGTTCTGCGGTTCGCTTTTAACGAGGTTTCATGAAGTGTGCAATTGTCTATATGTTAAACGTTAAAAAGAAGAAAGGAGAGCAACATGACCAAACAAGTAATGTTCTACGAGGAAGCGACCCCCATTTCCAAGGAGCGGCACGCGGACCTGTCGGTCAGAACCGGGACCGATTTTAGCTTTGCCAAAAATGTCAACTCGGTGCCGGTGACCGCGGTGGAGTTTTTGCCGGCCGCCGCCGAGTATGCTATCGTCTTTGCCGGCAGCGAAGAGGCAGTCATGCCGGCCGTGGTGCTGGGAGCGATGCAGGACCAGAACTGCTTTGTCGACGAAAACGGCCATTGGAAGGCCAAATTCGTGCCGGCGTTCGTGCGCCGCTATCCGTTTGTCTTTGCCGGCAGCGATAACGGTGACAGGCTCACCCTTTGCATTGACGAGACATTCGCCGGGTGCAACCGGGAAGGCCGCGGTGAGCGGCTTTTCGATGCCGACGGAGAGCGCACCCAATACCTGAGCGGGGTGCTGCGATTCCAGCAGGAATTTCAGGCCCATTTCAACGCCACCCGGGCCTTTTGCCGAAAGCTGAAGGACCTGGACCTGCTGGAGCCCGTGCAGGCCCGGTTCACGATCCCCGGGGGCAACGGGCACGCCCTGGGCGGAATCCAGGCCATCAACCGCCAAAAGCTCAAGGCACTGCCCGATGACCAGCTGGCGGCGGTTGTCAGAAGCGACGAACTGGAGCTGGCCTATCTGCACCTGCATTCACTGCGCAATCTGGAGGGCGTGGCGGGAAGTATCCTGGAACAAACCGAAACCGTTGACGCTGCTGGCGGCGAAAAGACCGCGGATCCCGACCCGGCCGGAGCGGTTGATATCAAGAAAGCAAAAGTGGATGCAAAACAGAAAAAAGACTTAAAGAAGAAATAAATCTTCGTTCCAATGAGGGTCTTCCAATGAGACGGTCCAATTCTCAGAATCTCTTCTTGTTGGAGTCCCTCGAATCCCGGATTTCTCAATGCTCTATCAGCATGTCGGTTCGACGGGGTGAGCAAATTGCTGAAACAGAAGGGCACTCACTGTTGAGTGGACTGAAGCTTAAAAACATAACGTCCCGCTAATCCTACGCACATTGAAGCTATATTGCCTTTGACATCACGTCTTTGACTTTAGCCACAACCGTCTCGGCGTTATTCAATGTGCTTTCGGCATCTTCCGGGGAAGCTTGATAATCTGCGGCATAATCTGAGCGTTGCCGCTAATCGAAGGCATCGTGCAGCCAACGGGAATAGTCCTTTTTAAATATACCCTGCTTGACAAAATCCTTGTCAAAAGTGCAATTGCACCGCTATGCTTCGAGGTTTCTTTCTTCTCCTGGGCAAGAAGTGCCAGCGCCGCGTAGCACATTGCGTAGTATGCCCGCTTCACTGAGGGTCTGATTAAATTTTTACCCAACAATGTCTTTGCTGCCTCCAAAGATTCATCGGCTTGTTCGAGTCGATAGGTAACCAAGGCCTGGATGTTTTCGGTCATCATACGCTGATTCCTTCTCGCAGAATATTTTCAACGATGGTACTCTCGGACATAGGGCCATTTTCGAATTGTAATTTATCTAACAGAATTGTCGTAATTACTCGATCGTTCTCGAAACCGACTTCCCAAGCAATGTCGCGTATTCAGCGATCTATTTTTTGATCGACTTCGCTTAAAACAATAAACAAATCAAAATCGGACTCCCATGTCGCCTCTCCTCTAGCCCGGGAACCAAAGGCCCAGATACGCGCATCCGAGAACCGCTCATAAACACGATCGGTAAACTCTCTAAAAATTTTACAGTCTTCTTTGGTCATCATTTTAAAAAGTCCGTCCCTTTTCCATGCATTAATCAATTCGCCAATCTATACATTTACGATTGTTAAACAATTTCTGAAAGAACTGGTAATCTTGGAATTTATTGTAGTTGAGAAATTTATATTAATCAATGACTGTCCAAGTTGGGAGCTTCGTTTGACCTTTTAGAATTTTGCTCTCCATATGTGCAAGGCGTTCTTTAAACTTTCCTCGGATTTACGGATTGCAAAAAAAGGTTCTCTTTTTGGACAAATCTGATGACGACCAATTGATGGTGAGTTGGAGTCGGACCACGGTAACCAACCCTTCACCCTAACAGCCGCCGCATAGCCTTTTGACCTCCATCTACTCTTTTCCGCCAACCGGAACCTTTGTTGCGGGCCTTTTCAAAAGCATCTGTCAAACTCTCCGGGTCAATTTTTTCAAGCATCTTTTGAAGGTCAAAGGATTGCTCGAGGTCCTTTTGGGTCTTCAAAGCGAATCGCCGGTCACGCTCCTGGGAAACAATCAACTTGTGTACGGCATACCGTGCCGGCTGAGGGACCCGCACCAGCACCGGGCGGCGGCCTAAAGCTAACGCTGGGACCGCTTCCTCGATCAGATAATCCAGAAACCGTAGCGGAATTGCAGGGATACCTAACTGCCGAATTTCTGATCGTTTGCCCGCAGACGGATTGCGGCCCATCAGGGGGGTGAGGAATTCCACCTTGAATTCTCCTTCACGGGCTTTGAAGCGCGATCTATAAAGGGCCGGATCTGTCTCCAGCATAGGCGAAAACCCCATTTCTAAACGCTCAAGAGCTGTTTGCGGGCAAACCACTTCCGGGATGATGGCGACCGGAACCGTTTTCACTGCAATATCGACGTCCGCAGTTACTGCACCAGCGGAAGGAAGCTTAATGCCCAGCAAATTAACGATGCACCGGTATGCAATCGTGCCAACCAAGACACCCCCCACGCGAAAGATCCCATCCTGAGCGAGGGCGTTTACCACCCGCCACTCGATGGGGTCCAACCTCAGCAGCCCGGCCGCAAGCAACGCCTTCGCTGTTATTTCGATGGCGTTTTTCTCGCCGGCTGCTTCCGCCCTCTCTCCTCTGAAACGCTCCACAAGTGCCTTTCCGGCATCATCGTAGGGAGCGATATAAACTTGCCGGGTGGTACCGTCCGCCACACGACCCTGGGCATAAACGTACTCGCCCCTGCCCACGCGTTTCACTATCAGGCTGCAAGAACTCAGCGACGCCGTGACGTGGTTGGCCTCAAAATCCTGGAGCCTGTCGAGAAGGTCCGCATAAGTGGTCCGGATGTGCAGAGGGAAAAGACGCGCCTGGTTGTTATCATGCGATTTCATGTTTGTATGGTAACTGAACCAGGAAAAATAATCAAGACCAATACCATACGAAATTAATTTCGTATGGTATGGAGCTCGGTGTCATGGGACTCAGAGGCAGCAGAGGCATACGCTCAATTACGCACTTCTTGCGAAGGTGAAGGAACGCCCCTTGGAACGATGGATATGCTAATCGCCGCCCATTCGGTTGCCGTCGGTGCAATTCTGGTCACGAACGACCACGCTTTTTTTAGGGTTAAACACCTCTTGTCGTTAGAGGACAGGACCAGATCTCACGACCATTGGCGGATAAAACCGTCGGATTTTTCCCCATATCTAAACCGATCTTCGACAGTGTTAGGCACATTTTGGGCGTCGAAGAGTTCTAACCTACTGAAATTGTGAACTGCGACCTTGCCGAAAACTCAAAATACATAGGCACACGAATTGTAACTTTTCTATTGACAAAGCTATTTATAAATGCTCTATGAATAGGCATGTATGTCCGAACAATAAAGCGTAAAAACAAAGACGGTTCCACCGTCGAATATGTTCAGTTGGCCCACAACGTTTGGAACAAAGGAAAAGGGTTTGCACAAGCGCAAGTCATTTACTCTTTTGGACGCCGGGAGCAGCTGGATATTGATGCCATCAAGCGGCTGATAAAAAGCCTGTGCCGCTTTCTTGAACCTGAAGATGAAATCAAGGCCAAGACAAGCGATAGTGATCTGAAATTCATAAAAGCGCTTCCTTGCGGTGGCGCCTATCTGCTCAAAGGGCTGTGGGACCGACTCAATATCGACAAACGCTTAGAGACTTTTTTGAAAGACCGCTCCTTTACGGCTCCGATTAGACAAGCTCTGTTTGCCATGGTGGCCAACCGTGCATTAGCGCCATCGTCAAAACTGGCCATTGAACAGTGGGCTGCCCAGGATGTATTTTTGGGTACCGAAGAAGAGCTTCAGGCACAGCATTTTTATCGTGCCATGGATTTTTTACTCGAACATACAGAAGACATTCAAAAAGAAGTATTTTGGTCTACGGCCAGTCTGTTAAATCTGACTGTGGATCTGATCTTTTTTGATACCACTAACACCTATTTTGAAATCGATGAACCCGGACCGTCAGAGCTTAAAGCCTATGGCAAATCCAAAGAAAAAAGAGACGATCTGCCACTGGTGACCATCGGATTTGCCGTCACCCGCGAAGGCATACCCGTCAAATGCTGGATACTACCGGGCAACCAGCACGATGCCAAGACTGTGGATCGGGTCCAAAAAGATCTCAACGCCTGGAACATCGGCCGCGTGGTATGGGTCATGGACCGCGGCATGGCCGGCGATGAAAACCGCCGTATCCTTCAACGTGCCGGTGGGCAGTATATCCTTGGAGAAAAGCTTCGCGGAGTTCATTTGAACCAAGTTGCCCTGAGGCATCCGGGCCGATTTAAAGTTGTCCAAGACAACCTGCACGTTAAAGAAGTCTTTGCCGGCAAATGCACCGGCCGCCGCCGGTATGTCATTGCCTATAATCCCGAGCAGGCCGAGGTGGACCGTATAAACCGCGAGAAAACACTCGAGCGGCTTGGTTGTGATCTCGATGCTGTCAACAAACCTAAACGTAGAAAAAGTTCTAAGGCGCAGTGCAATGTACTGCTGAACAAATCCATGGGACGATATGTCAAAGAGCTTAAAAGTGGAAAGCTTAAAATCGATAAGGCCAAAGTCAAGCAGGAAGAAAAACTTGATGGTAAATATCTGCTCTCCACCAGTGACCAGCATTTATCAGCAGAAGATATTGCCTTGGGCTACAAACAACTGATGGAAGTCGAACGCGCGTTTCGCACGCTGAAAAGTTGCCTTTCATTTCGACCTATCTACCATTCAAAAGATGAGCGCATCCGCTCCCATGTTCTATTGTGTTGGCTTGCGCTGCTACTCATCCGCATTGCAGAGGTAGAAACGCAAATAACCTGGCCAAAGATTCGCCGCTGCATGCAGCGGTTGAATCTTGTAGAATTTTTGACAAAAGATGGGCGTATTCTACAGCACACTGAGTTAACCTTGGATCAGCGTAAAATCCTGAATAAACTAAAGATAATGTGCCCAAAAACCGTTTTCAAAGTCGATTTTGCAGCTTAATTTCATAGGCACTACATGTTTTTTCCCAATCCGTGTTACACCCTGTTATTATTATGAATACTCGTTTCTGTTAACCTATGACTGTCGAACGTGGGTCTATGTCAAGAATGAAGAGGTGATCCCTCAATTTTCCATGCGAGTAGCATCATTGGATAAACATGGATGTGATAAAAATCTGAAAGGAGTTGATATGGTGAATACTTCCGGAGAGGAAACTCATTCCAATGCCCGGCCGAAAGTTGGCGTCGTCGTTAGCAGTGGAGGCATCAAATCCATATCGAGCATTGCACTTTTTGAGTTTTTGGAAGAAGCTGGGATAGAGGTGGATTTGTTGGTTGCATGTAGTGCCGGGAGCATATTTTCGGGATGGTGGGCTACCTGCAGGGATGCTGCCTATGTGCGGGAGAATGTCGAATCCATTTGGACCCGGGAAAGTTTTGCCAGGAGAGATTATCGAACGCTTCTATCCATTGCCGGTCTGCCGTTTGGCCGATTTGACCAGTCCCGTGGTCTGCTGAAGCCTCATGTGGTTCAAGAGGCCTGTGTGCGAATGTACGGAGACCAAAAGATGGAGGAGCTGTCTATCCGAACGATTTTTCAAGCAACCGATCTCTTGAGTGGAGAACCGGTTGTGCTTACGACCGGATTGCTTCGCGAAACGGTTTATGCTTCATCAGCATTGTTCCCAATTTTCCCGGCCATCCGCATTGATGACCGCTGGTTGATCGATGGTGTCTACAGCGCCCCGCTGCCGATTATGCAGGCCGTTATGGAGGGCATGGATGTTATTATCGCCATGACCAATGAAGAGGTGACCCAAAAAGAGTCGAAGGGGTTCATACCATACTTTATGCGTTGCATCCAATATTCGACCAACTGGCTGCAGCGCAATCAAACGGCTCTCTCCATTGATGTGCATCATCACGAGATCGTTTTTATCGATGTGGTTTTCGATCGATTCATCGGCCTGCGCGCCACACACCGGATTCCGGAAATTTTAAAGGCGGGCGAAACGGCCGTGGAAGAGAAAAAAGCCGAAATTATGAAAGCCATAGAAAATTATGCATTTACCAATAATCCGCCTTCGGCGGAATAACTTCCAAAATTCTATAACTCGTCATCAGAATCCAAGATTTTCATTTCAAAATCGAAACAGGCTGAGCAGTAACCATGTGTAAATTTAGCATCGCTGTATTTTAAAACGTAGTTTTCAAAAGACCTCCAGTCCCCTTCATCAAAGTGAATTCGCCTGCATTTTGCACATACCCTTATAATTCCATGGAGGAAATTGATCCTGGCAAATGCTTCGTTCAGTTCTTTGTTTTCGCGATCAAGCATTTTCTTTTGCCGCGAGATTTCATTTCTCTGCTCATTCAGCTCAAGAAAGACGTTGACCTTGCTAATTAGAATATCTTTATCAATTGGTTTGATAATATAGTCAACTGCTCCTGATTCATAGCCCTTATAGATATTGTCCCTTTGGGTACTGACAGCTGTTAAGAAAATGATAGGTATATATTTTCCATTCTCCAGTAATCTTATCCTTTTTGTGGTTTCAAATCCGTCCATTTCAGGCATCACAACATCCATCAGGATTAAAGCAAAGTCATGATCGTTGACTTTGGACAACGCATCATTTCCGGATTCTGCCGTAACAATATTAACATCCACATCCTTAAGTATTGCTTTAAGTAATTTCAGGTTTTTAGGTATATCATCCACAGCCAATAGATTCATTTTTTTAGCCACATCAACTCTCCTATCCCGAATTCCGAGACCGGTGCCCCATATTCCCTGCCGGCTCAGGTGGTCACTGGGTAGTATCGGCCGAAGAGAATCCCCGCTGCCGAAGTCGTAGCCATAGACCCCGCGCAATCTTCCTGAGCAGTTCTATGGTCAGATCGGGCTCAGGATTTCGCATCTTATTGAAGCGTTTGAAGGGAGACATGAATCAAAGTTTTCACTGATGCATTCGATATATGTTTCGATTTTGGCACCCCTCAGACCGGCGCTGTCCGGACGTACAGCGTGCATTCAGCGGCCGTGGTCCGGCAGCACCTTCTTGATCGGGGTGGCAATCATGGCCCTAGGGCGCCAAAACAATTCCTGGGCGGTTTTTACGCATTGCTTCCGCATGGGCAAGAAGCTGTTCGGACTATGCATGGTCCATCTATGCTCAATACGATATAACCTGTTGGACTTCCACCAAGACCGGCCAGCAAATCTGCCAAACCGAAAGACAGGCCGGTCATGACGCCAAAACCCGCCTGGACCTGAGGCCAGCCGATACCCGCCAGAAAGCCGCCACTACCGGGTAAGGGACGAACCGGATAAGATCCCCCAGCCTGAAGCGCCCCATGAGGATGAATGGACCACCCGCTGATGAAGGTCGACATGGCGATGACTGCGACGACGGTGGGAAACAGGGCCTCGGGCGGGGAGGAAAGGGGCATGGCCGCTGCAGCGCAGGCTGCTGCAAGACCCAGAATCGCGGCGGGACCGTTCTGCACGCAACCCACCATGCCGGGGTAGGAGCTCTTGACGGATATGATGATTCCGATCAGAAAACTGCCGAAGAGGGTCAGACCGATCCCTTTGGAAAGGTACATGGAAAGCTCACCCGAAAAAATCATCGCGGCAAAGGCGATTTCAAGGATAATCACCAGAATTCCGCAGATCAGACCTGCCGAAAGAACCGGCAGCAGAACATCGGATTGAAGCGCCGGGGCCAATCTCTGCCGCAGGGACTTAAGATTGGAGGTCATCTTGTATTTGAGGTCGTATGGAGCGTTTTTCAAAATAATCCTACGATAGAGGCGGTTTTTTAGTTATCTCAGGATGATTAATAACATCTAATATAGCCATATCCTTGAAATCTTACCGCTTTTTTAATATTTTGTAACCTTTCTACTCCTTGTATCACAATCAAGTAAAAAAAAATGAACAAAAATTAAGCTGAATTAGCGCATTGAGCATCGCCAAGTGTAAATTGATTATTTTTAGCTGAACACCTGCCCCACCGCGAACCATACCATTCAGCCGAACAACCATGATGGCCCGAACAACCTCATCCTCAAAATTGGGACCGATCCCGGCGGCATGACCCATCAGAATATTGCGTTGAAACCAGTAACCAATAACCGACAACGAGTAACTCCCAATTGGTTTTTAACTCAATTGAGGAACTAGTCTATTGGGGGGCGGGGGAATTTCCTCGCTGCCATAAAAAGGCGTTCAAAAATCGCTTTTGTATCCAGGGCTTCAAAAAGTTCTTTGGACTCCTCTAATAATGCACGAGCAGCCCCAACGGCCTTCTTCATATCTTCCACCGGCGTAGTCGAGATCTTTCCGTGACCGGGATAGAGCGCCATCAATTTCAGGCTTTTCAGCCTTTCTAAAGAATTCACATAGTCGCTGATGCTGCCCGAGGGGAATACACCCGATAGTAGCCCACCGGCCAAAACCGTATCCCCGGTAAACAGAAGTTTGTGGTCCGGTTCGTATAGACAAATACATCCTGAGCAGTGACCCGGGGTGTGCAACACGCGAAGCCTGTAGTTTCCCAGCTCCAACATGGTATCACCTTCAAGCCAAATGTCCGCGTTAAAGGGTTTTGCGGGTAACTCGAAGTATTTGTTCATCATAACAAATTCGTCCTGAAGCTGAATTTTGTTGGCAGCAAGACGATGCGCCGCTACCACTGCGTTATCAAAGGACAAAGCAGCAGCGCCGATGTGGTCAAAATGCTCATGTGTCAGTATGATGAGGTGTATATCACTGGGTTTTAAATCCACTTTCGCCAGACGCTGCTTGAGTTGAGGAAAACTGCCCGCCATTCCGGAATCAACAAGAACATTCTTCCGTTGACCTTTTATTAGGTAGACATGACTTCCCGGCCGAACTGCGCGAATCAGATAGATATTTGGTTTCAATTCGATAATATCCGGTTTCTTTTTACCTGGGGCCATTTTTCCACTCCAAATCCTATCCGTTGATGAGACAAAGCCAGCTAACGCGGGGGAGAGGTTTTTTCAGAGGCTTTTGCGAGCATTCTTAAATAATCTGCCCAGCGGTCTTTAAGCCGTTCACAGAGGCCTTGCATAATGTAGAGCGCAAATGGCGGCTGCTGACCAACGAGATATAAAAACCTTGCCTGGTTCAGTACAATAAGCCGGGTATTTTCTTCCTCAGCAATAGCAGTAGCGGCACGGGGAGAATCACTAATCAATGCCATCTCACCAAAAAATTCTTTTGGTTCCAGGATGGCCAGTACTAGTTCGCGTCCCTTATTTACCGTGGTAAGTTTCACTTTCCCGGAACAGATAATGTACATTTCATCACCAAGGCTGTTTTCCTTGAAGATGATCTCTGACTTTCTATAAATCTTGATGAATTTCCCGGACGGTTTTGTCTCTGTCATTATGGCTTTCCGTTTTCTTTATTTATCAAAATTATAATAGACATGCTGCTTTGCCAATCCTGCGAACCCAAATCCCTGAACCATATCAAGATAATCTTCCCAGTTATCATCATAATGAGTCAGATATATTTTGCTTTTATATTCCTCTTGCAATCCATTTAGTTCTTCCAATGAGGCATGAACACCGCCAGTAATAAATTGGCAGTCATGAAAGATGGCGTCAAAGTTAAACCGTTTCTCATAATGGTCTATGAGATCGTAATCGAACCGGGTATCACTGGTAAACATAATTCTATCATCTATTATTGCGCCGCAACTCCAGAAAGAACTCAGCCAATCCGCTGAAGATTCGGGCACATGTTTGGTCCGCATCATCTTAATATCAAACTTTCCAACCTGAGCGCCGAATGTCTCTCTAGGGCAATCAGGTATTTTGGTAGGGCGTATGATATCAAAATAGTTTTCAAAAGTTAGTATTCGATTTGCATTCTCCTCATTATAGGCAGCCCCGCCACTTAGCGTCATGTCCCAAAGAAGCTGCTGGTACGTTTCGTTGATTATCATTATGGGCTTGCGTTTATTTGAATATCGGCCCCGTATTGCAACCTCTTCAAGACCTCCGACATGATCGGCGTGAGAATGTGTTATCAAGAAATTTTTCACTTCCGTAACCGGTATTCCCAGTTCGTAAAATGCATGTGGGCATCTTGTGCCACAATCAATTAAAAGATGATCCTCTCCTTTAATAACAAGCAGGTTTGTTTGGTACTGTCTTTTTGTAAAAGCATAGCCAACACCGATAAAGAAGAGTTCAAGATCTCCCCTGTTGGCTAACGAAAATTTTCTGGTCTTTAATGTATAAATCTTCATAAATGGTATCGGATCAAGAAAAGCCGGCGGACAAGTGTAGAGCCCTTTTTTGTTACCCGCAGGCACTCGCTGATCTAAAAACCCCAGTCATACATCCAAATCCCCGGGATTATGTGCAGCGCATATCCGTCTCACATGGCGAGCTTAAAGACGATGACCGGCTCACTTTTTCCGCGGATCTCTACGGATCCGATGCACTCGAGAGGGTAGATCTCCGTCAGCAGATCCACGGTGGTCCCGGAGACCAGAACCAGCGAGTCGTGTTGCTTATTGAGCTGCTCGAGGCGAGCGGCGAGATTGACGGCGTCGCCATGGATGGTGTAATTGTACCGGTTGCCCGCTCCGACATTGCCCGCAATGACCTGGCCCGTATTGATACCGATCCGTGTTCGCAGGGACACACCGGCGAATCGGGTTCCCCGGGAGACCTGCTGCATTTCCACGGCCGTCTTGACGGCATGGTTGGCATGGTGCGGGTCTTTTGAGGGAACGTTGAATGTGACCAGCATGGCATCGCCCTGGAATTGGTTGACCACGCCCTGATTGCGCAGAATCGGCTCGATGAGGTGCGGGAAATACTCGTTGAGCATGTCAACAACCCGTTCGGGCGGCATGCTCTCGGAAATGCGCGTGAACCCTTCGATGTCCGTGAAAAGTATGGTCGCGGTCGTGCGCATCGGCTCCAGCGTGCCCTTGCCTCGGATAATCGTTTCCGCGACGGTTTGCGGCACGTATTTTCCCAGCTGCCTGACGATGGTTTCCCGCAAGCGCCTCTTCTCCAGACAGGCGCCGATTCGAGCCTTGAGCAAGATAGGCTCGAACGATCTGGGCAGATAATCCTCTGCGCCCATTTCGATGCATTTGACGACACTTTCGAGCTCATTGAGGGCGGATATGACAACGACCGGGATGTCGCGCAAGACACCATCGTGCTGCATGTGCTTCAGTACGGCGTAACCGTCCATCTCCGGCATCATGATGTCGAGCAGCACTAAGTCAAAGGATTGGGAGCGCAGCATATCCAACGCCTGCCGTCCATTTTCTGCCACGACGACGGTATGCCCCTGCTGGGTCACAGCGCGAGACAGTTTTATACGGTTCATCTGATTGTCATCCACCACCAGCAGATGGCCGGATTCGTTTGTCATCTTTTCAATTCCTCAAGTACCTGGTAATCGTCCATTTTCACCATGAGAATGGCGCGCAAAATTAAATCAAAAGTTGGTAAAATTCAAAAGCGCCGTGCGGACGCGCTCATATTCAACCCGGGCTTGTTCCACCTTTTCGTTGACGCCGTCAAGGCGGCCCTCTTTGGCTTGAGCTTCTATGTCTTGACAGAGGTCGGAGAGCGTCTTGGCGCCGAATTCGGCGCTGTTGGATTTCATGGAGTGCGCGGCCAGCCGCAGGCCTTGGGCGTCGCCGGTTTTCCCGGCCGCCCGCATATCGCCGAGCATCCGGGGCGCCTCCTGGAGGAAGGTATTGATAAAGTCTTCCAGATAGCCATCGCCACCCAGCATTTCTCTTAATTTCTCCAAAGCCCCATTGTCGATGATTACTTTCGGCGCCTTAACTTCAGCGTCCAAGCCGGTCGGGGTTGGCGATTCAGCTTCTGCGGTTCCGTCAACCCGAGACGCTATGGGCGGTCCTCCTTCCCGCTGCGGAGACGCTGCAATTGATCCTGGTTCCACTATTCGGCCACTGCTGCGCAACGCCCGAACCAGTTCCGGAACCCGGATCGGTTTGCTGACAAAATCGTCCATACCGGCGGCCTCACAAGCGTTGCGATCTTCTATCATGACACTGGCGGTCATGGCGATGATTCGCGGCCGATGTGCTTCAGGCCATTGACGGTTTATGTTGAGGGCCGCCTCCAAACCGTCCATTGCAGGGGCATCTGTACATCCATCAGTACCACGTCGTAAGCTTGAAGCCGTAAGGATTCCAGCACTTCCAGTCCATTGGCGGCCACATCCGCACCATAGCCCAGGCGTTGCAGAAGCCGCAGCGCCAGTTGCTGATTGATGGGGTTGTCTTCAGCCAGAAGGATCTTGAGCGGATGGCGACGGCCCATTTCCGGATCAAAGAGGACTTCGCCGGATGCGATTCTAACCCGCCGGCCCTGATCCTGTTTTGAAAAGACGGACATCAGTGTTTCAAACAG
>Ga0056124_1000280_pt1 | contig 15934 bp, 4 predicted proteins | sample WorMetHEROISLAND_2_FD_70069 | JGI IMG/M metagenome (GOLD analysis project Ga0056124, IMG submission 70069) | Marine gutless worms symbiont microbial communities from Max Planck institute for Marine Microbiology, Germany - Olavius sp. 4 HERON ISLAND | ecosystem: Host-associated > Annelida >... | reverse complement strand
ATGCCACCTGGACGACCAGCCAATCGTGCTATGTCATGGACTCCTCGTGGAAGTGGCAGGAAACGAGGTCGGCCAACAAAGACATGGCGGTCCACATTCAAAGAAGACCTTGTGGACAGCGTCCGGGCTGTGGCTACAGACAGGCACAGATGGCGAACTCTTGCTGCCCATTGTCCTGACAAGGACTGGAGGATCTAAGTGCTAAATAAGTAAGTAAACAGACGGACTGACATAATTATGAAAATAATTCAAAATAGAAGGCAGCATCTGAGGTCACGATCTAATGGGAACTCGTGTGCTGTTGAAACAAGGAAATCCAACTCCACACTTGCAAGGCGGCGTATAAAACAATCACCCAGCAAGTTCTATATAACTTGTATCTAGCAGTTAGCCACAAAATGACGACAAGAATAGCAACTACCCTCACGAAAGATTAGATCAGCTGCTCCTAGGAAATCTTTAATGATTAGGCATTAAGAAAAATCCCTGTGACTCCCGTTGCAGCTGGCGTAAAAGTATAGGGATGGGAGTGAAAAATTTATTTTCATTTCACGACATGCTGTGTAATATTGGAAAACAATGCATAGAAACAAACTGACACACTGAACAGTACCCACGAGAACCAAAGTAAAGATATTGCAGCATAACAGACTAGATGCAGACAGTTTTTTTCAGTCTCTGAAACCAAACTGAACACTGCACTAATATTTTTGAGGGTCCAATAAAAATTTTTAGGGATGGAGGTATTTTTAGCAACGGCCGGAAACTGGAAGCACAGGATTTTTTAACGCCTTACTGAAACAGGACTACAGGACTACAAGTCAGACACTTTTGTATACACGCGATCCGTATCACCTTTTTATAAGCATCTTTCTTAGATTGAAACAAAACTCCGGACACATGTGCAATATGATATGAGTACTCAACTCTAAATACACCAATAACAATGCATTAATAACGATTAAAAGCAGGGGAAAATGAGCAAAAATACTTCAACAAAAATAAAGAATCAATTAAAAACAACGAGATAAAGAAAAATCTACAAGAACTGCTACGAGATCTAAAACTTACTCTTTCTGGGGTCATGCTGCCGTATACATCATCACGAACTCAACGTTTTAGTATATCTAGTTTTTTTCTGAATATACTTAGAGCCATTGAACACAAACAACCACATGAGTACTATGTTCCACCATACACAGGGTGTAGAAAAAGAGGCATCTGTATTTGATCACAGTACTAACATACGAAAAGATAATGCACGTGTATATTCTGAAAACCTGTGCTGCCAAATAAGTACAAATTTTCTCCACCATAACTGTGCACATCATTTCTGATGACACACTTATTCACGAAAAAAATAATAAAAGTTCGGTTGAAAAATGTGTGAGCGGTGGGGGGTCGAAATGTTGGCCTTCCCATTGACAAGGCACATCGCTTATACAACACCTTGTTGCTACCACACAAGCCTTGATAGCAGTTTTCTATGAATACAATTTTTAATGTAAAATTTTGAAGTAAGCTTTTTAAGAAAAGAGATAGCACTTCATCAATCAGATTTATTGCTTTTATCTACGTGCCAAAAATCATCAAAATATCATGCCACAGTCAGATGGTAAAAACGGATGTTTTTTTGTTTGGATATTGTCCAGTAACTATAATGTAACCGTAACAAATGCTAGCTAAACTTACTCAGTAAGTGACGCAACAGAAAACTGAACTCTGCATTGGATGATGTGGCCATCACAACACGAATCAGACCCGTAACTGCTGTATGAATATACCTTATAAATGCACACAGTGACGTCACTAGTAACAGCAATAATACCACTGATAATAATAGTACAAATACTATTTCATGACCTACTTCGTCCTCCTATCACTCACCACAGTGTCTGCAGTGTTATAACAGCCGTTATTTCACGCTAGCAGTCGTACTGCCTGTGTCTATCATACTGTCTGCAGTGGGATAACGTGTCGATAACCCACCAGTGCAGTTATGCACGACCAAACGAATGACAGTGAATGCCACACGACCGACTGTCGGCCAGCGTGGAATAAGTGTCGGTTAAACCACTGTCTGGAGTATACCAGTTCGTTTAACACTCACTTATCCAACCCCAGACCGTGGTTTAAGGTACACATAATCTCACTCCATTCATCGTGACGACTGAAACGTGTCTCGCATCTGTTCATCACACACACGTCCTCGCAGAACACACGGCCGATCACAGTCATGAAATTAGCACGAAATAACAGCAGTACGATGAGGACTAATAAACTCCAGACCGTGATGAAACGTATACACTATACATAATAATAACACAGTGAAACATGAAAAAAATCACAACTCATAAATTGCTGCGCCAATGCATTACTAAGCAACAGTAAATGATTGGTGTTAAAACAATGAGCAATGAATACCGGTATATACAATCACAATTTATTCCAACCTTGCACTTGTACTGCATATCTCCATCATTACGTCTGCAGTGGTATAACTGACCAAGCGAGCAACACTATAGGCTGACATTAGGACCACTGGCCATCGTAAAATAAACAGGTTGAATCACTGTCTGAAGTGAACAATTTCATCGAACTTATCCCACTCATGCCACTCCTGACCGACCGTCATTCAGCATACACACATAATGAAAGGCAATGCAAATAAAAATCATCGGAGACAGAGAAAGCACACAAAGCTTCCGATGTGGTCATGCAATTCAACACAGGCGGATTTAGCGAGGTTCAGCTGAACAGGGGCCCCACAAAAAAGCTGTCGCCCCCACAACCCAGAGAATGCCGGACAGCAGCACAACATTCTCTGGCCTGTGAGGGCATTTAACAGTGCACTTGGGGCACCACGACATTCTCTAAAAGTAAAGTTATATTATAGTGCGCTCTAAAGCTTAGCTTAGAGCTAAGCTTAATCTAGCGCACTTAATCACCATAACCACTTAGGCGCCGAAAACTCCTTTTTTACCCCAGTTTCTTGGAGCTGAGAAACTGGGCAGGCAATGTGTGTAAACAACTTGCCCAAGGTTGCTACCCAGTGGAATAGTGGCACGACCCGGGATTTGAACCGTGGTCACCCGGGATTCGAACCGCGGTCGCTGGGTTCTCATTCCAAGTGCGCTAACCACTACACCACCGAGCCGCAGAGCCACGAATTTACCGGCATATGAAGCTTCCCAATTCAGAAAGCCGTATCACAAATCAAACAATAGCAACCAAAATGCGTACGGTACAGTTGTAACGCTAAATTCACGGTAAGTTTTTGTACATTAATGTCAGAAAATTTATGTAAGGGCCCCACATCTTTACCAAACAGGCCTAATCATGTTTAAATCCAGACGTGCAATTCAAGATGACGATGAAATCTGGACAAAGGCGGTCGGGAAATTGCCGGTGTGGTCGCCGATGCGGCCCGACATCCATTCGTCAGCGACACGGCGGACATCGAAGATCGTCTGCCCAGCTTTGAAGACGAGGTCGCCCAGAGACGCATCACCCTCGAAGTCGTACAGAGCGACGGCCTGAAGGACAGGAGACTCCTCAGGACTATCAGCGTGTGAGAACGCGCCGCGGGTGAGAGATGGTGGTCTATTGACGGGCGGTGACGACGGGCTGGTTGGGCTGACAGCAGCAGTTGGTGGACTCACTGCAGGTTGCGAGGCATCACGGGATGATGCCTGCCGCGGCGCACTCAACGGCTTTGCCTTCGGTCGCGGCGGCAACTCTGAACAGAGCCGTCACAGCGTATCTTTGTAAGATGTACATATTATGCACAGTCCGAGAAAACGTAGCAAAACTAAGCAGGGTTGCAAAAAAAACGTTTTCTTAAAAGTCCAACCCGGTGGGTTTTATTGCGTTTTTGGTTAAAGGCGAGTTTTGTAAAAAAAGATACCCAAGTTTACGGGTTCTGGGATTTCTATGGGTTTTCAGTTATTAGAATGAATGCACTGCCAGGTAGATACTCTACACATCAAGATACTGCAGTTTTATTGTTAGTTTTATTACTTTTTGTTTATATATTTTTTAAATTTTAGTACCCCTGGTAGTAAAGATCCCAGGGGTTAAAAACTGAGCTTGATGATACTGGCACCCTGACAAAATGGTTTTTAACGATTTTTTGTAACTTTTTTAGTTTTTAATAAACGTTGACGGCCAAGGTAAAAATGACGGCAATTTTAAATATTTATATTTAAAAATAAAGTGTTGCTGATAGAATAATGACCGATTCCGCATTCAGATTTACTAACATATATGATAACAAAGATTTGGTGAATATGAAAACAATTGTATTCTGAAACAATGGTACGTCAGGTAAAAAGGGGTCACGTTTTTTATTCAATGTTTACAGACGCTTTTAATGTCTAAAATGAAAATATGCCCTTCTAACGTTTTTTCCCAACATTTATTAGATCTACGAAAAAGACAATTGACACCAATATATAGAAAAAAGTAACTGGTATGAATCCGAGAAATAACAGAAAAAAATAACTAAGACCACTGACCATCGTAAAGATTGTGGACGACGTTAACAAAGGCAGTCGGAAACATTCCATCTCGCCCGTTCAACGACCCCAGCATCCACTCATCATTGATGCGTTTCAACAGAGATATGTGATCGCCCACCACAAAACTCAGGTCCTCCGCAGTTTCGCCGGTGAAATCGTAAGTTGCTATGCAGAACGGATGTCCGGCATCCTACCAAGCAACAGAAAATATCGACTTCTAAGCAAAAATGACAGTTTTTACATGAACGACAGTGCATGAAGTGGGTCGGTATGAAGTAACAGCAGTTCCTTGGCTGCTTGGAAAGCATACTGCCAGTTCTTTCATGAGATAGTTACAAAAGAAAATACTAAATGCACAATATTAGATCTGCAACTGACACTCCAAAAGTTCACACACTGGCATTTATTTTTCCCACCACTTCAAGGGAAGACATTTGGAATTGTGCAACTCAGTCTAAGTTTGCCATCTATAAAATGGGTTAGTTACAAAAGCTACACAACACAGACATGCACACAAACACTTAACCATAACGATAATTGTTCACATTTAACTGGATTAGCTGGAGAGGTATTTTTTACAAGATGACATCTTCCTGTCACCGAAAGAAAATAGTAGTAACAGTAGCAATAGCGAACGAGAATGTTTATGGTGCTGTCATCATGGCACTGCTACTGTGAGAGTTCACTGGGTTCGTTTGATGAACACAGCACAAGCACCGAGCGCCAGCCAACCTTTGGACCAAGCCAGATAATTGAGCCGCAGATCCACCTAAACCGGCAGCTATAGTACTACTTACACCATCGTCATTTATTACTACTCACCACAAAAGCTGATACTCATTTTACTATCCTGTGGAGGGTAGAAGGCTGAGTTGACCTGGGTGGCTGGTTACATACCATGATGGTTTACATGCCGGCAGACAGTTCCCTGTCCAAGTACTAACCGGGCCCGGCGTCGAGTAACTAGGTTACTCAGACACAACGTGTTACCGCTACGCCACACCACTAAGAGTCAGAGCACCAAAGATGTTACACTCACAAGATCTTCGCTAGCATTTCCTCTGATTTTGCTGATGAAATATATTTGCACACAAACACACATCTGCGCACATTTTTTGCATAACTAGTGCCCATTTTCTCCACAATTATTCCCGGGTAGGCCAGTCTCCAAAAGTAAACTTTTAGAAAAAGCTCTGGCAGAACTTCTACAGAGCAGATGCCCCTCTTGTGGCGCAACCAACGTCATCAAACTCTGATGCAAAAATGCATAGATTTTTTTAAGTAAACCAAAAAAATCCAGTGCTACATAAAATATAAACAGTATCGTGCAGAACATACATCCACATGCTCCACTTTCCCTGAAACAAGCGGCGGACATGAATTGTCTGACAAAAAATACAACAATCTCACATAAAATAACACGGCAGAACAAAATGGAACATACACAGACGAGAATCTAAGACGTCATGCTAAATGCAAACACTACAACGACATCACTTTATTCACAATGAAACAAAATTTCACAAATAACATGCAACAATGTACAATTCTAATGTCATATTTACTGTCTAACATGCTACGTATCGGCAATACAAGTTATACCATATTTTAAATATTCAAGCACGAAAAAAATAACACACAAGGTGGGCAAAATCTACTAGCAATGTTGGTAGTTTCATAGTGCAGCAGTAGTAGAGCTAAGAGAAATGGACAACAGACATTAATTCATTTCTGATTTCTGTTTAACTGAAACATTTTTCCAGATTTCTAGTTCAAGTTAGGTGAGATGCTCCAAAAAGCAAACTTGTTGGAATTTTAGTAGCAGAATATTCTGCCAACGTACAGCATCATAGTGGTCAAGGGCTGTTATAATAATACCAATGACAAAAAGAACGATAATAATAATAATATCATATCAATAACAATAATATAACAGTAAGAATAATTAAACCAAATAATGGCAACAGCATGCTGATAGTCTTCACCTTGAGTCAAAGAACATGGCACCACCAAACTTTGGTTCATATCTTTGATAAATATTCATCAATTTTCAAACGTTCTTTTACTGACACTCGGCAGAAAAAAATTGTGATAAAACCATGATTAAAAATCCCACCAAATCTTGAATGTGTCTCCAGACTACCTTCTAAAATATACACTTTCAAAAAATTGTGCCAAGCAAACTTTCCAAAGCACAGGAACGGCAAACTAAGCGCACATGAACTAAAGAAATGTTATCGTGGTACTAAGCCAGCATGACCAGCCACAAATTCATCACTCAATACATCAAATAGCGATTTTTTTCACGGCGAGCTTGGTTTAAGTGTTTAAAAAGGCGCCTGCTGAAGAACTGATTCAAGCAAAGCATTATTCGAGTCATAGCTGTTCAGAACAGTTGGTGATCGATGTTATTTTCATTCAGTTTTGTAGCATAATGCTGTTCGCATTAGTTACATGTTGAAAAATTTTGGGACTGGCATTTGGTGAAACACGATAGTTTTATAGCAAAATTTTCCACGGAGTGTGCAGATGGAAAATTTTTAATATAATCCAACAAAAATGTCCCATGTTTTTTTGACTCCTGGTGTAGAAATACATTACCAGCTGGCTGAGTCGGAAGATGCTCGACTATTTCAACGAATGCGACTGGAAAGACTCCGGTTTTTCCGTTGAGTTCCCCACGCAGCCACTCGTCTCCGACATGGTCTTTCAGCCGAATCACATCGCCAGCAACAAACCCGAGGTCATCAGATTCCATGGCTTCGTAGTCGAATCTTGCCACACATCGAGGTCCTGGCATCTGCTGAGCCTCAGTGCTTGGGTGATGCACATCTTCCCTGCTCTCCTGTGCCGCCTGAAAAAAACAACTACCTAAAACTCCCAATAACCATTGGTCAATAGTAGTAGGAGTAGTAGTAGTAGTAGTAGTAGTAGTAGTAGTAGTAGTAGTAGTAGTAATAGTAGCAGGAGCAGCAGCAGCAGCAGTAGTAGTAGCTAAATTTTCAATAAACACAAGTGATGTTAGATAGTTAGAGAGGACTGTATGATATACCATTTTATTTAATAGCACCTGTAACTCGGCTTTCTTTTCTAGCCTAGACCGTGAAAAGTGCTGAACCCAGCAACTTCCTGCTACAAGGAAAGCAAGGATGAAAGCATCTTCATGAGATACAGATCAGCTGATGTAAGCACTACTTGCCTGAGCAGTGGGCCTGGATGGAAGAGGCTCGACAATTTCCACAAAGTTGACTGGAAACATTCCTCGTGCTTTTCCAGTGGAACCCGTCATCCACTCAGCACCGACCCAGCTTTCCAACGTAATCACTTCTCCAGCCTGCATCCGTTCATTAATAACACTGCAATGCACGGTGTCTATCAGTCAATGATAGATAACAGCAGGCCTGAGAAAATCTTGCCTTTTTAAAGCCCAACCCGCCAGGTTTCAGTAGGTTTTGGGTTTTTCGAGTTAAACCTGGGGTTTTTAGGAAAGGCCAACTTGATGGGTTTCGGGGGTTTTTATGAGTTTCCAAATTCAACATATTTTTAAAGATTTAAAAACTTAATCGTAATGAAAGATTTCATTACCAGTGGAACCCAAAACCAAAATTGGATTGTTTGGGGTGGGTTTTGGGGGTAAGTTTTTTGTAGGTTTACCAAAAAAAACCAACTGGGATTTTTGGGGTATGTGTCCACGTGTTTCAACCCTGAATAATGAGAAGAATTTCCTTAGTGCATTCAAATGCTGCAGGCACAACACGCGACAACAACGAGCAGATTAAAGCTTTCTACCTTCCTCTCACAACCGTGCAGCCCGTAAGTGGTAAGTGCGAAGTGCACAGAGAGATAGCGCTGAATAGAGCTGAGATGTAAACACCATGAACAAACTGTCAAATGCCGTCTTAACTGGAGATGCTGCAGCCAATGTGCTCCAGTGCTGCTGCTACACCGTCGTCCATAAAAGGTGCCACTTATTTTGGACCATAACTCTCATGTTTCTTCGTAGATTTTTACAATTCTTCTGCCAATGGAAACAAGAATGAATGCTCTATAGACAAGTATAAAGGGGTTACAAAATTAACAACTTTACCCTAACTGTGTCTTCACACTACCTGATAAAACTAAAACCGCATAATCAGCGCATTTTGAAGTCAGTCGTCACAGAAGAATGAGTCTGTGTGAGAGAAAAAAGTAAGCAGTAATTTTTTGATAACACGTGTTCAAAATGTCCGCCTAGTTAGGAAATTCCTTTAGCAGTCTTCTGGCAAAAAATCTTTTATATTCCCATGTTATTGATCAAAATTTTGTCTTCAAAACTCAACATATTTCATTGAAACTAAAGCAAACTTTCATGGCTTTTGATGTGACGTAGCAACGACGTCATCAACCAATTAAGAACCACTAAGTAACTACATTGTAGAACATTCATGATTCACTCCTGTTTCCACTGGTGTAAGAAGTGTCAAAATTCATTAAAAAAACAGGGAAGTTATAGTCCAAATTAAGTGCAACTTTTTTATGAACCACGGTGTATGTACTTTGTACTAGCTACATTTTTTGTTAACCAGTGAAGTTTGTGACACAAAAAAAACTAAGACAAGTATCATAAACCCCACCCGATCAAATTTAGATATTGACCACTAGTTTAAGAATTACTAGCTATTTGCCAGCTCTAACTGTAAATGGCGGAGAAGATAGACTCTAAAAATGGAAGACTCTAAAATTGGAAGCACTTCTAACTTTGAAGGTCTCTTGACCTTGACCTTGACCTTGGATCGGCTCATATGGCATACCATCGTGTATCATTCATCGACCTCTACCTACACACCAAATTTCATTCAAATCGAACAACCTAGAAGAAACTTTCTGTGGACGGATGGATGTACGTATGTACGTATGGCAGACCGGCTTTATTAAATCGACTCGGTCGAGGATCGACCCCAAAGTCAACAACTGACTTACAGTGAAGCTGAGTTCATCAGCCTGTGAAGCTGCGTAGTCAAACAACGCCAGTACATGAGGTCCCTGCACCATGTAATGGTACAACGGATGACCCAGGGTCGGTCGCTGCGGCAACTCTGGAGGTTCACCTTATCACAAAACACAACAAAAACTGCATACGTATTATCTAAAACCAGAGAAAAAAACACTTAAACTCGTGTCAAAATAAGTACAAAAGTTTTGTTTACTTGGAAGTAAATTAGTAGTACCTCTGTAATGGACAAGTAATTGCTTGGTTGGGGCACTTGTGAGGCAGAGATGAGACGTAGAATGGCTATGACAGGAGAAGTGGTCAACAGGCTCTGTAAGTCTGTATTTTAAGAGACATGATGTTATGTTGGATCTGAAAATTCAACACTTGTGTACTGCCTGAGGTAACATACGCCACTGACTCATGTAGTTCTTACGTTGGTCCGGACACAAGTAAATGTTCAGCTGTCTCCTTGCCAGTACCACAATGTGGGAAGGTGAGTGGCGTTATCTGACCAACACAAGCCTGGTGCGATGGAACTCAGTCGTCCAGGCAAACCAAGGCACAAAGAAAAAGAGAAGACAATGCAAACTAAGTGACGTAACAATTATCATGCAGTAATTGTTACCGACCACAGACCAGCACGACATGTGGACATGATGGACATTGAACAGATATCTCAGACGTACTGTACGTGAAAATTAAACCGTGCAGTGAGAGTTGTATTGCATTAGTACAGATGCAAACAGCAGACAAAACACAGCAAACTAAACGTGAAATCTACCCAATGAATAACTTTCCACAATAAATCAGGGTTGTGCTTACACTGGCAAAAACCTGTTTCTGCCACTCAAGAGGTTTAAGCCGGCAGAAACTTGGTTTAAACCGACAGGTACTCGAAAATGTTCATTGCATTTATTTTTTGTAGTATATAAGTAGACTAATGTGCAAAACGTGTACCAAGTTATAATATTTCAGGAGCTGAATATTCACCATTTTACAGCAACATTTCAACTCTGTGCACACAAAGACTGTCAACAAATGAATACAAAGAACAAAAGAACCGTATTGTTTCGCATCTGTGTTGTATAGAAATGCACACAACAATGTTTAAAGTAGTAGAAAATGGCAAAAACCTGGTTCTGCCACAATAGTTTAAGCCGCGGTTCAAAACACCTGTGGCGGAATCTTGCCAACCCTGCAATAAATGTGAGCAAAAACTCAAAAGTGCAGGGAGTTACCAATATGTGCAACAGGAGGTGCGGAAGGCCTTGGTGGAGGCTGGTGTGGTCGTGAAACAGGGCGTGGTGGCCTCTCCTTGGCGCTCTGGTCTTTTGCCTGGCTTTCTCTACAACAGACAAACATATGCAGTATACTAATGATTACTAACCTCAACAGTCTGGCCAATGTTTCACCCAGTCGTCCAAAAATAATTAAATAAATAATATTCGCTTCAAAAGAATACAATATTTTAAGCAATTTAATGTCGTGCACTGAAACTGATGCGTTGTTAGATTAGTGGACTAATAGTAAAGTGGCAGGTTGCAAGTTTGACACTCACCCATAACACTGACAATCACCTTAACCAAGTTATGAACTCAACCTCCTACCCCCAGTTGGACTGGAGATGAACAGCAGCTGTCCTAGTGTGGGTTATTGGGTGTATGCCTAGTGTGGCTGATTGCGGTTGTGGTATGTCTGCTAGCTGCACCATGACTCTGAAGCCAACTGTCTATCAATGGATCCCGCACTGTAGTACCACTAGCTCATGCCAACAAGCTGTGATCTTTGCTGAGACTGTAAAGCACTGCTCAATGCTCAGCATTAGTCTGACTCACATAAGCAGCAGCCCACGTTGAATAAATCGAGTACCAGCCTGATTGGCTGAGGCTAAGGCAGGGCACGTTCACCTGTGTCCGGTGGAAAGTAACACTGTGTGATCCCACATGGCAGGCAACGCTCAGTAGCTCAGAGACTGGTTACCATTAAGAACTATAGACAACCTTTAACCCTTTAACCTTTGATGCGAGATTTCTTCCTAGCACGCTGAAGTGATTATGGCCAAATGGCATTCCTGACACCACCTGTGTCTCATTTTTTGATCTTCAGTTGTTGATGCATTGGCTTTGTGGTGCATCCATATCTTCTTTATGTACTGGGGGGACTCACTAAGCATTACACATGATATATGATGTGATGAGATATTTCTACAAAGCCATCACATCTGGATCACCCTGGTGAACAGGTAAATCGCCCATGATAGTCAGCATTGCACTCTCACGGCTCTGTGACCCTAGGGGTCGGTCTCTGTTTCCTGTGCTGAGCTAACAGTGAGCTGCAAACACAGCTCAGTTATATGGGCGGTAGGGCACACCTCTCCCATATGCTGTTATCTTCCCGGTGATTATACTGGCACCAAATTATACTATACTGCTCCCAGGGTAACAGAGACGTGTGCGAACAAACTGCTCAGGGTTGTTACCCTATAGTGGAATCACCAGGAGTCAAACCCACGACCTCACAATCGCTAGTCTGACATGGTAACCATTAGACTACCAAGCCACACAAAGCCCACTGCCCCAACCACTGAATTATGTCCATGTCTTCTTAATATTAACATATTACAATGAAATTACTGCTTATTACACGCTGTTGACAAATAATAAGCTGTTTGGCTTACGCTGTGGCTTTCTGCTCTTCCACCGTATTTGAAAGTCTTGGTGGTGGAGGTTTTGAAGGTGGAATCTTCTGATCGAGTTCTTGTTCAATGGACTGAAGTGGCTGAGACTGGGATCGAGGCACAGGTTTGAGATCATGATGCTGCTCCGAATCCTGCTTTCCAGGTGCCACCGTCACACTACCATGATCTTCACTCTTCTGCATGTCATGAACAGCAGAACTGGGAGTTCCACCCGAGCCTTGAACACCTGCACTGCTGGGTAAAGCCTCGACTGAATCCTGAGATCCAGCTGCTACTCGACTTGGTTTCTGATCTGCTGGAACTGAAGGCAGTTCGGCAGCTGAAGATACATGTACAGTGTCAGGACGACTCCTCTTGATAATAGTTGGCCTCTGTTTAGCTTGAGGCTTGGCAGCGTCACTCACACCCGAGTGATCCAACGTGTCAGCAGCTGGCTGAGGTGTATGCAATACCGGCTTGTTCCAGCCATTTGTTTCCACAGCAGAAGCAACTGCAGTACCGGTAGCCTCCATCTGTGATGACGAAGCTGCTGTCGGAGCAGGCATCGGTTCTGCAGATGACAGCGGAGTTGGGCGTATTATCGTTGGTTTCCGACGGACAACATCCGGAGGGACTTTTGCCGATGCAAGCTGAACGTCTTCGACAGTTTTATTGGGCTCTTTACTGGTTGGCGACACAACCGGTTTTGGTTTCACTGGTGGCGGCCGCTGAGGCGGCACATTGCGGTCACCATCATACCATATACTGGTGCCGACGACGTGATATCCTTTGGGACCTTTCGGTGCCAGTGGCCGAAGAATGGCCGGTTTTGTGAGTGTGGGTTGTGTTGATCTGGTTGCTGGCTCAGGGCGGAGTGGAGCCGGCCGTTTATCAGTCTTTGCATCATTCTGTGCTGCTGAGAGGCACATCGGCTCCGACTGTGAGCTAACCATGGACCTCGGTCGTGGACGAGGGACCGGTCGTGTGGTCGATGTTGTCACATTCTCCGGGGAGACAGAACGTTGCGGCTTTGTCTGAGATCCATCATTTGTTGAATGAGGTTCATATCGAACTGTGTAGTTCCGCTGTGGCTTCACCGGCTTGGGACCTGGCTTGCTTTCCGGCAGAATCTGAACCAAACCGACATTACCCGGACTGGGTGGAGAGGAGTTCAAAGCGGGAGATTTATTAGGATCTCGCGGAGAAGGCTTTGGGCGTTCAACAGCCTTTGGCTCTTGACGAAATCCGGTTTCACTCATTGGCTTAGCATCAACTACAGTTATGACTGGTCTCGACTTGCTACAATGACAAAATCACATCAGTCTAGTGACATCACAGCAATTACAAATTTACCACCACTGTTACTACCAGTATAAACTGAAGAGGATGCAAAGGTAAAATGTGACTGACAAAATCCAAATCCTGACTAAATACTGGAAACTAGAGGTGCACCGATAGTTTGCCGATAATCTGTATCGGCCATTTGACAATCGGCATCGGGAGATTATCGGCATCGGCCGATTATTTGTTTTAGTAAGCAAAACAACAAAAAATGCTTTTAACTGCAGTTCACATTGATGACAATGAGGCCATAACTAAAAATTACAAACTAGTGGAACTACAGCAGGAGTGTTACCAATCTATGATCGTACCATTGTGACTTCACAATCATTACAATATGACTTTTATTGAACGAAGATGCATCGTGAAATAAACAATCGGTAATCAGCCGATAATCGGCCGATTATTTGGCGCCGATAATCGGCCAGCCGATAATCGGCCAAAGCATTATCGGTGCACCTCTACTGGAAACATCTTAAGAGTTAACTCAAAGTTAGCAAACTAGCTACGTAAATGCAAACCGGAGTGATGTTATTTTTTTTTATTTTAAAAAGTTACGACAATCTAACTTTCGGTACTGGGCTTACTGGGCTTTATACTGTAAGAGCCAGTGATTCAATGTTAGTTTTCTGACACCAAACACTGGGGCAAAATTAAGGTCCTTCAAGTTAATCAAAGTCAAAATAGTATAGATACAATGCTTTCATACAAATTGGATAATACATAACAACAGTTCTAATGATATGGATCACTGTGCTGTTCTACATGACAGCCGGCTTCCTTATCATTTTGTGTTCTTTATTTCTCAAACAGATTAATAGACAAAAAAAGAGTTCAGATACCGTGCAGACATGACTGGCAGCACAACTTATATTCGAAATCTGCAACAGGAAAAAATGACTCGACTAAGTAGAATTTGTACAGCTTATCAACAAACAGCAAGATGTAAAATACTGAGTTTAAACATGAGATCAACTTGCAATACATTACAGTGGAGTGGATGCTACAAATGTGTAAACTACAATCACAATAGATATTTCATAGAATTATGTGACACTGTTCCAAATGTTCATCATCCCAAAGTTTGGAATAGTGACCTAGGATTCGGGTTAGGGGTTAAGATTAGGGTTAGAAATAAGGTTATGGTTAAGGTTTGGTTTGTGTCAACAGCATGAAGTGATGTTCGTGGGGTGGTGAATTTTTGCATGCAATTTTACAGGGTGGTGAAGTTTGCGACAGTGCCGAAGTATAGATCACTGTCACGCCACACTCGCGATTCATAAGTTGGAGTTAATTATAATAATTTATGCACACAGAGCTACCACAGCTTACCACGGTCTTTTTGCCAAATTGCCAATATGGCAGTCGGTGACGAATGCAGACGACAATGACAAAAAACAGCTTTTTTGTTTGTATCCAACGGTAGCCTATGTATATGCCGTAATAAGTACTTTACTTCAGTGTGCTTGGCTATAGTGTGAAGCTCACGTTATCGCTTAGCGTAGGGATCAGCTCTAAGATATTTACAATCGATAATTGTACCAACAAGACTACAAAGGTGTTTTTCATGCTCCAGCCTAATCTAACTAACTTGACACCTCAGGTGTTACTGGTAGCAGCCATCAAAAACACTACTTATGCTGTAAGACGCTGAGACGCAGGCGTGAGAGGGGGCGTTGCTAGTTCAGATCAAACCAATCAGTGGAATGCTCTTATCACGCGTTCCTGACTGTATCACTGAATACTAAACAGTTCAGGCGCATAATAAGCACGGTAATTTTAACAACGTACCCACCTCATAAAAGCACACAAACGAAAAGTTATATCTTACGTTAACTGTTTGTTTACATTCGCTTCCGTAAACAACCACATTCTGTTAACGTAACGTACCGGTACAAATTGTGCTGACAGTAAGAAAGTAAGTGCGTAGTACCTCAAAAAAGTCAAAACTTATTTTTAAGTTGTAAGTTATTCGTATATTCATTTTTAATAATGCGTGAAGCAAAATTCAACATAAGAACGGTGAAGACGTATGTGTCTTTATCTTTTAAATTGTCATTGATTATTACGTTCAGCTTTTTAATCCGTCGGTGAGACTTAGGCCTAAAAAATAAATTTGTTGTTTCCGGAAACACGGCCAAAAATAGGTTGGTGGGTTGGTTTTTTTAGTCTGACCATGGTGCTAAATTACGCCAACTAATAGCATACTCACAAATTCTTCTCTTTGTTGCCTTCTATTTCTATTTTATGTGGACATGTTTTGTTATTTTAGTGGAAGGACGATCCGGACATGATGCACCATGAGGAAGCAGCCATTCCGCGATAGAAATTGGACCCGAAAAATGTCGGCTCCAATATGAAGTCCATAACATTTTTAGGCTCGGGGGTAAAAACTAGTGTCGGTCGGGTTTCCGGAAACAACAA
>Ga0056124_1000279_pt1 | contig 15934 bp, 10 predicted proteins | sample WorMetHEROISLAND_2_FD_70069 | JGI IMG/M metagenome (GOLD analysis project Ga0056124, IMG submission 70069) | Marine gutless worms symbiont microbial communities from Max Planck institute for Marine Microbiology, Germany - Olavius sp. 4 HERON ISLAND | ecosystem: Host-associated > Annelida >... | reverse complement strand
TCCAGGGGGAATTTGTCCAGGGATTGTCTGTTCCTTTGGCTATACAGCTACTTTGTGGTGGCGTTGCCAGCAGTTATAGTGACAGCAGTTACGTCGGTAGCTAAGTCTCACTGCAGACAGACAACAAGAGTTGCTGAAGGCCTTCTTGACAGCAGATGGAAATAAGAAAAATTCAAAACAAAATTTGGTTACTTCCAGTGATTACCTAACTGCTCTTGTCATCTTGGCCGCCACACCCGCCGTAAAGACAGCTGTATTGCCGTCACCCACCTTGCCTGCATAGTTTAGCATTGCCGTATCTCGGGACAGATGGGATGGCTAAAACATGATGAGACAGATGGCGCAGTAGATCGCATTTGGGCAAAAAAACTGCCCACTTTCAGCATTGTTGGGACATAATGTTGATTTCCAGCCAATTTTGGCCCAGCTGGTTGAGATATTGGCTGTGCCCCAAGACCGCATACTATTTAGGAATGTGCTTTATTGAGTTTTGTGCTGCATGTTTTGCATGTGAACAGGGCGTGCTGCAGCAGCAGCAACAGCAGCAGCAGGCTAAGATGAGATCGCTGCCATTACGTGGTCACGTTGGCTTTGATAGTTTACCCGATCAACTCGTGAATAAGTCCGTAACAGAGGGATTTACCTTCAATGTCATCTGCATTGGTTTGTTTGGCACTTCTAAATGTTGTGCTTTAAAATGCTATTTATTTATAGTAGTGCACCCTACTGTCAGTTAGGTCCTGTTCGGTAAAAATGTATGGCCTTCACATAATTTTCAGCTTTCACAATACAGTGTACACACTACACAGCCCCCCCCCCTCCAGGCCAGAACAAGTTGCACTGCTCTCCGACATTCTCTGGCCTGTCCGAGCCCCCCTTTTGTAGTGGCCCCTGTTTGGCTGAACATGCCTAGATCTGCCTCTGCCTAATGTTCTGAAAACTGACTAACGAGCCCATATCATGTTCACGTCAGTCATGTTCTGCACACCGCTCTGCCACCACCATCCACAGCATCACAGCACTACGATCTCAGGCATCGTTCACACAAGCTTTCACTTCCCGAACACGTTACATATTTGTCGGTCTGTAACTTTATCACTCGGATGTTGTACAAACACTGTTATTAAGTTTTTTATCTCTAGTTTTCACGTTTTTGTTAACTTTTACCAGCTAATCATAATTAACGTTATCTAACAATTGTTCTTTTACTCAATTGGTGAACATTGATTTTTTCATGAGACAGTATCTAGCTTATCACAGGTTTTAAACTTTTTATTTAATTTTCATAGTTTACATATTTCCATTATCAATGATTCAATGTAAGCATCCTTGCATTTTGTCAAGTGCTATTAAACGAATATGATGATGATGATGATGAGTAATTTGTTTATCAGTTTGATAACTTCTTTTTTGAAAATATGTGATTGTGATTAGCAGCTTATTTTAGTATTAGATCGGCTGATGCTTGCCATTCAATGCACATTCTTTGCCATGATTATTACTGAGTGGTTACCGTGAGTAATTGTCTGGTGCCGGTATCTACTCGACTTAATTTTTTTGCTTATCAAATAACTGCTTAGCTGGTGATGTTAAATTAGTACATATATTGTGTTTACTAAATTGAAATTTTTCATTAAAACACAGTTTGAAAGTCATGAAAACCTCTAGAACTGCAGCTAACATCATGCATATATCTGTAGTAGTAGCTAGTATTGTGTTAACATTAACATGCAAGCCTAACCCATGCACAAGTTGCTGTCTGTGTTTCGAAAATGGCTGAGAACGTTTCTAGTGACAAGCTGGAGTACATGCAGCAGTTGGTATGACATATTTGATGCATATATTCGAATGCCTGCCCTAAAGGTGACATTTATAATAATAATTTCTGTTACTGTTTGTTTGTACTGTAAAGCTGTACAGCTGCTGTGTGTGATTCTGGCAGGTGAAACTGGCATTGGTAAATCTACACTTATGGACACTCTGTTCAATAATAATTTCGACTCAACACCAAGTACACATGACTTGCCAGATGTTAAGCTGAAGTCTCGGACATACGGTATGAGCCACTTGCTGTATACGATGTCAAAAAATTAATTAGTGGGAAACACATATAGGTCACATAAGTGATCTTGGACGGACACACACGAACTGTTGCTTTTGTTGAACAAGGTCAGGTTCGAACCGTGAGGGAATGGAGGAAACTTTTGGGAGTTGTTTTGGCAGTACTTTTCATAGGTTTCATAAACGCCCTTTCCTTCATTCAACCAGAATCAACAAAGCACTGAAGAATGAACTTAAGATACTCAACTGTGTACACTATACAAAAGAGCCAGGTATGTGTGTATCACTTATCACTTTTAGCCCGACAGAAATGTAGAAATTTGGTTCTTTTGATCTGCATGCTTACAGTGTATCAGTAGTGTATGTCTCTCGTGCCTCATTAATGACTGGATGAGCTTCTGTTGCATCTGTATTTGTCAATGTATGTGTGCAGAGCTGAAGGAAAGCAATGTGAACTTGAAGCTTACCTTAGTCGATACTATTGGGTTCGGTGACCAGATTGACAAAACTGACAGGTATGTGTAGCTTCAGCTAATTAATTACAGGTAAAATGTGCACAATTTCAGTTTGTTGTTGAGTGAAAACGTTTGATGACATCGTCGAAGCTAGTACAGTATTATAATGATAGATGACGGAAGGTGTTTGAAAGTGAGGGGGCACACCATGGTGGGCACAGTACGCGAGCCTATAGTGGAGGACTAGGGGTGTCCAGGGGCAGAGCCCTGGTGGGGTGTTAGGGGCAAAGCCCATTGAAGCTGTATTGCTAAGTAATGTCTGCTAGCTGCAACATTGGGTCCAGTTGTTCGCTGACACAGGCAATGGATGGCTGCATAATGCGCTACGGTATCATTAGCTCATGCCAAACAGCTGCCACTTCCGATATTGTAAAAGCGCCTCTGGTTGCGAGTCATGTAAGAGGCACTATAGCAAGTACCCAACCTTTACCTTTATCTTTAAGTACAAATATGGTCTATTTTTTGTATTTTGCACTTAGTACTTTCTATTGCTTTTCGTTCAAGCAAAGCTATAAAAGATTAACAGTATAAAAATTATTTCGCATGAAAAAGTGAGGGGGCAAACGTCATCATGTGCCCCTGACTCGAGCAAGTGAGGGGTATGTGCCCCCTTCCCGCCATGGTTCTGCGGTCTGTGAATATAACAGTAATGACGGCAGGAACAACCAGGGCGAGACTGCTCTTACAGTTGCGCAAATAATAAGCAGATTTAACACAGTGTATGTATGAGCTGTTTAGGTGACTGAATAATAGGCTCTGGCCTGTGGGGTCACCTTTCAGGCGCCTTTGAAGTTACGATCTAAGGGTGCTATACAAATCTATTATTATTATTTTGGGTGGCCCCTGTTTGGTCGAGCATGCTGAACATGCCTAAATCCCGCTGTGGATGTGGATGTGGGTGCTGTGTTACAGCTATAAGCCGATTGTTGAGTACATCGACGAGCAGTTCGAGGCGTATCTTCAGGAGGAGCTGAAAGTGAAGCGATCATTGCATACCTACCACGACACTCGCATCCACGCCTGCCTCTACTTCCTGGCTCCCACTGGCCACTCGTATGTTTTCTGGCTGACGTTTACTTTAGAATAATAAACGATTGATTAATCGTTGATTTCAGTTGAAAACTAAACTGTGATCATTGCTACAGAACACGTACATTTTCGTGTATTATTGTGGTTTCATGTTTTATACACTGCTGTTTGCTGTAAATTTCACACTATTTGTCAAGGCTGATCTGTGCAATAACTGCTGCAACCGTATCGATTTTCTTTGCATTCAGCTGCCTGTCAAGAGGAGCCTGATTTAGTGGCCTAAAATACTTTGTACTATGTAAGAACATGCAGTTTACCGCCATCTGGCGAACAAAAAATCAACATGTATTGTATTCTGGTATGCAATCACAGTAAAATTTTATATGCTGTATATAGAATTTTACAGTGCATGCAGCAGTGCATTACTAGATGACGAGATATTTTCGTCATGTGCAGCAAAGGGGTTAATGGTCTCTACTTAACAATGGTTTTCAATGATTAAATTTTTTTACACGTTAAAAGTTGAGTTGGCACTGTTGGTGCTATTTCTGGTAATGTTATGTTGGTATTTTTGACAGCATGAAGGCTCTCGACTTAGTGACCATGAAGAAACTTGATTCAAAGGTTAACATCATCCCGGTCATAGCAAAAGCTGATACGATAACAAAGACAGAACTTCAGAAGTTTAAGTCAAAGGTGAATTTTTACTTGTATGTGTAATTCTGTTTGATTTTGTGCTTGTTTGCCAAAGTAGTAGCTTGTGTTTATGTACATTTGCAAGTTAGATGTTGCAAATTTATAACGTATTGGTACACGTATGGGCGCTCAAAATTTCAATTTTGCCCCTAAATTTCCTGAAGTGGGTGATTTTGAGCCTCAAATGTTGTATTTTGGACACCGATTTTCTCACAAGGAGAAAATTTTCCAGCACTCTGAAATTAAGAGGGCAGTGGCCCCCTGCCGTGGCACTACAGTATACGTACTTGTGATATTGACTGTTGTTACAGATTATTAATGAACTGACAAGCAACGGTATTCGTATCTACCAATGTCCAACTGATGATGAAACTGTGGCTGAAGTCAATACAGCAATGAATGTGAGTACAATGCAAAGAGGTTAAGTTTTGAGACGAACGTGTCTCGCGGACAATTTTGGCCTCGGTCTCGACCTCGAAGCCATGGCCTTTGCCTCACCCTTGGCCGTAAGCATTTGGCGTTTGCTTGGCCTTGGTCTCAGTGCTTAGGCATCTTTAACAGTGTACTATCTGTAATAAGTGCTGATTACCAGAGAAATGCGAGCGTCAAATAAGAGCCGGTTTCTCCCTATCAAACTTGTAGTTGAACAGTAGAGGCAACAGAACGTCAGATATAGCGTATGTTATCATAGTGTACATTTTATTCAGCTACTTCTACCTTTGGCTTGGTCTTGGCCTTGACCTTCAACAATTGTCCTTAGTCTCGTCTCTTAGTTCTGACCTCGGCCTTGACGTCATGCTCAAGAGTTTGGCCTCGTTTAACACAACTGGTACAAAGTCCAGATTTGCTTGCTGTCAAGCTCTGCTTTTGTCATTCTCAGCAATCAGACATTGTTGTGTGATTGATTAGGTGTCATTTGCTACTGCTGCTGTTATTGTTTTGAATGTGAGAACAGATTGAGTAGCAGATGTGAACAGAAATAAGCATTTTTACCGATTAATTTGCTGGTAGTGACTTAAAATGTTCATAATGCATTGTTTCTCTTCTTCTTTCATTGTTCATTCAGAAGCTTTATGACAGTTTTTTCTTAATGTTTGCCAAACGCTCCTGTCTTCAGCTGTTTTCTGCAGATTAGTGTAAATGCTGTTTTTCATCAAGTTGGTCTACCGTTCATATCCATCCATCTCTTTCTCTAGTCTTTGCCGTAACATCCTTCCCTGTGTTACATCACAGCACTCCACTGTGCCTTGACACACAGCCTAACAGTTTGTGTTTACATTCTGTCCAATATCTTTCTGTCTTCTTGAGCCATACTGGTACATAAAATTTGCTCATTATTCGCAGTACCATTTTAATTTTAAAGCATTTACTTCTAACAGGACAACATTTGTTTGTTGTGCTGGTTGTAGGGTCACATTCCGTATGCAGTTGTTGGCAGCATGGAAGAAGTGAAAGTTGGCAACAAAATGGTGAAGGCTCGACAATATCCATGGGGTACCGTGCAAGGTAAGCATGTACAGATTAGTGTGACTCACCGGCTATGCTTTGTGTGCTTTGATCCTGACATGACGAAGAAGCTTTTGCATACACAGTTAGGTCCATTGCTCTACCAAAAAAAAACAGTGGTTTTGGGGGTATCTGCCCGAGTGTCTCAACCCACCCTGAGTGCAGTAGCTGAGTACACATAGCATAACGTCAGTAGTGGGCCGACAATGTCACTTGTTTTGTAAGACCCACGCGTGGGTGTGGCTTAGTCTCGCGGTAACATCGCTGGTCGCACCAACGAAGTTATTTGACGTTGAGCCGTGTTAGTACTGAGATGAATGACTGTTCCCATTCTTCATATTTAGCCAAGCCACCCATTGGCACCCAGGCCAACTCAGTCTGGCCATCCCTCTGTGGATAGGCACAATGAGTACTGGTGATGGTTACGGCCACGCCTAGGAAAGAATCAGCGAGTTCTGCATAACAGTATGCCCTGTTACCAGACTGCTGGCATACTGACCCAGTCGGTTATAAGCACAAGCTGTATAGAGTTAGCCATCTGGCCGACTTGGGTTTTGTGCTAGCTTAATTGGGTTTAACCGTCGCCAACTCAGAGCACCTCCCATGCAGTGGTCCTAGCTGTCTGTGTGAAACATTCCTTGTCTTCATATGTTTCTCCAGTTGCTAGTTGCAGCGTGATAAGCTTGGTTGCTGAGACAGTCTGTTATCCGAGTGCCGTGTGTTGTTTGGCGTCCAGTGGAGAACGAGAACCACTGTGACTTTGTGCGTCTGCGTGAGATGCTGGTGCGGACCAACATGGAAGACCTCCGCGAGACGACGCACTACCAGCACTACGAGCTGTACAGGAGATGCAAGCTGCAGGAGATGGGATTCTCTGATGACGAGGCTATGAGGTAATCGCAGGCAACCGTGATTACGAAGTAGTGAAAATACTTTTGACGGCAAAATGTTAATAAAATCACAGTTGAAGCTGGGTTCCCACACATCCTTGAAAGTCCTTGAACGTCCCTGAATTTTTCCCCTATGTTTATGGCCCTGAAAGTACTTGAAAACAGGGCTGGTGCTTGAAAGTCCTTGAATCTGAGTTACTAGGTCCTGGACAGTCCTGGAACTTTTTTTACCTTGTAATACTGTAATCTCTGGACACAGTTATTGTTGAAAGGATGAGCATTTAGTGGCTTAGTGGCTGGAATATCGTTAAAGTGAGAGCTTGTAAAAAGTAATGTAAATGTATCAAATATGTCAGGTGAATGTCGATTTAATGATAGCAGGACTCTTAGTGACGAGTATACACATTGGATTAGTCGGACAAAGGATGTACACAAGGTGATATGCACGCTTTGCTTAAAAGACATTGATGTAATTGCAGCACGGGAGAAAGTCCTTGAAAATTAATTCTGAGGTCGTTGAAAGTCGTGGAAAAGTGTATTGACGTTCGAGTAAAGAGAATGTTTACATTTTTGTGTTTGTTTGATTTTTTGCTGTTAATTTTTGTTCGTACCAGTGCAAGTGATTGCTGGGAGCGACCATCCCCGAAATGATCTCTGACGCGTCGAGTGGGATGTGAAACTACTCACTCAGTGTTGTATTTTTAGGAGTTTTCATGGATAATCCTCAGTAATTGGTGCAGTTCTGATGATCTTCTCTGTCATCACTGAACTGATGCTGGAAAATTTGTTGTGTAGTCTGTCGACAGAAGGGCTGGAAAAACTAGGTTTTTTGGACAAATTTATACAGGGTTTTTAAAGGCTTTAGTGTACCATGAAAACCCATCTACAAATTTGAAGACCCGTGAAGAACATCCTGCACACCGTTCTCCATGTCATATTTTGTTGAGTGAATGACGTGATGTCAGAACTCAGAAATCACGACTAAAATACGAAATTTTATTTGATTTGTATTATAAATTTCACAACAGATAAAAAACCTAAAATTTGGACTTTTAGAAACTCAAAACACTTAGGTTTTTTGGAACCAGTTTTGCAGCTCTGGTCTACAGTGCGTTGTTTGTTGTTGGCATAGTCTGCAGGAAACATACGAGAAGAAGAAGCAGGAGCACGTTGCCGAGATGCAGAAGAAAGAGGAAGACATGAGGCAGATGTTCGTCGTCCGAGTCAAGGAGAAAGAAGCCGAACTGAAGGAGGCCGAAAAAGAGGTGAGCATGAGATTGATATTGTTTACTGTCTGTGGTAGCGACAGACTGTACTGTTTTCGTCAGAGTTTTTTTCTCTGTGTGCACGATAACTCATGAACTTGATGAAATTTTGCATGAACATGTACCTCGACATCCTCTAGAACCCTATTGAATTTCAAGGTCATCGGTCAAGGTCAAGGTCATTGTTATACAAGTTGTGGGAGATCTCTGTCCTTTTTATGTATTGTTTGACACCCTTTTTTAGTCATAGTATTATCACATATAGTTGTTTCTGTTTCTGATTTTTTTCCATGCTAGTTATTCAAACTCCAGTTATTGCCCAGAATACAAATTAAATGTGCATGGTTTATGCTCTGTCGAACCAAAACCTTGCAGTGTTACTCTGACTTCCAGACAGCTGCCGGCCTGCTTGTTATGCTACTTTTTATATTTTTTTATATTAACTGGCTAAATTTGCTTGGCTTAATCCGGGTGAGCTGGTTAGGCCATGTTTTCAAAATGAGCCTTTGGGAAATATTTGGTTTGTACATATCATGCTATTCGTGTCTCCTAGAGTCCGACCGAATTTCGTTTTCGTTTTCGGTGCCGAAAATGCTAACTTTTGATGGTTTCGGTCACTTTCGTTTTCGGCCGAAAACGATTTTGCGTTTTCGTTTTCGGTGGAAACGCAGAACGAAAAGACCAAAATTCACTATATTCAAGCAGCGATTGTTGACAAGTACAAAGCGGTCGCCAGATTGTTTACAGACAGTGGTTAATGGTTATTATGACATCGACAATGAGATCATCATAGCAAGAACCACTGTTGATGTTGATGTAATATAACTGAATAATCAATGAAAATAATGACTTTCGGTTTCGTTTTCGGCCGAAAATGGTTGACAAGTTTCGTTTTCGTTTCGGTTTCGGCCGAAAATAAAATGACATTTTCGGCCCCGGTTTCGTTTTCGGCCGAAAACGTGTACACCGGTTTCGGTCGGTCTTTAGTGTCTCCCAATCATCACTGTCAAAGCACTGTACAGTCAGTTTTGGATAATGTAGTTAGTCCTTATGAGCATTTAAGTAAGTAAGTAACGCATAAAGTTATATAGCGCATGACGTTAAAAACAGCCTCTAATGTGCTAACGGTCACTAGTTTCAGTTGTGGTTCTGTAGTTTGAACATTTGCGGTTTGCCGTGCAGTTACAAGCCAAGTTTGAAGCACTGAAGAGGCAGCACGGTGATGACAAGAAGAAGCTGGAGGACAAGCGAAGACTTCTCGACGAGCAGATGACAAACTTCGAGCACCGGAAGGTGCAGACACTGACCAGCTCCCAGCAGCAACTCAGTGGCGCCGGCAAGAAGAAGAAATAGGCAACTTCTCCCGCTCTTAAGACTTGTACACAGCAACAGAAATGAACTGAACTGAACTGAAATGCCAGTTCAGTTGCATTGCACGGACTGTACAGAGTGAACAAACTGGCAGTTCAGTTCATGTCATTTCAGTTTATTCCGCAAAGTGTACTGAGCGACTTCAGTTCATTTCTGTCAATGTGTACACACCTTTAGGGTTATTCACAGTGATACGAGTTTGAGTTCCTATATACAGTGGTGAAATAAATTTCAGAATATATCGGCATTCTTACACTCTGTATGTACAGTAAGTAACTGTTGTTTGTCGTTATATTTGAACGTTGGCAGGCCGGAGAAGGTCCTGGGAAATTTTGATGGTCCTGGAAAAGTCGTGGAATTTTTTTTGTCAGTAGAAGTGTAGGAACCCTGGTAATATGAGTTTTGTGCTTGTACAAGTGACTGTGAACGCTCCACTTGTACAGTTGAAGCTTGTGTGGGTAAAAAGCAACCCATAAGTGGAAGTACGGACTCAGAAACACTCACACTCATATCATTGTGAACGTAGCCTTATTGGTGTCCAAAGTAAACCCGTGATTACATGCCATTATATGCAATTCAGTGTTTCTCTTTATGTCTTGTAGCTTGCTGATGGCTAATGCTTGCTTAGTGCAGTTTTTAATGTCTCAGTATTTTATACGTTATTTTTGTAAGACAATTTCGTACGGTACCTCGTTGTTTTCATTAGTCCCTGTACCATGTGTACTGTTTGACCCAGTGCTAATTAATGGTGCCTATCTGTGAATTTACATTGGGTGACTTCAAAGTATGCAAAAATTAAATTCTTGGCTAAAGTGAAACCTGTCTTGTCTGTGTTGGTGGCGTTTTTTTGTCTTTGTCTGTAGACTTTTTTCAGCTTTTGATTTTGCAGCAAATAATTAACTGTGAGTTTTAATTGGGCGTGTACTGTAGCAACAACCATTAGTTCAATTCTGCAGTTTTTGTGATCTTCTGATTGACTACAAAAATTACTCAATTAATTTTTTGACATTAATCAATTACAGAATTTTTAATCGGTTCTGGTTCTAATATTTAAGTATTTCTTCCTTGTTGCAAATGGTAATCTCATATACTGGTATGCAGATGATGCTGCAGTTGTCCACATCTGTTGTTTGCAGTGGGGATACATAATACTCAGTGTGTATGAAGGGGCCTGTTAAAATCAACGTGCTCGATTACAGCATATATGTGCGTACTATGCACGTACTACAGGCTGTCAATAGTAACCATGTCGCTAACTGCAGCTGTTTTGCCGCAATTTGCAACGCAAGTATTTTGAGGAGGTATTGGACGTTTGACTTGTATCGGAAGTTATGTAAATAAGCAAGTAACTACATCTACATTTCGGGCGCAGGCAACAAAATGTTTGAAACATCATACTCGGACAGTTATGGACGCAGGTTGCGAGTGTGCACCATGAGTACGGTCGGTTAACCCTAGCGACAGCTGGGCTCTTGTTTTCAATGCTGTGTTGTTCGGTATTTGGATTGGCATCCTTCTGTAATTTGCCAAAAGAATCTCTATTGCCTGTGAAGGCATATCTGTGCACAAGCCTGAATTGTTTGGTGTTGTAGCCTATTCATTTTTTGCCTCGGTCCATTTTCACACTTAAATTTCCACCCTAGCCCATTTTCCTGACTTTGCACCGGTTCGATTTCCATTAATATTTTCCAAGATGAAGAGTTCTGCACCTGGCCTTGGGCTCGAGAGTTTGGATACCCTATGAAACTAGGGTTGCCAGATTTCTCCCTTGCAAGTCTGATATCTGGCCATTTATGGCACAGTTGTTTTGTTGCTTATTAACCGTTCTGTGTTGTGTTGCTTTATTCATTATGAGCGTAGTTATGTTAATCTGCAGGATTGTGTGTTCATTGCATCGTACATAGTGCAGCAAAAACATCCTCAATATGGAGGTAATATTGTCCAAGAATTGACCGGATAGGTTTTTAAATTTTCTGCAGTTTTATGTAATCATTTACTGAATTTGTGAGGTTTGCGGAACTCGTTAATAGAAATTTATTTTTTTCTTGCCCTTTTCTGCATATTTGTGAGAATGATCATAGCATGGTGAATTCTCGAGTAGAATTTTGTAACTTTAGATTTTGTTCGACGAAATTGCAGTTTGTGTCATGTTGCGGTTTTGTTGCAGCCTTTACGTGTGAGTTTGTATTAACTACTGTTGCTGTATTTGTACGAATGATGACTAGTTTGTAGTGTGTACTGGTGACTTAATGACATTCAGCTGAATTCTGCAGATTTGTGTGACAGAGTTGTTTGTGTAACATTTGTTTCAGTTGAGGATTATTATCATATGGCTAATTTTGACAAACTCCGCTGGCAACAGTGTCAGTGGAGCTACCTTATGTTGAGCAATATTCCACTGCTGACAGTTGTGCAAGGGAATAATGTTAAAGACAGTTGGGACTGGGAGTTTTCACTGTATGCTTAACTTTTGTGTTTTTGTCTTCTGATTAATTACTGAATGCCACAATGCGTGCTTTAGTACAAGCAGTGCCATAATATTATCTTCAGAGTTTTTGCCTATAATGCAAGTTATACACAAAATTAGTCACAGGTTTATTTGCATTTAATAGATATCATAATAGTAATGACGGTCATTGCTACGTATCATCAGTTAAGTACATGAATTAAGTTAAGCCAAGAATATTTACGTGACTTCATAGACTTCAAAATGATAGTCTGGCTACTTTTTATCTCCGAAGCATTTTGGCTGTAGTACAGTGTAATATTGACTCTTAGTTTCATGCTATTAGCATTGTATCTTGTGTTGTCGTAACAGTATAACCATGGAGTGACTTGTTAGATTTCTTACTGTTTTGTTGAATTATTGTAATCAATTGCGTTCTAACTTCTAATATATGTTTAATATTTTCCCAGGAGAAATTGCATTCATTACTTTTTAGATTGACATTAATCATCTACTGTAATTTTTTATTGCTATATTTTGTTAGTTGAATAATAATCAACAAAGATGTGAACTTTGTTTATGTATGGCTTTCTATTTGACTGTTATCATTCGACTTAAAGGCCAGGAACGTGTTATAGTGCTACTCAGGCTGCACTAGCCGTGACTGTACACTGCAGAGTGCTTCCAGTCTCAGAATTGACTGTGAACTTACTAGCACTTTTTCTATAGGCAATTAATTGGACGCTGCTAGTAGACAATGCCATCCCAGTCAGTGCACGTGAGAACTACTTAGGTGTGATAGTATCTATTGATCATGCATTTTTCTGTGAATATGTCCCATGTTAGTAGGAAACATTTTTATACCCTCTTCCGTATACTACTTTTGGTATTTGTTCGCTGGCTAATTTTACGAGTTACCCTGGTTTTCAGTTTTATTTTTGATTCTAGTCTAGTTTCAGCTTTTATTTCGTTTTAGTTTTCACGTATTTTTGTATTAGTTGTCGTCGAGCAAGATATGCTTTTTTGGCAAACAATGTAATGCTGTTGCATATTTGCCAAAAACACTTAACTGCTGCTAGTGAAACAAACTCTAGTACATGTAGACCGCTATTCACACTGTACACGACAATCACAGTTTCTAAAGACGACGTTGCGACATCATTGGGTTACGGCCGCGTGAAATGTGCAATTAAATAGGACTATTTACAGTACAGTACAGGACAATATACAGCGTTCACGGGCGACGTAAATAACAGCGACTTAAAATCACACAGTATGCCGAGTATGCATTATGCAGGTATCGAAAGAGCATTCAATGTACGATACGAAAGAAATCAGACCGGTACCAACGGACGGAACGAAACAGAAAATGAAGAGGACTGAGCTAGTGAAATAGCTAAGAAGAGAAGAAGAAAGAACGATGAGAATCTCTGTAAGGCACTTAACGATTAGTCTACGTCCGCAGTCCTAAGCTATTGCGTCGCTGACTAAACAAAATGACAAATACAACCGATGTCATACGAAGGACGTACGAAGTCAGTCGATTTTATCATTCGACAAAATTTGCCGATCTTCTGTCCTTCGTACGAGATCGGCTGAAGTGCATGGCCGTACTTTATCGCTGTCGATGGCAATGCTGTACTACACGTAAATAAATGTACAAATATTGCAACTACTATAGATAGGAAAATTGTCTTGTAGCTGTAAGGGCAGCACTGCCATCGCAGTTGACACACTACGGTTATTAGTAGTCTTATGAAAATTAGCCAACAGTCATTTTCGGTACCAAAGCAGCGCTTGTTGGCAAGAAGATTTTGTCCAGCAATAACGTGTAGGCTACGTGTTTGATAATAAAATTAAATCCCAGTTCCGGCTATTTACATCTGATTGTAATGACAAAGTGTAAGCATGTCTCATAACCAGAAAAAAGATCAAATAAATTATGATCAGGACGAACTCGAATGTAAAGAAGACTGTCAAGCCTTGCTCAACTTAAGCTAAGTACTACCCGCAGGTGGCCGCAGTATCATGCGCATGCACAAAAAAAAAAACAAAAACCCATGTGACCTTGTGAGTATCTGACCTTTGACCTTGATATTCAATAGGCTTCTAGAGGTTGTCAAGGTTCATGTTCATGCAAAATTTCATCAAGCTAAGTGCAGCGGTTCGTGTTAACAGATAAAAAGAGAAAAGAAACTTAGCGACAATGTCGAAAACAATACTGCCGTCGCTTCCGCGGGCAGTAATAAATATGCACCGGCGCAACTGGCAAATGTTGAAGCAACGAGTCGCAATAAATACATGTACAGTGGCTGTGAAACCGCCGACGACGAGTAAAGGCCACACTCCACTTTGTTGTGCAACATGCTGTACAACAGGCTGATGTAAGAGTACTGTATACAAATCCACAACAAGTTGTACAACACAAGTCCACAGAAAATCGAAAGCGCAGAATAAATCCACAACATCGTGACGTAATCATGATGTCGTACAGCTTGTTGTACGACTTGTTGTCCAACAGGTCCACAACAAGTGATCGAAGTAGTGGAGTTTGGGCAAGTCACCGGCAGCCGTAAGCCTCAATAATTAATGCACACGATACACACGAGTGAGGCACAAACTCCACTTGCTTCGATCGGTTGCGGATTTGTTGTACAACAAACTGAAAACTGTTACAAGTAGCCTACAGCAAATACACAGCATCTTGACACGTGAAGATGTTGTACAACAAATCGACGCAGTGGAGTTTGGACCTAAACGGATTAAGCGTAAAAATCCTGTGCTTCCAGTTGCCGTCCGTCCCTGAAAAACCTCCGTGCTCTTGGACCCTCAAAAATGTCGGTGCAGTTTTTTTGTTTCCTTTCACAGTTGTACTGAAATAAAACTGTTTGCGATCAGTTTGTTATGCTGTAGTATTTTTCGTGGATTCTGTTCAGTGTGTCACTGTTTTGTCGACCTGTCGTTTACTATTACATGGCATGTCACGAAATATAAATTTAACAAAAAATTAAAAAAATTACCCCCCTTCGCTACTGTTTCGCCAGACTGCAACAGGAAGCACGGGCATTTCTTAACGCCTTACGCAAGTCACCGACATCCGCAAGCCTCCACGACCATCTCCTGGTAGTTCTTGAGGACGACGTTGTCGTCGTTGTCGACGTACAACATCGACATCGGACTGAGCTGGGTCGGCACGCAGCACGGCCGCGGGGCGAGCCGCGAGTCGACCGAGTGGATCAGCGACTGGACGATGGCGTGGTTGGACGTGTTGAGGTAGTCGGGCAGGTAGAACGGACAGTCGCCGGCACAGTAGAACGCCTCGTAGCCGGGCGGCGCCACGATCCAATCGTCCCAGCCGATCTCGCTGAAGTCGACGTACATCGGTCGACGTCGACAGAGGTTGCGTCGTCGTCGTCGGTGTTGTTTTCGACCTCGCCGCGACGACCTGCCGCTCTTCTTCGCGTGACGTCGACGACGCTGATCGCCATCCGACCTGCAGTGTAAGTACGTAAGTAAGAAAGAGAAGATTTCATAGACAGCTAGGTCCACTGCGTGGAAGCTCATTCCCCTTTTTTACCGCTTTGAGCGGGCGAGGATTAAACCTAATTAAGCTAGCATGGCTAGCCATCTCTTTTAACAGCCAGCGCCTTTAACCGACTGGGCCAGACAGACGAGGAGACAGTTATTTAAAGCAAACATTGAATTATCTAGCATAAACCAGAGAAACCACAGGTATTACAGAGACATTTTAAGATTATAAGACAATGATAAATGGAACAACAGCGGCGTAGCCGCCAAGTTTCGAGTGGTCCGGTTGAGCCTAACTGCCTTCTCTCCCTCCCTTCCCTTCCCTTCCGCTCCCCTTTCCCCCCCCTCCCCTTAGAGGTAGGACCCCTTAAATACAGCTAGGGAGTCTGGGGGAGCGCTGTAAGCTCCCCCAGCAGGGTCTGGGGCAGAGCCCCAGCCGAAATCGAATTTGGTGCATTTTAGACTTAAAATCTGACATCTGGTGGCACCAATTTTACTAATTTTCCTGGGAATTAATTGACCACAGCGTATGTACTGTGTACTTTACTTCACTTTGGAAAAGAAAAATATCTCCGATTGGCCGAAAAGTGGTCCGGTTGAAACCGGACCAACCGGACCGGTGGCTAT
>Ga0056124_1000278_pt1 | contig 15963 bp, 10 predicted proteins | sample WorMetHEROISLAND_2_FD_70069 | JGI IMG/M metagenome (GOLD analysis project Ga0056124, IMG submission 70069) | Marine gutless worms symbiont microbial communities from Max Planck institute for Marine Microbiology, Germany - Olavius sp. 4 HERON ISLAND | ecosystem: Host-associated > Annelida >... | reverse complement strand
ACTTTCGCTCCCGGGAGCGAAAGTACGTGGGAACGAAAGTTCCATAATTCCTGGCACATGCCACATAGCCCGTGTCTTGACGTCGGTACCCTCCCGCCGTGTGACATTGTGTCCCTCTTTCCATGCAGGCATGTGGCGGCACGCTGGTTTCGTCATTTCTTCAGTGGCTTTTATTTAAATTTATTGAAATACTGAAATGGCTTGATTCCAAGTCTGCAGAATCGTCCTGCGGTAGTGATCTCTGTGTCCTGTCCTGTTGTCTTCCTACAGTGTCCTGGGCCATGGGTAATTTGCAGACCGGTCTGCAAGCTTGGTCTGCAAATTACCCATTGCCGGTCTGCTGGTCTGCAGATTACCCATGGTCAGTGTCTTGCGGTTTTCAGGCATACCGTGTTACCAGGTCACTTGAAACGACTCTACACTAATGCAACGCAGATTGACTGCGGCAACCCAAGCAACAGCAGTGAAAGTAAAGGTACACAACTCAGAAAACATGCCTAGTATAATCAAATGCCTAGTATACTATATTGCTACAAAAACACAATAGTGCCACGCCCACTTTCAGAGCTTCGTCAAAACACGGTGTGCCGAATCAAGAAAACGACACGTTTACTGCTACTTGGCACGGCGACAGCGACCACGTCAAGGGATGTATGGGATATATGAGATGATGGCGTCGACATCTTGAAAATATTTTTCAGTAATATTTCTAGGCGTATTGGTAGCTAATTTTGATCCACTGTCGTTTTTCGACGTAGGTGCAGTTATGGCGGCAGCCGTAAAACAAGAAGGCGGCCAGTCCGGTACGAAATTACACTCAGCAGTCTCTTAATAGTTGTTGCAAGGAGGAGCTATGGCGTCGGCGAGCTATGGCGGCAGTGCCGGATTTTGCGGAGGTGCTACATTCGCGGCGGTAACGTTCCGCAGACAACAGATGTACTGACGGTTGATCTCCGGCGATTCACTACAGGGCGGAAGCACTAATAGGGATGTGCGCTGTTAACGGGTTAACCGATAGCAGACGGTTAACCGGTTAGAACATTAACAGGATAGGTTCACCGAAAATGGCGGACATAACGAGTGTAACGTGACGTAACGTGGTAATGAAAATAGGTAGTTTACCTCTTGGCCTGTATCTTTGTTGGTAAACTAGTATTAATATTACACAGTGTTGTATGAGTAAATTGCTTCTAGTGTTGGTTCCAGTTATTTCTGTGTTAGGAAGTAAAACACGTAAATGACAATCTGGCACAACTTACTTGATCTAAGTAGTTTTTCCATTTACTGTAGTTCGTGCTTACGTTAAATTCACGATTATAGTTACTATTATCCATGATAAGTGGAATAATATATATCGTTCAAGTTAGTTGTGTGTTGTGCCAGAAAGTCGTTTCTGTATCCACTAGTTTCAGTTGACCAGCTACTAACCAGTTAGGCATTTCGGCTAATCGCTTAGCAGAGTAACAGCTACATGCATTCCTATGAACAAACTCGTTATTAGTTACCGGTAGGGTAAACGGCGAGTAGGCAAATTACATGCTCTGCCCGCTACCACCAAAACATGACGGGCCAGGTAATTAGCGGCCTGCAGATTGCGGCTTTGTGGGTTAAAAAAGTAGGCAGGGCAGGAAGTTGCAATTTTAAGTTGCCAATTTCCGACAGAGAAGATTATGCCTGCTCAAAATTTCAATTCTGCACCTGAATTGCCAGAAAATTGGGGTTTCAGCTCCAAATTTTGCATTTATGGACAAATTTTCCGACAAGAAGATTCTCAGACAGCACAACATTTAGGGGTGGGGTCAATTGTCCCCCTGCCATGACACCACTGGCAGCACATGGGGTTTAGCGAAAATCTCACCCATAAATTAGATTTTGTCGGTACGTACCACTGATCATTAGCTCATAATTGCGCTCATTTTCTCTGGCAGAGGATTGGGAAAAACGTAGTCCGTCATGGTATGATGATCCAAAGACCATAACAGATCCAAAACTCCCTTGCTCGTGCCGTTGTTAAAGCTCCTAAATTCACTCACCACTCCTATTCTCAAATCTCTTCAATTATGTTGTCGTGTGTATGTCTGTGTGTGTACGCAGCTGAAATCCTGCCATTGGATCGGTATATCCGAGCCGTGACGATATGTAATAACCTAGCACTACTGGCATCACAAGGCACCGTTGCACAGTTCCTCCAGCGAGTGGCAGTTCTTTCCCGGTTACAGCGGTATTGGACAAAGGGCTTTGACACGATTGAGCTGTCCTGTGCTGAAGCTGATGCATTGCCTCCGGACAGTGATGACGATGATGCTGGTGACTTGTCATCGCTAGTACCTGTCTCCGGTGCAGCTGATTGGGAGGCACGGTCTGATACGACAGTTGACTTGAAGCCTGATATCAGCAACGTTGTTACTGATGGTAATGAGTCGGCGAGTCTTGACCTGGTGGTACTCGATGAAACTGCCAGTGCTGAAGTTGATGGTGCTAAAAAGTGCCGTAAGTAATTGATGCATGCTTTTCTATCAATTTGTGTATGTAAGATCGGTTTGTAACATGTCACATAATTTTAAAATACATGTTTGCATATTATGTATGTTCAAGCATTCTGCAGACATTGTCTGTTGTGTACTAGCAACCAGTAGCTCAGTTTATTGGTCTTCAGTTGACTGTGAACTGAGTGGGTTTCTAACAAGCTATGCTTATCATTGATGTGATTTTACATACATGATTTTACAAGTCTATAAATGTTTGACATATTGCAGAAGCCCAGCTAATGTAGAGAAGCACCACATAAGCCGTGTTAAGCATGTATTAGTTATTTAAATAAAAATAGACTGCTGCCTCTGCAGTACTATTCACATGGCATTGTGTAAAATGCTGTACTTGTGGCGTTTTTGACATCGACATTAAATGTAAGCAAACTTCACCATTCAGCCCCATTGTTGTTTAACACCAGAAATTTGAGGGCTGTCTCTGCATTTTTGCTGCAGACAGGAAATGTCGTATTTTTCAAGTTACTCATTATAAGCTGCTTGAGTGCTGTCAGCGAGTGAGTAACTGTACTTTGTGCAAGTATTTTTCAGTTAATTGTCGTAATATTACTTGGGTGCTTGCTAGGGTTGCCAGCAAAGAAGCGTACGCGCAAGCTGAAACGTTTTACATGTAAGCACTGTGGTGAGAAGTTTAAGTACCGCTATCAGTTGACAAGACACGACAATCACAACCACAAACACGGTCCGGGTGATGCGGCACCGACGACACCAGCCAGTGGCGAAGGTGAGATTGAATGTTCATGCTTTTTTATTTTAGCATTACAGGGTGGCACTAAAAAGCGGGACACATGTTTTATGTAGATCATACAATCGGCAAGTTTTGGAGATGATTAGCCTCAATCAGTGCAGTGAAGGGTGATCATATTGAACAGTTTTTGATTATTTGTATAAGTACTATCGATATAACACATCCTTTCCAGGATGTGTGTGATTGATAGTGATACCCAGTTGTACACTAACTACACAGTATATATACAGGAAAAAATCTTCCACTTTATTTTGTGCCACCGTGTATAATTAGGTAACATTTTTGTTGTTGTTAGTTAGATGATTAAAAATATGAACTTTTCTGCATTTCATTCGACTACAGAATTTTGTGTATCTTGTTCATTTCTCATTCTTTATAAATGGTTGATGGTTGCAACTTGTTAAGTGTATGACAGTTTGGTCAGTTGTGTGGTGCTAGAATCTAGAGTTGTGTGTCCACTCCGTGGCAGTTACAGTTAAAACTACATATATTTGAGGAACATGCTATCTGTTTGCTTAAGGGTTGAAGTTTGCTGCACTGTGACTGAAAGCGTGTATAAGTAATTGTGGCAAAGTTTGCATGGTATAGTTTAGAGTTTGTTGATTAACTGTTGAGTTTTGTATAAGTTGGTTCTCCGGCATTTTACCGCATTTGTTATTGCTGAGCGACGCTTGTGTTTTGTGCTGTCTAAGGTTAATCTGTCTGACTTTGTGTTTGTCTGTTAGCTACTTAGCTGCATTTGCTGTACATATGATAATTTGACAATGCCTGTTAAGTTTGCTTGAGTCAGGTGGTGCTTCATCGTCTGTTTTGTGTATGATCTTCATATCTTTGACCTTTGATCACTTGAACCAGAAGAGCATCAATCACTTGGCCAGTGGAATCTGTATACAAAATTTCAACATTCTGTGACCTCAAGTTATCAGTAAAACTAAACATACCGCAGAAGGCATAGTGCAGTGCATATTACGGCGTTTCAGTGGGAGGTTTCATATGATAACCTGTATATGTAGTGTTTTATGGATTGAGCTGCTGAATTGAGGTGTACAAAGTTTCTGTGCAATTCACTGTTACAAACTAATGGGTCGTTAGTTACGGATAGAGTAGACACCGTTTTTAAAAATGTGTATTGTATGGCTGAGATTTTTTTTGACATTTTCACATAATAATTAGTTACGTATATGCTTCATTGTGTTCATTGGCAATATTTAAATTTGTAGCTACAAGTTCTTAATTTTGTGCTTCTGAATGGTATTCATTAATTAACTATTTTGACATCTGTTGTACATGGGAGGTGTATATACAGCAGACATACACCTCTGTGTATTAGAATATACAGCAACAGTTTTGCTGACACTTCTAAAAGAAAAATATGGTTGTGAAAAAAATGTACTTTGCTAGAATGAAGTTTCGTATATTAGTGCTGTATTTAATATTTAGTTTTGATATTTGAATGTAATCAAAATATTTCGGAACACATGTTAATAGCAACTTCCTACATTTACTTTTTGCATTTGAATTGCAAGGTTGCAAGTTTGGACAGCACCGGTTGTAGTGTTGTATTTGTGATGAACACAATTCTAGTATGGTTTTAACAGTATTAGGTTATTTATTTTGCACTTCTCATGCTTTGTTTGGCATTTCTGGCACTCGAGATTTTCAGGTGTTGATTCCTGTGAATAACGGTTACGTATTGAGTGTCTTGATGTGCATGTGAATTTGACTCGGTGTTTATGTTGGTTCAGTTCCATTAGAATACTGATAGCGTTCAAGTGAGCAAGTATTACTGTTTGTTTGTGATAGTTGTTTTGAATCTTGTTTATTTGTGTACGTGCTATTGAATTGGGATGTATATTAATGTAATGAAAATCTACACTGCAAGTCAGTAAGTCATGGGATGTTCTGGTTGAATTACCGTGCATTTGTGTATTGAGAGATGCAAAACTGACTGGCATTTTGAAGTGTCTTGCAGACTGGCAGCCAGTGGCAATATCCGTGATAACTCTGTCCAGTGCTTGTCATCCATAGACTGATTAGTGGCCAAGTTCTAGATCCATTGTAGTGATAGAATTGAAGTTGGACTTGTATGTGAATGAGGAATGTGTTTGAAGGTTGAAGTGCAACGTACAGTGAAGTGGTGGTGACAGCAGTTTATGTTGTTGCTGTATTGCCAGAAACGAACGGCGTAATCAGTCAGGCAGGCACTGTCGATGGTCAGACCTTCTCCTGTTCTGTCTGCCGGCAGGAGTTTACATCGGCTCGGGAGCTTCAAGGACATGATTGTATAGGGGCATGTATCGCTGAGGCAGAGAAGCAAAAGGAAGCATCGTCGTACAGTTGTCGAATGTGTAGGCGTGGATTCATACGCCTTGATGAATATCGGAAACATCTCCGCCTGCATGCAAACTGGAACCACGTCTGCCTGGTGTGCGGTAAACGTTTCCGCAATCACAGTTCCCTGATGGTTCACATGCGCCGGCATACCGGTGAACGTCCCTACGAATGTCAGATATGTGGCCGTCGGTTCTCGCAGCAGGGCTCGCTGAACGTCCACGTACGTATCCACACCGATGCCCGGCCACACGTCTGTGCCGTGTGTGGACACGGCTTCATCCAGCGCTCGGTGCTGCGCTACCACATGCGCGTGCACACAGAGGAACGACCGTACAGCTGCACGACGTGTGGCAAGGGTTTTCGGAACTACCATCTGTGGCACCTGCACCAGCGCGTTCATTCCGGAGAGCAGCCAGTTGCGTGTGAGCGCTGTCCGGCACGCTTCAAGTCGCCCTCGGCACTCCGCCGTCACATGAGAACACATTCGTCCATCAGTCACTGCTACTGCGATGTCTGTGGCAAGGGCTTCTCGCAGCGCACTAATCTCCGCACTCACATGCGTGTCCATACGGGCGAGAGGCCGTATATATGTAGTGTATGTGGACAGCAGTTTGCACACAATAGTTCGTTGAAGAAGCATGTGGTCGGACATGCTGGCAGCACACTGTTGAATGCAGCTTGTTGACTGGCAGAGACTGACAGTTAATGCTTATATTGTACACGTACACTAGATAAGCTCTACAATAATGATTTTCATGTTTAATGTGTATATTGATGGCCTATTGTGTAAAGTTTGAAGTTTCTTTTCTTTGTAATGTGTTTATAATGTTAGTTTTGTTTACTTGATGTCGTGTGTAACCTGTAGTTAGTTATTGGTCAGTTGTGACTCCAGACAGTAATGTTGGGTGTGAAAATCTGACACATAACACACAATTTTCAAACCTGTTTTTGCAGCTGTGTTAATAAGAAAGACTTTGTGAAATGTTAGATCATTTGGTGTTCTTTGGTTTAGGTTTACATATATGAAGTTTTCTTTTTGATACTGTGACTGATTGCACGTGTGTCTGTTTCATACTCTCCTTGTTCTGTCTGTTGTTGGATTTCTAGGTGCTTAGTGTGAAGTGCCTAATTGTATAATGTTTGTTAAGTGCTTAGTTGTTGCTTTGGAATACTAAGTGTTCCGCTTGACTTTCTGAAGTGAGTTTGCAGTGTTTTGTGGCTCAGGTGGGCTAAGCTTGCTGAAATTTGCAGACGGAAGTTGCTGAAGAGGTGAAAACAGTTTTTGTTGGTTGCTTTGTCAGACGCTGGAAGCAAGGCAAACTTGACGTCTATGGAATGCAGCAGTCTCATCTGTTCCATCTGCAGCAAAGAATATGAGAATGAACATTTGCTTCAGAGGCATGTGAGATATACGCACGATCCGCCAAAGCAGTGGTTCAAGTGCAGTGAATGTGATAAACAGTTTCGCTGTCATTCGAAGCTAAAGACGCATTCGTTGCTGCATGCTAATACAGAATGCAGGTCATACGTGTGTGAAGTTTGTGGCCAGGGATTTCCGGATCATCTAGGATTGATTGTTCACAGGCGTTCTCATGCTCAGAAGTGCACATACTCGTGCCGCTATTGTCAGCAGATGTTCTTCAAAAGTACGGAGGCAAGAGCGGAACATGAAAAGGTGCATGTCGACGCTGGGGAAGAAATGCAGAATCCTGCAGCCAGTTCTGGCAGTGGTCCATTCGCATGCTATGTATGTGGTAAGGCATTTGCAGTGCTTGAGTCACTGAAACGTCATGTGCGGTACACGCACCATCCACCAAAGCAGTGGTACAAGTGTGACAAGTGCGACAAGCAGTATCGCTTTCCGAGCTACCTGAAAACGCATTTGCTGTGGCACGCTTCGAACGATGCCCGGCCACACGTTTGCAGTGTGTGCAGCCAGGGATTCGTGCAACGCCACGCCTTGCTCGATCACATGCGCTGTCATACAGGCGAACGTCCATATGCCTGCCGCGTCTGCGATAAGACTTTTGCACAGATCGGCACCAGAAATACGCACGAGCGCGTTCACTACAACGTCTATCCGCACGTGTGCAGCGATTGCGGAATGAGGTTTAAAGTGCGAGCATATCTTACGATCCATATGATAAGGAAGCACCAGGACGATCGTCCTCATGTCTGTGTGACTTGTGGAAAGCAGTTCAAGATGCTACGTGCCCTCAAACTGCACCAGGCGCGTGCCCATTCTACGCACTGTCCGTACGTGTGCGCGGAATGCCCGTCGCGGTTCAAGGACATGCATGGTTTGAGGAGGCATGTTAATGCCGTACATCTCGGTCTGAAGCCGTGGCGTTGCACGGTGTGCAACAAGGCATTCACTGTGCCGGGCAACCTGCAGACCCACATGCGTGTGCACACGGGCGAGCGGCCTTATGTCTGCGATGTGTGTGGCATGCGTTTCGCACATTCCGGGACTCACAAGTCGCACGTGAAGACCCACACTAACACTAACACTCCGAGCGCATCTCCGTAGTCAGTGCAGCATGCACGTGAAATCCTCGTATTCGCAATAGACCGCTGCGTGGTAATGCTGAGCACTCACTGTGACTGTTGCATGTCTCTGACATGACTAAACTGTGTCCAGTGGGACGTTGAACCTTGCTGAACCAACTGTGGGTTATTCAGTTGCTTGCCGTTTTGATCAAGCTGTAGTATTTCTGAGGTTGAATTTTATTGCTTATATTACATCTATGTGCAGTTTGATAGTTGTACGACATATGCATCAGAATTAGTAACACATGGGTGTGTTACTAGAAATTACTACCGTTTAAAATGTTTTTTTTCAACTGTTCTGGAATTGAGCCAAATGTGATCCCAGATGAGAAACTGTTATGTATTGCAAGAGGACTATTTTCGCACGCATGGTGCTGATGCACTGCCTATGCCGAACCCACAGCTTGAAATTACGTAATTAATGTTAAGACGTTAACTACAGTGTACATTCGCATGCTACACATAGGAGGTGACTTTGTTAAGTGACAAGTGTATATTTAAACCATCTGCAATATACCTCTGTGTGATCTGAGAAGTATAGGCTGGTGAGCATTGTATTGAAATTCATGTCGTATCATATCTGTTCATTGTGAATGCTAGCTGGTGTTACGCAGTGACTATCATTGTGTGTTGTCACATTACTGGTGAGTGATTGTTCAGAAATATCGTGTGAGCTTTGTTACAAATTGTTGTTGAAGTAATACTTATACGATTTTCATTGAAAAATACAGTGAAGTGTTTTTTTTTTGGTTTACTCAATTTTTGACTATAAATTGTCTTTGATGCAATGTTGCAACAGTTTAGTAGATCCATTTTTGTTTTATATGACTGGCTTATTAATTGTGAGTCGGTGTTTCTACAAGTGATAGTGATTAATTTTACAAAATTGGTGTAGTTACCTTTCTGTTAATTCGTTGCTAAATAATAATTTTTTACTCTAGTAATTACACAGGTTTTGTGATCTATAGCTAATACTGAAGCACATAAAATGAAACACAACAGTTTTCAATGGTAGCTACTAGCTAGTCAAACAAAATAATTCCTGTCCTGTAGATTCTTACTGAAACAGTTGTGAATGTGATTAATAAAGTGAAATATCATTAATAAAATATTTAGAAATTTTATTTTGTGTATGTGTAGAGCATTAAATGAATAGCATTTTTGTTGAAAAGAATTAGTAGCAGTGCATATGCTACATAAATTTATGTGAGCTGAGCGGAATAAGTTTTGGATAAAGTCTTATTTTTATTTTGTAGCTAGATTAGTGTACGTTTGGATAAAGCATGTGTGTTGGAATAAATGAGCTGACATTGCATAGTTGAAGTGTAGCAGCGCTCAGTACAATGATATGGACAATGGATATAGTCTTAGATGATTAATGGTCTATCAACAGCTCTGTGGGTATACGAAGGGCGTTCAATAAGTAATGATAATCAATCTGTTAGACCAAAATTCGTTTCACACTCTATATAACAGTAAAATGTACATTCTCTACAAACACACACGAGTTTGTTACGGATGTGACGTCGTAATTTATGACGTCGCAGACCGTTAAATGGAAACGATTCACAGCATCAACGCAAAGAGCCTTTAATCATACACTGTCGTGCATAGCGGACAACACGAAGATATGATTTCAGATTTCAAAACAGAATAGTTACTGGTGGTCAGGTCAGGTCAGGTCAGGATGATCTTATTGTACCAAGCCAGAGGCACCAATAGTTTGTTGTCGATCGGACTGCAGTGCCAGATTTATGCCAGGGCACGTGGGGCTCACTCCCTGGCCCCGACACATAGAGGGCCCTCACATAACAAGTTATAAATGTTGCTTAGCCTTTCGTTAACACAATGGATATCATGAACTGCTAACATTTTGATAACATTTTGCTGATAACGTCAAATCGATGTGACGTCATAACTAGCGCAAATGCTCTTTACTTACGGCCAGCACAGATTTAGGCTATTGCATGCATATTCGTGCTTGCAAATGAGAAATTTATAAGAGTATTTGTTAGGGCTTGTGGAAAATTAGATTCCCCAAGGCACCATGTCGGTAAATCCTCCGGCAGACTGCAGAGTTGTCATGCAACAGCGAGCCTAATTGCATGCTGTTTGCGTTAACATTCCAAATCATTTCGCTTCAACTCGCTGTGACATCATAAATTACAATGATGTTACATCCACAACAAACTCGGTTGTGTTTATAGAGAGTGTACATGTTACTGACACGTAGAGTGTACAGTTTTTTGGTCTAATACATCGATTCTCATTACTTATTGAACGCCCCTCGTGTTGAGTTGTTGGATCCTGATATATGAGAAAATATGGTTATTTTGATTATCATTATCACCAGCAAGACCCATTGTGTGTGCATATTGTACGGAGTTTTATTGCAAGCAGATGGTTATTAACCAGAGTGGACATAAAGCATCTTATTATGTATGCTGATATTCACTAGGGCCGTTTCAAAATTCAAATATTCCTTTAAACCTAGTTTCTTTGCACTGTAGTTATTTTGGTTGTGCATATATCGGCATCATAACATGTCTGACCTTTAAATGTTTCATTCAAACATTTTCTAAAAGTGAGCCTTGGGCAATTAAGTTTATATTGAATCTTAGACCTAGGCATATGTAAAACTTTGGATTGGTGAACATTGCGTTTTCCGAGATGTAACTCGAGTCACTACAACAGTGCTAACTAAATTTTACTATAAATATTATTCATGTGCATACATACTACGTAGCTGATCATTTGTTTATTTACTTGCTAGACCCTATAATGTGAATATTAATTATTTCTTAATAAAAGCAATTGTATGATGATGATGATCATCATTTATTGCATGAATAATGTACCAATAACAATAACACAACACAAAATGACAAATGCAACAGCAGTGAGTCAAAAGCTAGAAATAGCTTATACGGGGACTCGCTCCTAACAAGGTATAAGTTTACACAAATAGTTGAGAATAGACAATAATATGGTAGCTTATGTAATACGTACCAATTACAGTCTCATACAGTCATGCTAATTTAACACAGTAGAACAATTTAGACAACAAACATTTAAGAAATGTAGAGCAATGAAACAACCCAGTTTGACAGAATAAACAGATATAGCAAATCAAATCTGATAACTAAGCGATATAGTGTCTGTAATGGATACGAAGTGTAATAAGATAGCAAATGAGTTTTTAATGAGGACTGTGTTTTCAAGGTTGGTGAGGTTCGTATAGAGACTGGCAAGGAGTTCCAGTGTTTTGGTGCTCGGACCCGGAGACTTTGTTCTACAAGATTTTTGAGCATTTAATAGAAATAGATTATTATTACTGCCTGTTGTGCAATGCAAGTGCATATCTTTAGAGGCATAAAATAAGAGCTGTAACGTGTTGATAAAAGAGAATCCAGGGACTTGTATGTGAAATGAAGAGTATAAGATAAACATATCTCGTATATATTTAGTGTTTAATTTATAAAACAGTCGTCTAGAGTGGGGTGTACTTAGAATTCAAAATGATTCTAACTGCCTGTTTTTGAAGTTTATGTAAAACCTCAAGATGAGTATTTTTTTCATCCAAGCTTATAGTGTGTGTGTGTGTGTGTGTTCATCTTTTTTAGTTTGTCGTTTTCATGTATTCTACTCACATTCACAGGCTTTGAGTAAAATAACTATAATACCAGTATATAATTTTATATGAAATGTGCTAATGTTGTATTGCATAGATTGACTTGAGCATGTGTGACTTACAAGTTGACCCTTTACATGCATCACTGTGAACATGTGAAAGTGGATGAATGTAGCTTTTGGTTGTCGATGAAGTGTTAATTTTTGCCAGTAATGTAGTCATTAGATGTTCAGATACATTGTCGCTATATGATTGCCATGCCAGAAATCAGTTTTGGTCTGTGTTTTTGTTTGCCAGGCATTCGCCGACATTTTTCGGTGATACCGTAAGTTATGTTGTTAGTATGAAGGAAACGGCTACGGCAGATTGGTGACACAGATTTTTTGGTGTCTTGCCAGACGGAGCGGCAGCTGGAAGGAGTGTGAAACGATATGGCTGTCCGGACTGCGGACGATGGTTTCAGACCGTGCGAAGTCTAACGCTTCACAAGAACACGACGCACCGGCCGCAGTGGCACGCGTGCCCCCGGTGCAATAGACAGTACCGGAAAGTGAAGTACCTCAATAAGCACATGCGTAAGCACGACACCGGCGAAGATAAGCCATTCGTTTGCAGCGTCTGTGGACGTCGATGTGCATGCGCTGCGAACCTCACCGAGCACATGCGATCTCACACCGGCGAGAGGCCTTACCCGTGCCGTATCTGCGGCAAAGCGTTTGCTCAAACAAGTACTCGGTACACGCACGAGAAGGTTCACTTCGATCTCAGTCCGCACGTCTGCAGCCAGTGCGGAGCCAGTTTCAAGTGGGCCAACTTGCTGCGTCGGCACGTCATCCTCAAACACACCGACGAACGCCCGTTCACGTGCGCGGAATGCGGCAAGCCGTTCAAACTACGCGCCAATCTGCGGATTCACGTGCGCCAGGTGCACAGCGAAGAGTATGCATACTTCTGTCCGGACTGTCCAGCGCAGTTCAAGCTTCACAGTGGCCTGAAGAAGCACAAGCGTGTTGTGCACGATCATGCGAGGCCGTATCGCTGCAGCGTCTGTGACCGCCAGTTCAGCCAGTCGGCAAACCTTCGGACACACATGCGTACACATACCGGAGAACGGCCATTCCAGTGTCCCGTCTGTGGACTCACCTTCTCACACTCCGGCACCGTCAAGTCCCACATGCGATGTCACATGGACACAGTATCACTCACGTCACCGGTCTCAACGGTTCTTGTCGAGTAACGATTTTTCAAGTGTGTTTAGTTGTTAATTTGTATTTCTGTTCTGTTTAGCGTCAGTCAGTGGTAATATGCTAGTGTCATGACCATTTCTGTAAATGATGCAACCTGCATTGTGATAAGATTGCTCGAATTTACTGATGACTGAAAGTGTACGAAGGCGCTTCAGATTTTGAATGCTGTTGTCCGGCTGGAAGCTAGGTTTTCAGTCAGAAGTGAAATGGCAGCAGAAGTTACTGATGAACTGCAGAACGCATACTTTCCTTTCCTTCATAATGCTGTATCCGATGAAGCTGTGCCTGGTAGACTTCGCAGGATTTAGTAGATTGATAACTATCAACATTAGTTTTTCCAGATTTCCGTGACGTGTTTTGTTCCAATGAAACTTGATTCAGATGTGTGTGATTAAGCATGGTGTTATCTTTAGAATGTGTGTTTTGACAAATTCTAGGATTTTGAGTTTGACAGTAGTGTCAGTGTTAGAATGGCATCGTTTATTTCTGATCTATGCATCACATTGTGCTTAATTCTGTAAAGTACAATAATAATCCCATCTATTGTCATTTTCAGTCCATTGGTGTCATTGGTTTATACACCTGTGTCTAATCTTCAAGATCTCATGAATGGCATATAACCTTAGTAGCATATGTATGTGAATTTGTAACAGTTGTTTGGGTAATTGTATTTTCTGTTTTATTGCTGTTTATATGTTACGATGATCTTTGTCCTTCAACTGTAACTGTGTCATCCCATGACCCCGGTTGCAAATTTGGACCTAAAACATTCATTCATGAGCTGCAAGGTGCAAAAGACAGGAAATTCTATAAATTAGTAACGAGTCGGCAGTAATTTGAACAGAAATTTTGGCATGGTTTGAAGGTCGTTGTCTTTCGTTCAGATTCGTATTTTGTGTAACTGATATATGCCATGTTTTTACAGTTGGCGTGACACCAATTTTCTGACTTTGTACATTGCTTGCGTTGAAGACGGCAATTTGCTTTGATGTTGCTGCTTGGGTGATAAGAAACACATTGTGGCAGTCCTCGGAAGTGTTTTTTTCTCTAAGATTTAGCCTAACCTGTTGTGATAATGGCTTACAGTTTGATTGAACTAGTATCACTAGTAGTAGTAGTAGCAGTAGTATCAGTGCGTGTAAGTAGTTAGCATGTGTTTGGTTGTTATGCTTGCAAAAAAAGGACAGTTAGGCAGCTGGTGCAGTGTGCATTATATGTGTATGTTGCGTCAGAACTGGAGCGGCAGAACTTGAAATGCGAGGCAGCTGGTGATTCCGCCAGATCCACACACAGCAGACAGACCATGCCCGCTGGAAGTCTGATGGCCGATCGTAAGCACATGTGCTGTATCTGTGGTCGGCGGTTCCGCACGGCAGCCATGTTGGTAGTGCACATGAGGATACACACCGGTGAGCGTCCGTATGTGTGCGAGGTGCCGGGCTGCGACAAGCGATTTGCACAGGCCAGTGGACTGCAGTACCACACCCGGACCCACTCCGACGCCACGCCGTACATCTGCGCGGACTGCGGCCGCCAGTTCCGGCACCCCGGCCTTCTGTCGGCCCACCTGGCAGTCCACAGCGGCATCCGAAGGTTCCGCTGCAACGAATGCGGACGGGCGTTCGTAATGCTGAGCCACCTGCGCCGGCACCAGCGCGTCCACAGTGCCGAACAGCCGTTTGCCTGCGCCCAGTGCCCGGTGAGGTTCAAGTTCAGCTGGGGCCTGCGTCGGCACGAGCGAGCGATGCACCTCGGCGAGAAGCCTTTCGTCTGTTCGGTCTGCGACAAAGCATTTGCCGAGATCGGGAACCTGCGTACGCACGTGCGCACACACACAGGTGAACGTCCGTTTGCGTGCTGCATCTGCAACCAACGCTTCACCCAATCCAGCTCGCTCAAGACCCACATGCGCCTACACCGCCTTGGAAGTAATACTTCGACCGAGTCGGAACCTTTGTCCTATGTGCATACCACGCCGCCCGCGGTGTCCAACTCGCACCACACCACCGACTCGGCAGTTCCGTTGAACGAGTCATTCAACCAAGACGACGTATTAGTAGCTACTGATTAGCAGGAAGCGTTCCGTGCCGACGATTGGTTCTTATTTCCATGTTTTGCCAGTGCTTGTTCTATGCGTATGCTATTTGTTCACCGTTTGTGTACAGAATATTTTGAGTAAGTTGGCAACGGTTTTGTTTGTGTTATTGTTATTGTAAATATGTTTGAATTTGATTGCCGAGAGCTCACTCGACGACTTTCAGATAAGTCGATACGTTGTCGTATCGTAGTCGGACATACGTTGACTGGTGTTAGCAAATTGTATTTGTCGCTGATTGATGATTATTTTGACTGAATTCGTAAGTGTTGTGTTGCATTCCTGTGTTGTGTTGTGGAAGGTCGTTTGCGACGTCTTTCATGCCGCGTGTAATGTGTGTGTCCGTTGACGATTGTTGATTGTTTTTGATTATTCTCCTTGTGAGGTGCTGCTCTGTAAGAAACCGGTCATTCACAGACCTATGAGATTAGAAATATGGAAATACATAATGAAGTGTTTCAAGCGTTCATGTCCTTGTACACTACCGGATCGCACGTGAATTTTTGTATTAAGAATTTTGTCGGTTTGTTTCCATTTATTAGAAATAAATGTGAGAAAGGTACGGATATTTTCCATTGTATATGTCATTAAGTGGCACCGTGTGTTTAGTGTTGTTACTGTGATGAGAGTGAATGCTGTATGAGGCATCAGTATCACGTTTGTAATGGTTACTTGGCATGGTGATTTGGGAATGTATTCTGTATTATACTACTCTTGATGTGTTGAGCTCCAGGCAAGTGATAGCTTAGTTTGCTTCGTCTGTGGCATTTGTATAAAGCTTTGATAAGGATTTGTAGTTGGGAGGGGCCGAT
>Ga0056124_1000277_pt1 | contig 15997 bp, 9 predicted proteins | sample WorMetHEROISLAND_2_FD_70069 | JGI IMG/M metagenome (GOLD analysis project Ga0056124, IMG submission 70069) | Marine gutless worms symbiont microbial communities from Max Planck institute for Marine Microbiology, Germany - Olavius sp. 4 HERON ISLAND | ecosystem: Host-associated > Annelida >... | reverse complement strand
GGATAAAAAGTAGCTGATATTACTCTAGAAATATTGGGGGGACATTCGTGATAATGTCCCCCAGTCCAAATATTGGGGGGACGTGTCCCCCCTGTCCCATAGGGATCGACGCCCCTGGTAGGCCTATTGAAATAATCTTTTCATTTAGGCTACGTTAAACCTTCCGATGATGACGGTGGGGAATTGAAGACAGTAGCCTCACACTGCAGCTCTGCAGATGCGCGCAGGTTGCAACGAAACAGCCCGACTTTACAGTTTATGCACGTCGTGTATAGGCGTAAAATCCGAGCACGGCAATTAACTGACTTGGCTCTGTAATATATACACAGCAGCAACTGCAGCGACCGTGCTGCGAGGATGCGTGCTGCTACTGCTGCAGTCCGCCGCACGCAGGCGCGACAGACGAGAGATACACGGTGTCTGACTGACTTCCTGGCTTAAGTGATCATCAAAGATCCGATCACACGCGTCGCTACACTACCTTGTAAAATATAGTCAGTTTTATAATAACGTTTTGTATTCTAAAGCTGACTATATTTCACTACGCGTTTACGATGTGATACGTGGGATCTTTAGCAATTCGTGTTTTTCAAGTTTACAACTGATTTGGCTGATGAAAGAATAATGTGAGAATCGTTTAAGATTTGATGAAATTATTATGAATGCACGAAAGTTAGCGGCTTATTTTTACGGACCCCCGTGTATGCTGAAGACGGCCGCGATTTCCACGTCACACGGATATCGCTGTTTCGTGACTTTCGTCCGCATCGCACCTGTTTTCGTTGTCATGGTAACGTTCGTCGCAAGTATATACATTAGCAGCAGGACGGACGGACAGGTACGGTGCAGATACTCAGCGCCGCGACGACCGTCGATGACGTCATTAATTTGACCAGCTTCCGCAGCTGCATCAACCAGCAGCGGGACACGATAAGTTGATGGCGAAATTGGCGGTATTAATTAACGGGACATCATATGTCTGCATGGAGTGTTTCGTGCAGTTTTAAACACTATACAGCGCACATACATGGTGGGCCAAAACGTAAGCCTCCAACTTTTGTCCACATCTTCGCCAAATACTGGCCGATTTTCAAAATTCATTCGCAGGCACATGCTGTGGGACATTCGCAATAACGGGACTCTTAAATATCCCACCACACCTGAACTGCATCTTGTGAAATATAAGTGTTCAAAATCATTATAATCAAAATGAATACGTAGGCTTATAGGCCTATGGCCCACTCTGTAATAGTTCAACGGCATATAGCAGTTTATAGCTTCGACTTCGCGATACGCTCATTAACAGCATAGTTCGATTCATACGCGTATGACGAATATCATGCGCATAAATATGCAAACAAAAAAAAACAAAAGATGTCGTTTCCTGGACGCCCTTCCACTTCTACGTCGATAGCGAGCCTGCGAGGGCATTATTAGATCTGTATAGGTCATGCAGACTACAGGGCTTATCACAGCCCGACTTCATTAGTGCTCCTTGACTATAGCAACGTCGCCTTTGGTTGCACGTTTACCAGCTGTGACTAATTTGGCGCCGTTTCTAAGAGTTTTTTTTCACTCGTGACCACCTGACCTTGGCGCGCTGCAGACGATATGCACTCTGGCTACAGAGTGGCTATGTATGTTACTGTACATCAGCGATGGCTCCGGCTGTAACTATTCTACAGTTCTTCAGTTTTCCTTGATCGATCACACGAGCACACGGCCCCACATTTGTTGATCAATGGCTTCGCTTCGCTGCGCTCCGTTTACCGGTCCTTTCAATTGCTCAAGATCGGATACCATATACTGGCATCATTTTCGAATTTCAGCAGTCAGCACAGCACTCCCTCTCGTTGGGTTATTGATTTTGCTCCTCTTTTCAGTGATACCGGAAGTTATATGTGCAAACATACCATAGATACTATAATATCTATGTGCGTGAGTGACAACAGTGACATTTATGTTGTTGATTGGCAACCTTGAGTGAATTATGGCTGCATTTGTGCGCGCAGCACGACGATTTATACCAAGAGTTGTTTGTTTGACTTCAAAGAGAACTATATATAACAAGGTAATATTTGAGCGGTTTTTCTGTAGTTGTAGACGAAATGATTGAACCCATTTGTCTCCATGCTCTGACACCACGTATTGTCATTGAGTGTCTCAGTTCTCTCTGTGTTAAAATGTCGTTTACTTTGTTTCAGAATCACATGTTCAGTTTACTGATGCTTATAATTACCGGTGAAAGACATGGTGTGAAATAACCAAACACATTCTCCAGTTTAATATACTCAAATTGAGTGTTGACCTTGCATTGCTGTTGTGGGTGTGGCTCCATGGAAGCGTGGGTGTCAGTTTCCCAGAACGTGTTTTTGTATTGATCGGTGTGTATAATTGGTGTTAGCGACCAGGCCTATAAACTGTTTGATTATAGTCAGTTTTTGTGTACCGGATCACAGCTATAAAGTTATAATCAGACTGGGTGGCTTGGTAGTGTAACAGTTAGGATGTTGGAATTGCAAATGCGAGGTCGTTGGTTCGACTCCCGGTCAGGTCGCTATCAAGTGGTTACTACGTGGATGGGTGACTGTCTGTGGGCAGGTAAGCCATCTTGGTATATAACCAACACCGAGGTCAACTTAGCCTTCCATCCCTATCGGGTAGGTTAATCGAGTACCGGCCTATATGGCTGGCGTTATGGTGGGGCACCTGTGTCGTGTGGCAGATAACACTGTGTGATCCCGTATGGCAGGTGACGCTATGTAGCTCTCAGATGGGTTTTCCACGAAGAGCTATACCATTTAACCATTTGTAACCATAACACAAAACGTAAATTGATCTGATGTGGCAATACTGATAAATTATGGCAGGTGGCCATTCGTAAAACGTCACTTTGTTGAGTGTTTTGTCGTTTTGGTCATGTTGCGTAATTTTGGCTATATTCTGTGCTTTGTATGTTGAATTTGTTCTGTTTCAGAAATTTTATAACTGTTCGTTGAGTAGATTTTTCACATCAGTGTCATCCAGTCGTTCAGGTAGGTGGCAACTCCTTACGAATCTCTGTTTATTATGCAAAATTTCGTAAGCTGAGACACCCAAGGTGAACTAAGCATTGTTTGGTTTCTGATGAATGAATTTCTCAAATGCTCTTCACATGTCATCCAGTCGTTCAGGTAGGTGGCTTACCTTTAAATTGTGCCTCTTAAGCTATCTTACCTGCTTACTTACTTACTTTTAGGCAATTTTGTAAATAGCACAAATATTAAAAGAATGTGTCAGTCAAAATAAACAGCATTTTTGCAACCTGACGTGGCAAGTCAGTCTGTGATGCAGCTGAAGAACTGTTAATTTTCATGCAAGTTGGAGATGGTCACTTGGATGGCTGTGGGCCATTTGAAATGGAGTGGCCCATTTGTCTAAATTAAAGTTGTCATATTTACTTGTATTGATCGGTGTGTATAATTGGTGTTATATTTACTGTGATGTTACACTTGCTCTCTAGACGAATGATGTTGTTGATTTTCAGATTCAAGTGAGCTTCATTTTTTTCACAGGTTTGTGGCAGTTTTATTGAGTATTATACTGAACATTGTTGCACAAGGAACTTTAGCATGTAAAGCAAGATTGTAGATAGAGTGAACAGCTGTAGTAACTTTCACACCTTACTGCCTACTTACTGTACACAATATTTTGTTCGTCTTTAATTTTACAAATTTATTCAAACCTGGAATATTGTGTGCTGATTTAATATGTTTTGCTTGTTTTGTAGCAATTTTTGTCACTGTTACTAACAGTTGTTTGGTTATTTTTCAGACAGCAGATACTTGTGTTATTATTTGTTATATGCTTTCCTAAATCCATGTCCATATCCAAAAGTGGGTGTTTGGAAACTCATATTGAGACAGATTGTTGAGTGTAATTGTGAGTGTAATGCATATATAACTGTGTTGATCAGTGGAACATTGGAGTGTAACTAACATTTAGTTGTTGCCAGTGCCTTTGTAATCTTTGTGTTTGTCATTTGTCTTAGGCTGAATTTGACTGATATAATGCACCAAGCTTTGTGACTAGGATCCAGTTCTTAGATATGACGTTGACCAGATCCATCTGAACATGAATTAGAGAGCTTGAACCAATTCATGACATGGATATTGATAGAATAATTAACAAAATGGCATGTGTGTATGGGTGCATATGCACATATTTTTTTGTTGTGTTTGGATAGATTTAAGTTTAAGTTGGTTGGAATAAAGTTGGTTGAATGGTTGATTGTGGTGTACAAGTACAAGTATCTGATCTGTGTTACAGGTTGCACAATGTGCCTGGCAATTTCAGAGCTTTTCATATTACAGCAGTCTTTCGTAAGTCTACCTAATGTGATTATAGTCATGATCTGTTGATATTTGTTTACTGATTGGCACTATTGGATGTATGAGCTTGATTGTGCTTTTTGCCAGTAGTATTTAGTGCTTTGATGATTGCAGCAGTCCCAAGAAGTTCTCTGTTGGGACTAATCTGGAGTAACTGGAAAAGTAGGCTGCGTCAACAAAGACTCAAAGTTGTTGTTACTGTTTACTATTTATTGTCTTACATGTAAAGATGTCTACTTTGAAGGTTATCAGTATACTTGTATTCTTCTTTGTTGTCTTTTTGTAATTATGCAATTAACTTGCCTCCAGTGCTGTGACACAGTGTGGGTGCCACAAGTGGCATTTGGCCTGTAGAAGTTATACTCCAACAATTCAGAACAATTCAGGTGGCTTGGTGGCTCAGTGGTTAGAGCATTGGATTCGGGACCGAGAGGTCACAAGTTTGACTTCTGGCCAGTCCGCTACCAAGTAACAACTCTGGGAAGTTGTGTGCATGTGTAGGTGCACGTGGTCTAGTGGTTGGCGTTGACTCGTAACTTTCAGGTTACGGTTCGATTCTCACAGCGGGTCATTTGCAAGCAACCTTGAGCAAGTTGCTAACCTACTGTTGCTCAGGTTAACTCAGCCTCCTGCCCTCAATGGGACTGGAAATTAGTAGTAGCTTACAGGATACTGAATGAATGCCTAGTGTGGCTGATTGTGGTGGTGGTATGTCTGCTAGCTGCAAACCACATGTCCAATTGTTTCCTGATGCGAGCAATGGATGCTGCTACTTTGCTGCGGTATCGTTAGCTTGTGCCAATCAGCTACCACTTCCGAGATTGTAAAGTGCTTCTGGTTGCGAGTCTGCTCACGTAAGAAGCACTATTGCAAGTACTTGACCTTTACTTTTTTTTAAAAAGCAACAACAGTATATTTTGTGTACTGACACACCAGACATCATTTTTAATGATTCTTAAAAGTCAGTCATCAGGTTGTATGTATGAACACAATTGTGAATGTTTTGTGAATTGTACAGGAGATGAAGTGAAGGTGGTGTCAACACCACCGTTTGCTGAGTCAGTCACTGAAGGTGACGTCAAGTGGAGCAAAGGTATGCACTATGCAGGCTTCTTCTTAGCTTGATACTGCCTCTACAGTGTCAGTTCTATTTATGGTATTTGTTTTTTATATGCCCAAGGTACTCAGTTGTCTAGGACTGAGGTATTAAACTATTTCCAAAGTAGTGATGACACTGTAACTGGTACGGTAACAGTAATAAAGAAGTAAACAATAGAGGTGTCATGCCTAGCCGTAGTGAATCAGAAAAGCACACTAACAGCCATCTGGCAGAACTGCAGTCACAGAAAGTCACAGGGTACAACTCAAAACAATAGATGGAAAGCATAAGGCCTCAAAACGTAAAATTACAGACAAAAAATATATGTAGATGAAACAAATAGGAAATACACATTACACATGAGAAAAAATTTGTAACTGAGTGGATGTTACGGATTGCCAGATGAGGTGATTGCATTAGCTATCATTCTTCTCTCTCTGCTGCCATTTATTTGCTGAATATTATTGACATGATTTATTTAAGCTGTTTATGCATGACCCACATTCTCATTTTATATTGTGTGTTCATTACTGTGTGAATATGAAATATGAGCTTTTTGGGTTCAACATTGTGCTGTATGTAGCTGTGGGAGATGCAGTAGAAGAAGATGAGGTTGTCTGTGAAATTGAAACTGATAAGGTATCAATGCCTCTTCTTGTTCTTGAAGACTGTGATGTCTTGTATGTGCCAGAATAACTAATTTTACAAGATATGCTTCATCAGATTTAGTAACATATGACTGCAATTAAAGTATTGTCAGTTGTCATGAATGACAGTATTTTATACGTCTGAAAACAGACTTCTGTTATCATTTGTGGACAAAAATGCTTTGACTAGAGTACTCTCATTGAGCAGAATATCATTCCGATGACTTCTTCTATTTCTTGTTCATGTTGCTGCAACATATGCAAGTGTGAATGCCAGCATGATGTGCATGATATTGTTGAATAATGTACACACACACACACAAATTGCACAAGTTCTTACTTCCCTCCACGTAAATATGCAAAAAAAATCCGATGATTTTGCTTTGTAGACGTCAATTCCAGTTCCGTCACCAGGAGCTGGAGTAATTGAGGAGTTGTTGGTGGAAGATGGAAGTAAAGTTGTTGCTGGACAGGAACTGTTTAAGTTACGACTAACTGAACGAGGTTTGGCATAATATGCAAATTGTACTGTGTGTTTTTTTATTGTCTGTCCAATGGAATGCATAGCACTGGACCGAATATAAAGTCACGTTAACGTGTCCGGTGTCCACTGTCCTTCCAGCGTCTGTGGACAAGATTGTGATGTTATTTATTGATCGATCTACACCAAATTTGGAACATAGCTTTCCTGTATCTTACAGGAGAAAACATTTTTTGAGCAGTTGGATCGGACGTAATCTACATGCATGCACGACCATTATTCGACTGCCACTCACATCTGCAGCTGTCCACGTTTTGCAGAAATGATTAACGTAGTTTTCATGACATAAGGCCACTTCTGTGTGGATTATTTTCATAAAAAGGCCGAATTAGTAAACGCTACCGTATTTAATACACATATATGTAGAAAAAAAGTTAACAAAAACGCCAGAAATTTAAGAAACTGAATGATTTTCAGGCAGGCGAAGGAAACGTAAATCTTAAAAGTTATAGTTGTGTTCGCTAGATGGAATAACCTTCATATGCATCGTTACTTTTTATATTGAATTTGCTTAGTTATTTCGTGTGCTATTATTTTACATTTGCATAGATTGGCCTACATTTCAAGTCTTTAACACAAATCCGATAACTTTTTTTGCATTTTTGAAATCTTGTGTGCTTAATAAGCGTGTCTTTGCAATACGCTGACACCACGATTGTAAACATCTACATGCAGGTAGTTCATTGGTGTTACGCTGGCCTTCAGGCTTGCCATGCTCGCACCATAGGTACTAGGTAGGCACTATATGTATTTTGAAAAGGGATAAGTTTTTTTAAAAATACGTTACAAAATTGGCATCTTACGTTGTTATTATAACAACATTGTCGATATACAATTTCAAATTAGACCTTTTTATTTTTTACTTTGGTCACTGATTTCAGTCGTACGAACTTCACTATAATATGCATTGGACAGACTCCGTGTTCACTTAACATTATCTTGTTTTATCTACCTTTCCATAGTACTTACCAATTTACCGTGTAGCTTTTTTACTGTGGCCTTTTTGGACAGTTATCGGTAATTGGCATAGTTTTCTAACTATCACAATTAGTGGTAAATTTTTCGTGGTGCAAATGCAATTTCTGACTCCCAGATTATTAAAGATTTTGATTGACTGATGATTGATTAACGCCAGTTTTTCAGCTTGGTGTGTTTGCTCTGTGACAGTGTGAGAAATGTTCCATGGTACTTTTGCTGCTTTATAATTAAACTAAACTGGCATATGCTTACTATTCCTTCTGTGGCTACACTGCAAGATTTATTACAGGGCTAGTGCACCATGTGGTGTGCTTGTTTACATGCCCGAGCTTTTGCTGGTATACAGTAACCATTGCCAGGCTAATCTGACCTGGGTGGCGGGTTACATACATACTGAGATGGTCTACCTGCCCGCAGACAGTCACGCATCCATGTGCCTGGCATAGAGTAACGTTGTTGATTGATACCAAAGCATTACCACTAGTCCACTACACCACACTGCCACAGCTGTTACCTTACTAGCAAATTGCTAATTACCTCCACCAATGAGGTTATGTTCAGCACTTTTTGGGCGTGGTGAAAGGGCGCTATATGAATTTCCTTAATAATAATAATAATAATAATAATAATAGTCTGCATTTATTTATTTATTCTTTCATCTGTCTGTTATTGTGTTAGCAGGATTACACAAAAAGTTAAAGGCGGCCTTACCTGAAATTTTTAGGGAAGGTCAGAGGTGCCCAACCTAGTGGTGAGTAGATTTTGGTGGCAAACAGACTGCACCTGGCGAACATGAAAACAATTGTTGTACTAAGTTTATTCTGTATTCACCAGGTGGCAGCACCGTTCTTGGCAGAGGTTTGCGGTCTCTGACTGCCCTTCCAGTTTGCTGAATTTATCTGCTTTGTTAGGTGCGGCAACTGCTGCTGCGGAGCCAGCTCCATCTCCACAGACAGAAGCCCCGCCAGCTGCTGGACCACCAGCTGCAGCTGAACCACCTGCTGCAGCTGCTGCTGCGGCAGCTGCAGCTGCTGCGGCGGCGGCTCCCATCCCAACAAGTCCGCCACGAGTCCCGCCACTGCCGACTGCTCCTATGACAAGCACGCCCGTCTCAGCCGTGAAGGCAACTCCAGCTGCTGTCACTGCTCCGGCTGCTGCTGGCGGTCGAACTGAACACAGGGTGAGTTCAGTTCAGTTCAGTTGAGGAGCATTGTTTAAATATCATCGATGCTGCTACAGTCGTCATAGTGATGATTAGCTTCTGAGCTGTGTTTGCGGTTCACAGATTGTGATGATTGGCAGTGTTTTAACACACACACACACGTGTGTGTCTTCTGATTTTTACTTTTATCCATTGCAGTAAACGGAATTCATTTTCTACATGTCAGCGTTATCTACGGTGCATTTATCATGGAAATATTTAAGGTGGAGGAACAATTGATTAAAATATATTTTGATTATATATATGTATTGTTCGGATCAGAATCGATGGTTATTGCTTGCAGATAAAAATGAACCGAATGAGGCAGCGTATAGCACTACGACTTAAAGATGCACAGAATACTTGTGCAATGTTGACTACATTCAATGAAATTGACATGAGGTGCGCGCAGTATTGCACTTCTTGCTCGTGTGTATTTTAAACCGTTTGCTCATTGCTGTCACTGAGTTTCTATGTCTGCAGATAAGCTTAGCAGAAACTAGTGTATTATTTATTTGTAACGGTTTTTTTGCAGCTATGAAACTAATATGAATACTGTGATTACATAATGTGAGTAGTTATAATGATTTGATAGCTTACACAGCCAGTCATCCTGGTCCGTTGTGCTGACTTTGCTCCAGCTGGATTTTTATCATCATTTTTCAAAATCAAAAATTCTACACCTGACCATTGCCTTAGTTATGCTACGAACTAATGCGGCTTGAAAAAATGATTAAATGACACTTTGTTCGACCGGAATGCACCTGTTGGGCGAACTTGAGAATTTGAAAATTCTGATCTCCCGATGGAGTCTTGGATCAATTTGGCTCGGCCTGACCTGTTTTGACTGACATGATTTCTAGGCTTACAAATGATGAACTCAGTGGGTCATCAGATAAGTTTGTCAACTATTAGTCGACAATGGGTTGCAGCTTGGCCTAGCTGTAAGGTCGTTGGTCGCATCAACGAAGTTACTCTACACCGAGCCAGGTTAATACTGAGATGGGTGACTCTTTGCATGTATACCAATATACCATCTCGTTATGTAACCAGCCACCCAGGTCAACTCAGCCTTTCATCCATCCGGGGTAGATAAATCTAGTACCATCCTGCCTGGCTGGGTTAAAGGTGGGGAGTGTTAACCTGTGTCGGGTGGCAGGTAACACTGTGATCCCATATGGCAGGTGACGCTCTGTGGCTCTGACGGGTTTCCATGAAGAGCTGAGTGTTGGTTGATGATTGTGTTTGTTGTTGGTTGTGATGCAGCAATGCGGTGGAGATGAGAGACAAGTTCAAGGATGCGTTCGTGAAGAAGCATGGAGTCAAGCTCGGCTTTATGTCACCATTCATCAAGGCATCGGCGTTTGCACTCCAGGACCAGCCGACAGTCAATGCTGTCATTGAAGACACCGAGATCGTTTACCGCGACTATATTGACATCTCTGTCGCAGTTGCTACTCCGAAGGTGAGCTAGATCACTGTTGTTGGGAATTGGTTGTTTGTATTATCACCCGTCTAGTGCAGTATCATCAATCACCCCTATTATCCTTAGTATGGATGGCCCATCTCGTCCATGGCAAATCAGATTCCGTGGAATATTTCAGAATCTTATGTAATAGTGGCTTGTGAATGTGAACTGAGCATGTGCTTTTTTTCTTATGTGTCTGCAGTAATAGGGTGAAAACCTTCCTAGTGTGACTGTTCTATGAAGATACGTCAGTCTGTACAGTGACATCATGACAGAGGGCCCCCTAAATTTTGGTCTGTTGGAGAAAAAAATTTTGTGTCCGAAAATTTTCGTCCAAAAATACAAAATTTGGGGCAAAAAATACCCAATTTGGCGTGAAGTCAGGGACAAAATTAGAATTTTGAGCACCCATAATGTCCTCTGTCCGAAATTTCCAGCTGTCTGTCGGAAAATTCCAACTTTTTGCCCCTCGTACTTTTTGACCTACGACGCCGCTAAGTCTGTATCCTTCTGGTGAATATTTGGGGTTTGCTGATAACTCAACACTGTGCTGTGTGCGAATGCTGATTAATGAAGCCACTAAAGCATTCATGACTTTGCTTCAGTGTTCTACTTTAGTGCATTCATTGTTTTGTTTCCTGTTGCAGGGCTTGGTTGTGCCAGTGATGAGAAATGTGGAGAACATGAACTATGCAGAGATTGAGAAATCTTTGAATGAGCTTGGTGAAAAGGTGCGTTCAATTCATATGAGTGACAGTCCTGTCAATATTGCAGACTTTTAGTGCATAGGCATACAAGAAATTGAACCGATAGCAGTGCATTTTATTCGACAGCAATAACCTTCTTTCTGGTGTCAGTAGAACTGCATCCTGAGTATAGTGCGTAATAAGAAGGGCACACCATACTATATTTATCCAATTTTGACCGATTTTCAACATTCTTTCATTGGCACGTTATCTAGGAATCTTGCAGCCATTACTCACTGACAGCCTTGACTCTGTGCTTAAACTTTTAACTGACTCAGCCGCAGATATTGATTATCAAGTGGTCAGTTATCTGTCAGTGGCTAACTTGCGCATTGTTATAATTATAGGTTGTGTTGTTGATACTGTAGGCTAAGAATGGCGATCTGGCTGTAGAGGATATGGATGGAGGCACCTTCACCATCAGCAACGGTGGTGTATTTGGCTCACTAATGGGCACACCAATCATTAATCCACCGCAGTCAGCCATTCTTGGCATGCACGGCATATTTGATCATCCAGTGGCTGTCAAAGGAGAGGTAATGATGCAATACACTAATAGTTGTGCAAATTTTGAACTTTCGACATTAGAGCCTGTGGACAGACAGCTAATAGAGTCGTCCATATGCTATCGTGTTAGTTTTACTTGGACACGTTGAATGCAGCAACATTGTTGATTGGATTTCTTGAAGAGCATCCAGTGTGTAAAACCTGTTGCAGACCATTTCAGGTGCAACCAACACAGGTGAAGCTGAAAAAATCCATCAAAACGGTTGTGTCGATGTCTATCATGTGGCCATACTAATAGGCTGAATTACAGGTCATGCGTGTCTGTTTATCCCATATGGGCTCCTAACTCAAAAACAAAGATGTACAAAACCAAAGATTTCTGAAGTTGGTGTGAACGTTCCCCAGCACAGGAGTAACCGGTGTGCCAATTTTTAGTTCAAAAACCCAATGGTTGCACATGCTCTAGCTGGATGGCCGCATGATATGTTGGCACTTGACTGGCATATTTTCTTGTTAGTTTTTTGTGTGTTTAATTATATATTAAAGTGGCTGAATTGACAGAAGTTTGTATACTGTTGCTGTGTTATTGCAGGTGAAGATTCGTCCGATGATGTACGTGGCGCTAACGTACGATCATCGGCTGATTGACGGCAGAGAGGCGGTGACGTTCCTCCGCAAGATTAAAGCCATCCTCGAGGACCCACGAGTGATGCTGGTCGATGTCTAGCATCCACTGATAGGTCTACGAACCATCCACATAGTCAAACACCAGTAGTCATTGTGCCTCATCATGTGACAGTGATAACCGCTATCCATTTTTTTATAACGAAGTTCGTTGTAGTTAGCTATATTATTCCTTACACTCCGAGTGATCATCCATTTTTTAACAGAGTTCATTGTAGTTAGTTTTACAAATTTGTTCCTTACCATCTCAAGTACAGTGAAGACTTGTGTAATGTGTATTATGTGAAAGCTTGGCTTCACTCGTCACTTGTTTCGGTGAGTGGTGTTTGTACTGTTCCTAGGACAATTTCACCCTCAAGGCTCACCACGAACAACTCAGCCATAGCACAGCACACTTTCAAACTCAAATCCTCACCAATCACATGTGCTTCATCTTGTACTTTTTACTAGCTAAATGAAATCACATGAAAGGCATGAATAGCATTTGTCATGTTCGAAAGGACCAAACTCACACAATTTTGTCAATACAGGACCAATGAATCATATCTGTCGCAGTTCTTCATTTGTTTTTATGGTGAACTTAGTCTGGGTAACAGTTTGCGGACCAGAGCAGTGTTGCTTGTGTTATTGAAGTCTTGATATTATCAACGTTTAGGAAACATTTTTATTACACGTGCTTGATAAACATCTGTTCATTGTTTATGGGATATATCAAGGTTGGCTTTTTGTTGACTGATGACTATGAAATCTTGCTCATGACATGAAGAGACTTATCCTAAGTTGCTAGTGTAGTTGTAGTTTTCTGACAAGATCAGTACAGTTATTTTGTTAATCCTAGTGACGTCTACATCAGGTTATTGGCCAAATACTTCCATTAGAAACAATGCAGCCGAGCATCTCACTATAACAAGCATAAGAAGTGTGTTGGTGAACACCTTATACTGTATAATATGCTCAGTAAAGTTTCTTGTAGTTAGTTATATCCATACATACTATCAGTCTGATATGATGCCTAAATACAGCATGCCAAAATAATTTCATGTGATCTTTGTCACACTGTTCGTTTTCCTCAGTGCAGCTGAGGCTGTGTGCTCTCAAACTGAGCTACTTGGGTGACTGGATTTTTATATGTAACGTTTTTTCATCAACTGATATCTCAGGAACTACATATCTATCATTTACTATGCAAGGTTGAAACTTTAGATGTATGTAGAGTATGGTTGGAGGCTGGTGTCCATGTGCCTTCATCATTCCAGTCTCCAACTACCATCGCAAATGATAAGTATTACTTTGTACAAAACAAATTTGCCATCGTTAGACCGTAGCACATAAGTGGCAACAGCAGTAGCTCGGTGTTGTTTGGCAGACGACAGCACCAGTTCCTCAGTTGCACTGAGTAGTAGCCAAGACATGACAGGAACCTTGCTTGAACAACTATTTCTGTGTACAATATTGACAGTATGTTCAGAAACTGATGCTTTTCTATGGGGAAATATGTTCCATGGGTCCATACAACGCTTAACTGTAATGAAAGTTGTTTTCCTCTGTTGTTTGATAACTTACAGTTAATGCCATGGTATGTTTGCCTACGATCTCCGTCACCTTAAATGCATATTTTAAATTGTGTATTAAAAGTCAGTCATCGAATTTAAAAGTGACATATGCCAGTTGAGTTAATTATGTCTATTGTTGTTTCATGTTGCTGTAAAGTTGTTCTTGTATAATAGGCTGCATATGAGCTATGAGTATTAGGAATCTCCCAACACCAGCCTGTTGTCTTAGTATTCCTCTATATGTGATATTCTGAGTAGTCAGAATGAATGATGTAATTTTTGGATTGTTGACTTCTGTAAGTTTTATACATGTAGCTCAAAGGAATTGTGACATCTTGCACAGGTGCAGGCCTGCTCTATACGGTATGTCTGTATGTGTGTGATAGTGTGATATTTAGAGTAGTCAGTATGAGGAATGTAGCAAGCAGTTGGATTGTTGATTTCTGTAGATGTTTCACAGCTAAAACGGAATTTTTGAGATCTTGCACACGAGCAGGCCTGCTGCATATGTCTCTGTCACTCGTGTCAACTCAAAATCATTGTTGAATTACTAATTTTAATACTTTCGATATGCGTCATCCAAATTTACAATTCTGATTGCATTTCTAAGATCATTCCAAAAAGTTCTTTGACCAGTCACACATTTTGATCAGTTAAAACACTGTTTGACCAATCAAATATTTTGACCAATCAAAAGCACTTTCTATTCCATGATACTACAGGTAATGCATTACGTATGTAATATACCAAGTGGGCCTAAAAGGTGACACCCTTTTCAACTACGTCAGTATAATAATGCCATATAAACTGCAAAATACTGGAGAAGGGATATTTATACTTTTTGAACAGTTTTAACATTTGCTATTAATTATTCAGTTTAAATGTGCTTGTTTATTTGAAAACACTTTCATAATTCACTTGGAACAGCCAGTGTTTCTGCACATGCAGATTGTGAATCAAACAGCATTCATCGTTAGTTTAAGCCAATTATCGTGACAAAATTATAATTTATTCGTACAAAACCAGAACTTGTTTATACGACAGACAAAGAACTACGTCATTTAGTGATAATAATACGTGAGTAAACAAAAATTGCAAATGTAATACATCTAACAAGGGAAGATACATAAATACCAAAAGGGTGTCATTTTTTGGCCCTTCGTGTATGTAAAGACAGGGTTATAAAATCATTGTGAATCACACCTGCTTATGCGGGTCAATGACATTATTAAGCTGCATGCTTAACTACCGGTACTGAAGAAAACGCTGAAAACTGATAACTACTTGCATTACTGTTGATAATAATCTGTTTGCGCCTAGCAGCGCCTATTATTGTACTGTGTTAAAACTGCCATTTACTCTACCGTTGTACTGTGCTATAATCTGCCAAATGATGACTGCTTATTTCGTTCATGTTGATATGCACTTTGTGAAATCATGTATTTATATTGTTTGTGTCTGCAATTGTGTTTACTATTGAATATATCTGCAGTGCCCTTTTGTCTGTCAGTGTGTCATTACAATGTTATTATGTAGGTAACTGATCTGATCATTAACATATACAGCATTACCATAAGTCACCAATGTAATATGTGTCGTATTAATAAAGGTCAGGTACTTGCTATAGCACTGCTACGTGAGTCAAACTCGTATCTAGGAGCGCTTTACACCATCTGGGAAGCGGAAGATGATTGGTATTAGCTAATGATACCACAGCACACTATGTGGCAACCATCATCATCATCATCATCACGTGGCCTGGGCCATAGCGTCGCTCCGTGTCCACGCTTGATGGTCCTACGCCACAGATCAGCTGGAGAAATGCCGGAGTCCTGACGGATGTGCTCCAGCCAGTTGTAGCGTGGCCGGCCTGGTCTACGTATCCAGGAGTGATGAGGTGGTCGACCGAGTGATGTCAGTGTAGGGCTTGGTTGGCTGTAACAGCCTCTGACAGACGGGCGATGTGAGAAAATACTGAACGCCGGCGTTCTGCTACGAGTGAGGTCCGTGACGGGGAGGAGACCGGTGCGTAGAGCACTGTCATTGTTCCTGATGAAGTCAAACCACCGGACACTGAGGATCTGCCGTTGACATCTCACGTAAAGGCTTCTAGTGCCCGTGTCTGCTGCAAGCAGTGTCCCAGTTTCTGCAGCATACATAAGCACCGATAGCACTAGGGCTTGATAGAGACGGATCTTGGTAG
>Ga0056124_1000276_pt1 | contig 16077 bp, 11 predicted proteins | sample WorMetHEROISLAND_2_FD_70069 | JGI IMG/M metagenome (GOLD analysis project Ga0056124, IMG submission 70069) | Marine gutless worms symbiont microbial communities from Max Planck institute for Marine Microbiology, Germany - Olavius sp. 4 HERON ISLAND | ecosystem: Host-associated > Annelida >... | reverse complement strand
AAAGTTGTTTTTTGCATAATAACTGTTTCAGTGGAAAGTTTGACATATATATTTGTAATATAAACATGAAATCCAAAGATATTCTGCAATAAAAAATTTTCGCTGCAGTTACCCTTTAAACACGGGCAACATTTCATGACAAACACTTTTAATGCAGCCCCATCACCAACCGAACCTAGACTGTCTTCGACCTTCCATAGCATTCAAGTTCAGAATGAAATGCACGGCGATGACACACTATGTCCTTAACTGACAGCTTCCACTGTTTTTTAAATGCTGTTAGAAAAGATATTTTCATAGCCAATACTTAGCAAGAATCCTCATTTGAAAAATATTTTGAAAATTAACACTATACTGGTCATGGAGCGACATGCAACTTTCAACCCAAATTTTATAACGGCAGACACTACACTGTGTCTCAAAAAAAACTTCACCCTTTTTATTGTTGTGATATCATTGTCAGATTCCAGGAAATTTGGAACAAACACAAATGCACAGGCAACCACATCTCGTTTCATATGTTCGTACCGTACCGTGCAAAATCTAGCAACGATTTTTACGGCATACCGTATGCCTACAGCATCAAATACGAAGTCTACACATAAAAGTAAAATTGTCACATCAGATAACTATCAAGTAACGTTCATATTATCTCATCAAGTGTTTGAAGTCTCGTCCATCAGTTCTCACACAGGCGAGCAGTCGTCCACGCCACGTGGTTGATTGCCTCGCCGATGACACGCTGATGCCGACCAGACCAGATCGTGCAGCAATCAGGCGCTGCCGATGTTCGCAGTTTGATAGAAAATTTATATAAATTAAAAGTTTTTGTAAGTAAAAAGTTAATTTGGGAATTTTCTGACAAAGGTTTAAATAAGCTTTTAAAGAAGTTGCGAGATTCTGGTTCAATGACAAGACGACTGGGAAGTGGCCGATATCGCAGTGTGCGTTCTGATGGGTCGCTACTTTTTACAAGGTACAGTACGAACACATAAAACGAGATATAAATTGGGGAGTGTACATGTTTTGTTTCAAATTATCTGGGCTGTTTCTGCCAAAAATTAGCAAAATCGGATGAAATCTGACAAAGATATCAAAACAATAAAAGTGTGAAGTTTTTTTGAGACACAGTGTAGTTAGCTTCGAGATTCGAGAGACAAAGTATAAAATATCAGCTTAACTAGATGATAACAATCAAAGCAGTACTGATTCCCAAGTTCAGGGAAGTTACTGACAGAGAGATGGTGAACGTGCAACCAGCCCTGAGCTTACTTGTCACAAACCGGAAATCCCCTGCAGACCTACTGTGCATCTGCTTTTGAAGCAGAACTGCTGAAGCTTTTAACAACTTTCTACAGTACATAACACATCTACGTAACCGACAACCGTGACAAGCAGCTGAGATCACCACGATCAGTTTACTTGATACAAAGTAAAGTACGGTGGCTAACAAACCACTGCCGACAAACCACTTCAAATTCGACTTCTACTCCATTGCTAAATTGAAACATCTTTTAATATGCCCTAACAAATTATAATGGTAAATTCATATGCTTTCTTCAACATGAAATCGTTATCAACAAAATAATACAAAATACACAAAACTACATAACCCAAAAGATAACAGTCAGTTTTATATTTGCACATCTATACTGACAAGCTTACCCTAAGATCGTGCTACGGTCATGAAGCTGAGAAAGAACAACAAATATGGATACTGATGTTTCGACAGTATGACTGGCAATGTGACACGTCACGCACTTGCCTTCAGCTGATGTACACTAGAATTTACAGTGCAAACAATTTTAACACACATCGGAAATACTTTGCAGACCTGTATTTGCAATATTTATTGAGCATCAGGTCAAAAAATCATTACTTGCAACAAAAATCATTTGGACTTTTCTTAGAATTTTAACACGACGACGAAAAGTAATCAGAAATGAAACGAGGCAGCTACAGCGTCACAATTACTGCACATGCTAAAAAATAGTTGTTATCTGTCATGCATACAAAGCACAGAAATGAGCAGCACAAGATAGACTATAGACACAGCTCATACCTTCTCAATCGTTACATTTACTACTGTACAGTCTGCAGCAGACCTAACAGCATCCAGCTTCAATCGGACACTTTCTACAAAAATACTGCAGGCAGATCAACAGCATTTACAACCATGGGACACTAAAACTGGCAAGAAAAACCTACTGAATATATTGCTGCACAAAAGACTGGTGTGCCGTATACTAAGTGTCAGTAAAAGAACTGTTTACGATGACAATACACGCCAGTTAAAATGCTCGAGTCATCTATCAAATGGTTTTAGGGCCAAAGCTTCCAAATTCAAAGGTCTCAATTTCCACTTGCAATTTTCACAGTGCACAAAAGCAATCTATATCATATAATGCACACATACACACACGTGCTAATATCAGCAGTTAACATACTGGCGACAGCATATATGCTACATTTACATGCAGATCCTATTAACACTTTTATCACTATTCTACGAAACATGCAAGAGATTAAAAACGCTAAAAAATAATAAAGAGCATTGGATATTTAGAGCATTGGATATTTAATTAATAAAAATACAATCAAGTTCACGAGGTATAAACTGATTCTAAAAACAAAAGCAACGTATGCATGTGTTGAATCAGTTTAATTTAGAAAATCAAAGGCTACCCACGTATAAACTGCTTGACAAAATGAAGAAGGCTTAGAGTAACACTAGCAAGGAATATATCTGATTACAGGTCAATTTTAGCCACTATTAGCCGAACTATTTCAGCTCCACTTAAAAACCAAACAATGCACTACTTGCTGCATTAAAACAACGTAAATTTGTAGATAAAACCACACTCATCGTTTTTACATGGCCATCTCTTTCCAGCTAAATGCCCCACAACCTGTACTAAAATTTCAACTTGATTTTTGCTCACTATAAACAGCGCATGCCACTCTGCGCAACCCTGTGATCTTCATGCCATCCAAGTCGACAGATGCAAAAAAATGCACCAAAAACTGCAGAGAAATTAATGCACGAGTATACTGACTTGCACCTTGAATATGGTTGTTAGCTATGACACTGAATAAAGGCTGCCGGAACTGGAATGCATGTGCAAGCACAGACAGTACCTTTTAGTTCGTATTTCACTGGACTACAAGCTATTTTGTATGATTTTAAATGATACGTTAAACTGCTGAACTGAAAGTAATACGATCGATCACACTTTAGAGTCGAGCAGCAACTACACTTCTGCATACTGTACAAGAGAGCTATTCAAGCAATGACCAAACTGAACGATGAACAATATTCCAACTCCAATCAAGAAAGAACAGACAAAGATTAGCCATGTGACTACCATGTTATTACTGTTTATGACTGAAACAATGCAACTAAATACATGATCAAAGCTGTAGACAAAAATGTATGTTTTTCTGACCGATGGGATTAACGAAACATTAACATAGCTGGCTAAATATTTCTAAACCGGCTATCAGCAAAGAACATGTAGCATATATTTGAAACTAACACAAACTGATCTAACATTAGACAGTTACACCTGCATGCTCTGAAATTCCAGCTGGGATGAATGCATATGCCCATTAACCTCAGATGCAACTCAAAATATTAAAAAAACCAACTAGAGATCATTATGGCAGTGAGCAGTCATACCAGTTCAAATAAACCCTGGTTACCACTGTTTCAGATATTCAAAAAAACTCTTATTTAGCAACCAAAGCGTCACCAGTGGTTTGCCAGCCACCAAATGCAGCATCATCGCTGCAAGCCTTACAGTGCAGTTGTACGGGACATCAAGGTTACGACACCACTAAAAACACACCAGTGGGAAGATAAACAAAGGAAGAACACGAACAGAAACCACGAAAAGAACCGAACGGTAAGATATGTTTCTGCCAGAATGGTCACCATTTTACAAACATTCTCGTCCAGTCACATCCAGTCATATTCAACGGCACGACTGAAGCAGCAAAGAACCGCTGCAATCAGTTCATGATCACCGCAGCTACGGTCGAATGCTACAGTCAAAGACATGGTGACGATAAACACACACGACACGACTCGTGATCCCTCCGACGACGACGACAATGCCTCTGATGCACAGTCGTGTGTCGAGCTGCAGTACGGTGAGGAAGGACGGAACTAGAAGTCGTGTCTGCTGACACGCGGGCGACGCGACGTGCGACAGCAGCGTGCAATGCTATCGACGACCGACGCTTGGTCCACTGCCACGCGCTGCCAACTCGAACTGCACCAACAGCGGCACATGATCCGAAGGAATCTGCGGGTGAGGACAGCCGTGGACATGGTTCTCCTCAAACCACGACCAATCCGGAGGACCAAGGATGCCAAGCGGCCGCATGAAATCCCGTCCGTAGAAGATGTAGTCGATGATGCCTCTAAAGTCAAACCTGAACATCAACAATTAACTCACTAGAACATGCACAACATTCCATTGATTACACTCCTTCAGTTAAGTAGATCTGCTCAAAAAAGCAAGTTTCATAACAGAAATACTAGCACAACACTCCAGCACATGACACTTAGGGCTGGTTTTTGGTTCTTAACCAGTCAGTCAACATAGCTCATTAATATCCATGATGTCAAGTTATTACCTCAAACTATGAAAACCAAAAAGTCGGCTTCCATCGTTCGGCTTTTAAATAACCGAATTGTCAGTTTTTGAACTTTACTTTTTTCACACCAGTCAAAGTACTATAGCTGCATTGTGGGTAGGCTACCTGGAGACAGATATCGGCCTTTACTGGCCATCGAAACTATAAACTAAAACTCTTCAAATGACAGCTTGCGTCGCGTGATAAACATTAGCGCAAATATTAGGTCATACTGTGACATGCGCTGTGACTACCACATGATCACCATTGTCCAAAAACACCTGTCATTACTTAGCAATGAATAAATGTCGTTACATAGCAATGAATAAATGTAAACTGGTGGTTGGCTAATAAAATAGTTAAGTAAAAGAATGAGAAACCAGCCCTTAGTCAACCTTCCATTTTACTATTATTCCTCCATTGTCTAAACTCAGCTACTGCCGCAAGCTGTACAGCGCACAGGCTCTATCAGAAAGTGCTATTATAAAACATACGTATAGTTGGTGAATGGAAGCGTCTCTCGGCTATACGCCTGTGCAAGTCGAAAGCCATGTGTATAGATATCCTTTGCGTCGGACGTAAAGCTCAGCTTACACAAGCAGTCATCATAGCCGATCTCTTTAAAGTCTCGGTGGTTTGCATTTACCCGACCAGACGTTAAGAATTCCACCACACCTGATACACACAAAACAAATACACTGCCTGCCAGTTATGTATCAATCCTCTTATCAAAAGTATATTCATTAAAAACATAAAAATCTGAGCAATAACAAAATCTTTTGCTTCTTTTTAATCAGCGAAAAAAGTTCTACTAATGAGAACAGTTATAACGGTTAGATAAATGGAGTGAAGGTCTTACTCCATATAATTGAGATTCATTCTCTTCACATTATTTGTTAGAGCTGGACGATCTCCAATAATCAAGGAAAGCTGGCTAGTGACAGAGTGACACGATTATATAAAACACAGATGGTTCATCACACTATACCTGACTCCGGCAGTGAGTTGAGGTCGCCGCAGAGAATAACCGGCACCTGGTTACAGTCCGACGACGACGGTGGCAAGACAGTCGCCTGAGCTTCCTTGATGATGTTCTGCAGACGATGCATGAACATCATGGTCTGTATCAGCTTCACGTCGCAGAACTCCGGGTCCCAGTGCACGTGGCATGTCGCTATCAACACCAGCTGCTTCTTGGCTGCCGAATCCAGCGACACGCCTACATACAACATTGACATTGTTACACGCAAGATGAATCAACTAACAACACAACCAGCACAGTTGTATTTCATGCACATAAGCCATCACATTCAGGCTAATATGAACTATAACAAGAACCCAGCTCCTGCTAGGGGTAGCCGACCATACTAGTACTGCTTGTTGATACATTTAATGTTTTACTTACTTATTTGATATCGAGATCGTATCAGCATCAGCAAGTAAGTAAGAAACTGTCACGCAGAAAGTGCACGCAGTTTGAAACAACCCTGTTACAACATTCCCCAGGTTTTCCCTTGGGGAACATGCTTTTAAAACCAACCTGGATTAACTTCTCAGAAGTAGGCCAGTAAAAGAAAGACTGAAAAAATTAGTATACGTCAACAGCATAATCCACAGTACCCCCAGATGACTAACTGATTATCGTTCTAATTTCTGCAATTATACTAATTTCAAATATTAAAGCATGTCATATATGCCCTCAGCCTGATGCCAAGTGTCTACCTATTCCACTCACCATTTGCCCACACGGCGTCGGTTGTTTCAAGCATAAGTGCGAGGCCGATATTGTCCTTGGTCATGACACGATTGATCATGTCATGCGAACCATCAGCCGCCTCAATTGCCACCTGGTTAAACTCCACCAGATGGTCTTTGATCGCACGGAACCTGCACCACCACAAATCAGTTCATTATATTAACCTGAAATGCAGTTCCTCTTAGATCTTATCAATCCATCGATCGACTGATAGATGATTAATCAATCGATCAATCGTTTACTAAGCCAAAAGACAAAACACAGAACATGCACACTCTTAATACTGAATATTCGTAGCAAAAGACTTTCAAACTGACATTTTTACAACTGCAAAATAGAATAAGCACCATATTTAATATTTACTACCAATTGCTGAATTAATGACCAATCGCTGAATGACTGCAGAAAAACGAATCTGTGCACTTGCACTAACACCAGGGTGATGACTCTCCAGACACTCTGAAATTCCCTGACAATATGCGGCACTCATGCCCATGTTAAGTGGTACTCATAGCATGCCTGTAATACTAGTTTTAATGTAAATGATCCGACTATCAAGTTCACAATTATCTCATAACTAATGATTACAAAGGATGAAATATTAACACATGTAGTACTAACTGGATGCTACCAAATACCCATATGAACGCAAATATTCATCTAGTAATGAACAGTTTTGGGACATTTTTCCACGACAAGATTTTTCCCTGACATTTCCCTGACTGTTAACAACATCCCTGACATTTCCCTGACATGTTTCAAATTCCCTGACATTTCCAGGTTTCCCAAACAAGTGGTCACCCTGTAACATGCAAAATGCTAAGCAATCAGCAATCGACACATGCCTTGTGCAGTATGCTAACACTACACGATGACAGTCGGTATCAAAGAACATATGAAATCTGTGTTCTGCTTCAACGACTAAAGACCAGCCTAACTTGAAGTAACTCCAGAAGAAATACCCAGTTGAACAAAAGTTTAAAAAGTAGTAGTAGTGATAATATAAATTCAAGTATGTAGGCTACAACTGCTGCACAATGTCGTAAAATAGTAGTACAGTAAATACCACACCAAATTCATGCCAGATGCAAAACTGCACATCCCTAAACTGTCTACCTTATACACACGGTACACATAACAGATATATTAAAACTGTCAGGCCACATGCCAGGATCATCTACAACAAACGCTGGACACAACGTACTTTGATGTTTTGAAGAAAATTGCACAACCATCAACATGCTTCCTCTCCTGCTCGGTCATTGTCCGAGCCCTTGACTTAGCCGAGAAGACGCCGGCATAGCCGTGCTTCTTCAATTCTGGCTGAAAGTAGGAGTAAAACTGTTCCGTTTCCACCTCCTGTCACCACAACAATCTCCACATTAATTATCTCCGCCAAGCAAATGTAGTGAATGCAGGAGAATATAGTAGTGTTTTTGATGCGCGTAATTGCTTTTGTTAGGCAGATGAGTCATCACTTATGCCACACCCGCGATTCATAAGTTGGAGTTAATTATAATAATTTATGCACACAGAGCTACCACACCCTACCACAGTCTGATTACGGTAGCTGCCAAATTGCCAATATGGCGTTCGTGACGAATGCAGACGATAATGACAAAAATAGCATTTTGGTTGTATCCAGTGGTATGTTTACGCTGCAATAAGTACATTATTTCAGTGTGCATGGCTATAGTGTGAAGTTTACGTTATCGCTTAGCTTTAAGGTATCAGATCTAGAGAATTTACAACCGATAATTGTACCAACAAGACTACTGAGCTGTTTTTCATGCTCCAGCCTAATCTAACTAACTTGACACCTGATGTGTTACTAATAGCAGCCATCAAAAACACTACTTATGTGTCTCATCATATATGTGTTTATGTGTGAGTCTGTGTGTCTGTATCCGACAATGACATCATTATACTGTGTACTGTCCGTGACATCACCAGCAGGAACGCTCACAGTGAGATCTACAGTTATAGCTATTAACATTAGAAGAGAAAGAATTGTGGTCAATTATTGTATTATTTAATGACAAATCCACACAAAAAATGTGTTTAAATTACTATTTTGCGAAAATTCACTTGGTGGATATGTGCACTCTCACAAGCACCTTCTAGTTAACAAAGAAAATACACTATCAAATGGCCAAAATACACTCTACTCTAACTGCATTCAGCGGATATCTAGTATTAGTTCCAGAAGTCTATAATGCAGCAAAGCCCTTGTTATGTTACACGATTACAATAAGACAGTGCAGACGTAAGTATTCATCAACCTGTAAACTGACGATGTCCGCATTGTACTGCTGAACCTCTTCGAGTATAACCTTCCTTCGGTACTCCCAGTTGAGAGCCCACGGAGGACAATAGCCGTACAGTTGCCGAGTGCAGTACTTGTCACATAGGATGTTGTAACACATCACCATGAACTGAACTGTAAATCAGTCACACAAAACACCAACTACAAGCAGGGTCCAGACAACTGGGCACATACCCAGACAACCCAGAGGGTTTTACTGGGAAAACCCCACTTAAAATACACCCCGAGCTTAATCCAATTCTACTGCCTTGTTCCATCGATAATGAAATGTTGTCAAAACTTTACAACTATGAATTTGCACATTTTTGGATATTTACTTGATGTGGATGGCATTCAGCAGTGCTCATTCTAATAACCTGAACTCATGAAAACCCCCAAACCAATGAAGTTCAGCCTTTTCTAAAAGACAAAACCCAACGAAACCAACAAGATTGGGTTTTTTTCCCAAAAAACTGGGTTTTTAAACCCTGGCTACAATGTAGTCACACTAAAAGTACTAAAACTGCCTTTCTCTATTATTCATCATGCCACGAATGGACATGCAAATACAACACAATGCACAAATGTTAATTGCATTTATGCACATCAACATGCTGCTTATCAAATTTTGCACAAAAGATTTAAAATCAAATATTCCAATACTGTTAGACGTTTAATTCTGATGTGATGAAGGGCCCAGCCTACTGGATACAGAGAATTAGGCTGCGCAAAAATCTGCAAACATCTGTTATTTTACATTCACAACGGCCTTCGGTAGCAATAAGAGAGGCATGAGAATGGAAAACAGAATTTACCAGCGGGTCGGTTGCTGTCTGGCTGGTTCAATGGAACCCATGGACGCTGCGGCAACGGACTTGCTGAAACTGATGTACACAGAAAACACAGAGCACAGATTCACAACACAAGTGAAAAGGATACGCTGAAATTTCTGCAAAGTAGTCTAGCACTCACACTACTTATAGCTACAGGTGGTTAAAAAAACTAAGTACCGGTAGCTAATTTTTCAAAAATTAGCGATTAATTAATTATTACTTTTGAATTACCAAACTGTGATCAACAGTCCATAAACATGCATGTTTTTGCTTAAAACCATTATAATTTATTCAGCCAACAATAACAGCTATCACAAGTACAGCAAAATGTTATCACAAATGCAGCAAGACACGATCAATAAGTGTTTCTCAGCCAGACAGCCATTCCCAATCCTAATCTCGGGAGAAAAATATGAACTTTTTTCACTCAGAATGTATACAGAGGAGATGCAGAGTCATTCACACAGAACAGAGGTTGCACAGTATCTACACCGTGGGCCATAAAAAAGGTGCCAACTAACTTTGGTCCTAATCTTCACTAAATACTGACCGATTTTTAGAAATGCTTTGACTGGCACAGTCTACAAAATTGTAGGAATTATCATTGGGTTGTAATTGGGTTATAGATTTTGTGCTGCTCTTTTCAACTGTCTTTCATAATCCGCATGACAAATGGCTGATTGGAAGACCAAGATCAACAACACGTGCACTTCTACGATCGAATCCGAGCTTTGGAGAAACACTGGATCAAGTGCATTTCTGTTGCAGTGTGTTGAAAAGCGACAAAATACGATGTAGATATCTTTTGGTTAACTGTGTCAAGCTACAAATTTTTTGAACAGCCCTAAATGTATCGCTAAAGCAGTGAAAGTAAATACACATCAGACAAATTTTCTGCTACTATATTGTTACACACACCATATCACAACAATGGTGTGATATGGTGTCATTTCTGAGAAATATCCGTGTAATAACGCATGCCAGGTTTTCATGATTCCGTTCAAAATCAGTTCATGTGGTAATGCCTATTTGCCGTGAGATGACTTAAAAACAAAACAAACAGTCCAACAATGAAAACATACTATGGACTTGGTCAAAGAGATACGCAAGCAGTTTCTGGATTCCATTGCTATCGTTCAACAGGCTGATGATATTCTGTGGCAGTGGATTTCCTTTCAGCTCTACAGCACAACGTATCACATTACCATGCTGCATCATCGGCAGATCGATCGCATTCGCTATGGACAGCCCTTCTCCTGGCTGCAGCAGTAAAGTTTAAACTGAAATAATCCTACTATCTCTGCCCGTCACCATACATCTTTCTGCACTGTGGGCACATAAATCATTATAAAGCGGTTTAATGTTTTCTGCAAAAGTTTTACAAACAACTGCTGAAGAAAATCATATCATACTACACGTGTAAAGCCTAGGTTCTTGGTCAAAGCCTTGGAAAGCAATGCCAAGACATCGAGCTGCAGGAAAGCAAAGACCAAAAATGCTGGCCTTAAGGACTAACATCATTGACTAACGACTACGGATAGAAATAAAACGGATGGCTAGATGTTGACAGGCAACTCTGTCTGACTCCAACTGCTGGGGTTTTGACCTTTCACCTTTTGACCTCAGAACCTGACATCAGTTCACCCTGTCCCAAGATGCACCACTGGCTAAAGTTTGACAAAATCCACCATGGAATGCTGCTAAGAATAAGTGAAAACAACATCGCAGAAAACGCATGCACACACGGACATGTGCAGTGCATAGGCAAAGAAAACAAAAACATAACGGCTCTGGCTATGTACCTAGTACTGGAGGACAGGCAGGGGGACAACACCATAGATTAGTACACTGCTAAAGTGCTAATCTATGCAACAAAACATGAGTTAATCCGCATAGAACAGAATCAAATAAACTAAGTAGTAACTGCAGAAGAATCAGACCCCAGCACTCACTAAGTGCATGATTTAATGACCACAGCAATGAAATTCGTGTGTAGGCTGTAGGCTACATTAATTAACTAAATACTGCAAAAAATCAAATAATACATTTAACAGACTTGACACATTATGCTTAATTTTCTGCACCACATATGATATGGGTGAACCCGATGAATCAGCAGTACTATTTTATGCATAAAAGTGAAGGAAAATGAAATAACAGCTAAACGTTGCACAAACTTCAATACCAGTAACCAGTAATTTATACGTAAGTTCAGGCAAAAATCAGCTGTCTAAAAACAGGTATCTAATAACCACGACCAAATGAGGAAACTTCAGTGTTGGGTATGGGTCCTAATTCGGACCTGGTGCATGAATAACAGAATTCATAAAACCATTCTTATTTCTTATCAGCCGGTTTGTGGTAAAGTGGGGTTGATCTGACGGGCAAGCTCAGTACAACAAGCACAGCTCACCAAGCTTCTGCAACTGAAAGAGCTTCCCAAGCTCGTATGGCAGATGTCCAAGGTGGTTGTTGCTAAGCAACAGTTCTTTCAGTGAAACAATGTCTCCCAGCTCGGGTGGCAGTGAATGCAGCTTGTTGGTCGACACGTCCAGATGAACGAGGTTAGACAGGTGAGCTACGTCCGCCGGCAGACTAACAAGCTGGTTGTTCCGCAGGTACAGCTTTGTCAGGTGACCAAAGTGCCACAGTGACGGGCTCAGATTGGTGATACCACCTGCACAGTGCACAACCATTGACAAACACAGCATGCGACCCGACGGGATAACCAGTTCTAATGCTTACACGTATCACAGTCGCCTGGACTTCAGACAGTCAAACCACCTGAGCCACAGAAGGACAACTTAATGCTCCCAAACTTATTCATGTTCTATCCCTTACAATACTAGCATGATTGTTGATTCACTGATTTTTTGTATGGTCATAACTAATCACATCACCCGAAGACAGTGACGTCTGCTGTTACAGTTCACGTGACAGACACATCTATTCCACAGGCAGACAACGATTAAGTGGCAAATTATGCATAAATCACTGCCAGTTTTACAAGAACATAACCTGCCTGTTGCAAAACTCACTCAACAAGACCAAAAAGAGCAGTTTTCATCATATTTGACTCCACCGTGACCACGAGCCTTCTTTCTACCTTGTGACCCTAAAATCTGATGCATTCATCCTTGTCCCAGAATGCACCAATGCTCAGTATTCAGAGCAGCTGAAGTTGTGTTCCATAATACTCAAGATACCACATTAACACTAAGTGTCATTAACAGCATTCTGGATGCATGCAATCAGACATAAATGCCCACAGCGAATAACTCTTCACAGCCTTCACAGCAAATGTCTGCCATCTCTTTATTAGAATTTCTCCTGTTCATATAACAGTTATTTCCATGTTCAGCTTAAGTGTAGTATGCTAACAAATTGTCAAACGAATGCGGTGTCGGACACACAATGTTTGTGCATGTCCGACACCATCTTTTCAACAGGTACATGCAGGACTGCTGCATGCAAATGCACGGTCAACAGTTAGAAGAGGAAAAAATACCATTGCAAAATCTTCTTTGGAAAAGCGCACTGCAAACTAATATAATGGATTTTTTTGATGTCGAACGTACACGGGCCATGTGCTTCGAAAAAGAAAGCATACCGCTCGTTGGGCACACAACAAAAACTAAAATAAGCACTGTTGTCCAATTGGGACATTAGGCATTAGTACTTCAATACTCAACTGAAATGACCATATGCAACTAGCTGTGCAATATTTCACAGAAGCTAGATTAAGCAAAAATTTGACATTTTGTGCATGCCTTTAGGTGCGTGCATGCATAAGCTAGAAAAAGCAACATTGCTGTGAAAGGTCAACAGATCCTGAAACTAGAAACTCCAATCTGAGATACAGTACACAAGTGCACCATTTTAATTTTTCTGCCTCGAGCTGACGTTTTCATGGAACTGCCCGGAAGCATTGTGTCAAAATTTTCTGTATCTCACAGACAACATATACTCACCAGTGATTTCAAGTTCAGTCCACGAGTAGTGCCTAACTCCAATCAGACTAGATGCAGCAGCCGGCGTAGCTAAGACATTGACATGAGATCGGCGACCAACTGTACCACCGTCATATTTTTCACGGTTGTGTACGCTGCTGATCGCGGTAAATCCTAACACAACATTCATCAACCAAATGATTACCTCCACCTCAATACAGTGAGACCAGAGTTACTGCTGCTAAACAGAGCTAACAGAAAACAAGCAGAGTTAATCTCTTCTCACCCACCAACAATTAGCTATGTTTCATCCAAATTGATTCAGCGCAGTTCCCAAGGAGATACACTTGAAACCTCTCCCAGACTCATTACAGTGTCAAATATAAACGCAGTTTCTCGCCAAAAATAAATTAACATCAGCTCAGTAGATTACAGTGCATCATTTGAAACAAGGTTCAAAATTTTACATGGGGGGCCTGAACTGTTATGTGCTGTACTAAGATACCAAAGCAGTAGGTTATTGTGACAAAAGAAATCTTACCTCTTGCATTCATATGAAATATTTGGGTAGTTTTGCCAATAAAATACCTACAATCAGAAACAGCAAAACAATATATTTAAAATGATTACTGGGCACTTCAAACCTACGACACTTTGGACCTAGGTCCCAAGTGTCTCAAGACCCTTCAGACGTACGAGAAAAATTGTCCGAGACACTTCGGACCTACCTGAGACACCACCACACGGTCTGCGCATGCACATTTAATCCATCATACTAAGGACCATGGTACTAAAAGTGCAAGATTTTTTTGAGTATGCACTACATAAATTTACACTTTACTCACCTGCTTTCACCTACAAACGAAAGTTAATTAAGTTCTTCAAGCCTATAGCAAGTCACGAATAATGGCTTGCATGGAAAGCAATCTATTCAGAGCATCTGCCCACTGCGCACTACTACAAAGTCACAAAGAAGAGAAGACAGAGGCGGAAGCCTGCGTCTGACACTGCGATACGATACGAATACAGTACTATACATTAACAAAGTAACCACACGACGGTCTGCAGCTCACTGTGTACCTTCATCGGTTTTTACAGCGTGTCCCAGAATGTACAGAATGGCTTAATAACGGGTAACTGAATTAATAACCGGGAAATATTGCTAACAAACGCACACTAATTCATGATTGCAGAAAAAAAATACAACCAACTATACACATTATCAAATATGGCGGACAAGCAAGTCGTCCTTGGCCCGTGTAACGAACGAGCTGATTGGCTTTCTGGTTATGGCAAACGTTTATTACGCAATTTCTCATTGGTCAGTTTCTTACGCCCACCTGCTGACAAAAATATCCAATGTTTACAAACATTGACATGTGATAAGCCGGTAATTCTTAACAGGATTCTTAACAGGATCTCTGTTCCCTCCAACGCTAATCGAGACACACAAAGCTGCAAATAAGGTTAAGGCGGGCAAGGCACCAGGATCGTGTGGCATCTACCCAGAATATATCTTGCATGGAGGCACTGCAGCTCTGAGAACATTACATAGCATCTTCACTCGTGTCTGGGAGGACGAAGTTATCCCGGAGGAATGGCATCAAGGTATAATCATTCCGCTGTATAAAGGGAAAGGATCCAGACCGGATTGCAGCAATTATAGAGGGATAACTTTGCTTTCAGTGCCAGGGAAGGTGTTTGCACATGTCGTCCTAGATCGAATCAGACCAACCTTACTGGCATACAGACGTTCTCAGCATGAGCGGTTTCACTACTGTGCCTCAGATTCAGCGGGGTTTTCCTGTTGACGTTGTGCGCATAACAAATTTACTTACTTACTTGCTTACTTGCTTACATATTTGGCGTGTCCCTCCCTATCTATTGGTTATATTTAGTATATGGTACCACATGCCTATAGTTTGCAGTGGGATGGTGGCAGGAGGCAATTGCTTCCGCCGCCCTAAATTTTAGCCTGTCCGAAAATTATCTTCCAAAAATACTAAATTTAGGGCTACAAATTTACTGTCTCTGTGTTTTCTGGCGAGCTTGCTGTTGGAGTGCCGCTTGAGTTTGTTGGTGCTGCCGATTGTACCCGAGCAGTTTTAAGAAACATTTAGATGGGTTTTGGTCTAACGTACACCTAGGGTGGCTTAAAAAACGGGGCCACTTTGTTTTAGGTACGGCTGGTAACTGTAGAAGTATTGATCAGATCGGCACTAAATTTGGCACACATTAACGCAATTTCATTCTTAACACAACTTCACAATTTATTTAAATCAAACTTGAAAAACAAAGTGGCGCCATCTAGCGAATGACGATAGCATAGTAAGTGACGAATTTTTTAATGGTTTTGTTCAGTATAAGAGATCAGTACAAGAAATCTGAGCTAATGCTCATGAGACGCGCGACAGCATCAGTTTAATTTCAGCGAAAATTCACTCTTAGTGTGCGTCGCAGCCTAAAATCGCAAAAAATTCACTAAAAACCCTATTTTGGGGGTTCAAGGTCGTTCAAGGTCATCGATGTTGGTACCCCCGGAAAGCTCGTCAGCAGTGGTTGTTATGATCAGCAGCAAGTCTGTGTCTATCT
>Ga0056124_1000275_pt1 | contig 16106 bp, 6 predicted proteins | sample WorMetHEROISLAND_2_FD_70069 | JGI IMG/M metagenome (GOLD analysis project Ga0056124, IMG submission 70069) | Marine gutless worms symbiont microbial communities from Max Planck institute for Marine Microbiology, Germany - Olavius sp. 4 HERON ISLAND | ecosystem: Host-associated > Annelida >... | reverse complement strand
ACAATTAATCACTAATAGGAAGTCATACACGGGTTTCGATTGACACCGAAAGCAATGACCTTAAATGACCTTGAGCACTAAAATAGAGGTTTTTACGGATTTTACATTTGTTCGCAGTGGACCTTCATGCATGCACGGCTGTCGCGCGTTCCCTTTGCGTTAGCTGGGCTTTCTTGTTTTTTTTTGTATGAGCGTCAATATATTTGTCGGAGTCTAAACGTTCTTTTTCTTGCATTTCGCTAAGTCGCCTTTCTGTGAGTGAAACTCAGGGCCAAATGGGAGTCGACAATCTGAATGTTGATTTTTGTCTATTTCACCTTCGGGAAAAGTGACGTCACGGCTCAGCCGAACTCTAGACCGAAATGTTTAATAGTAGGCCTACAAAATCAAGCCTGCAGGGCTTTTTACCTTCAAGTGGAATAAAAGGGTTAAATGTTAGTGGCCTACTCTAGGGCCTTTCAGTATTCCCGGAGAAGCCAATCGTACAATGGGAAGTCTAGGCTTCCTATAGTCCGTCTTGTGCGCCGCCACTGGATTCATAGATCACGTGTGTTTAGAGTTGTTTTATCTGCAGACGTTCGAGTATTATCTCTACTGTGTTGTGTCCATCTGCTTCTTACCGTTTCACTGTAGTTTTGTCTTCGAACAATTGTACTTGTCTGGGTCAAGAAGGACACACTGTACTATGTGTATGTTTTAAATTAAGTTTGTCGGATATTTACCGATTTTAGAAAATCACTTCATTGAAACAATTTGTGTAAAAGATTAATATAGTGTCAGAAAAAATAGTATGCCGTATGCGCTGCGTGGACTGCAGGGTCACTGTATAACTGAACTCGCCAGATGTAGCAGTCGCCAACAAATTAACTGTTTTGTGTGACATAGGCCTATAAGCCAGCACCAGTCCACCACATAACTAAAACGTTTCTTTTAAAATTGAAAACAATGCAACACCATAGTGCCCTGTAGGGGAGACCAGGAGCGATGTCCTCCAAGTAATTTTCAACGTGAAACGTTAAAAATGTTTAAAAAGACATCAGCTATAACATCGCACTGAATCGCTAATTTGGTTTTCGGTTTTCCAATTATTCTGCCGAGATCGCGAAAGCAGTTAAGTTTCGGAACGGGTTTTAAGTCATTGATGTAAAGTAAAGTAAAGAAACGCAATGCGATGTCTGCATCTTGTTGACTTTAGACAGAAAATTTATAGATGATGTGGAAGAAAGTGATATTTAAGTTTGCATAGGCTTCAGCGTCACTACGTACATTGGTATAAGCTATGGACGATAGACGAAAACCAGCTCGCCTATAAGCACTTAGCGCTGTCGCGCGTAAAAGAACAACTACTACCAGAAACATCTGGCTAACCAACAAATGCCAATGCAAGTTATTTTAGCACAACTGTCGCAGGGCATTTTAAGAGAATCTTACTGGTGGGGCAGCGATGATGGGGCAAGATAATGGTGTGGTCTGGGGAGGGGCGCCGTAACCCCCCCCCCACGTAGGATCTAAATTGCACACGTTGATGTTTTGGAAAATTTTTCAGTAGCCTAGTATATGTGTAGTCTAGTATATTAATATACTATACTATAATATATTATATTTATTATGAAGTGCAATCATCATTGTGATTATACCTGTGTGAGACAGATTAATGAGATTATATGATAGAAGAGATAGAGAAGCCAGCAGCAAAATTAGTGGCAGTGAAGTGACGCTTGAACAGGCTCCAGCAGTGGTAAACAAGAAATCGGAGCTAATGCTCATGGGACGCGCGACAGCATCAGTTTAATTTCGTACGCAGGTTGTCTTGCTCTATCTCCAGTATAGTTCAGCGAAAATTCACTCTAAGTGCGCGTCGCAGCCTAAAATAGCGAAAAATTCGCTGAAAACCCATATTTTTAGGGTTCAAGTCGTTCAAGATCTATCTTGAATGGTTTTGGCGCAATTCACTCTTAAAATGTGTATTGCAGCCTAAAATCGCTAAAAAATCACTATAAACCCCTATTTTAGGGGTTCAAGGTCATTCAAGGTCATCGATGTTGGTACCCCCGGAACGCTCGTCAGCAGTGCTTGTTATGATAAGCAGCAAGTCTGTGTCTATCTGCAACCGTTTGCACGCTATGAGAAAATAGTAGTAAAATTACGATTTCTTAAGGGGGGGGTACCCATCTTTGATGCACTCGTTCGAGGGGAATCTCCTCACCCAGCGGCACCGAATTACCTCATTAGAAACTAGAAATCCTATAGGCTACCATACGGTGAAGACCCGGAGTCTCTATCTCACCTGGGCTTGATTCTGTACCGGGTCGTGACAACAGGACGGACGGACAGAGAGACGGACAGAATTCCCATAGGTAATACGCGCTCTCAGCAGTACCTGCCGGTACAGCTGTCGCGCGTAAAAAATACAATACAAAGAGTATACGTGTGACGGAGGACGTACAGATGCATGAAATCGCGCAATGTCGTATAAAAACCCTCCTAACGTGCAAATATGTCCACATGTAACACAAACATATTTTGCAAACAGTTACAGTGTTCATCAAGATTTATTGGACTAAAGTTTCGTTCAGGTTGACTCTCGACGCATTTGCAAAATCGTACCATTGGCCCTTTCGGTTAAACCATCAGACCGAGGGTGGAATGGTGTCGTACGAGTTTTGTGAACCCCCGTTATCTCACACAGCTCTTTCACCAGGGATGATTCGAAGTTTCTTCCCTGATCAGAATGTAATTGCCTCGGCAGGCCAAACCTAGCAAAGAAACCATTAAAAAGAACGGTCATGCATGTGTGTGCTTCTTGGTCGGGTAGGGGATAAGCTTCTACTCATTTTGTGAAAGCGTCCACTGCGCTTACTTCCTATCGGTCACGCAGTACCGGTCTACCGGATGTTGGAATTTCCAATATTCCTATTTTTGTCTAATATATTTTTGGTGGAAATAAAAAAGTCGACGATGAATGTTCTTGCGCGAGTAACTGGCTTTACGCCGCAGATTTCGGCAACTGTTCACTGCGTACCGACGTCGAATCGTAAAACTCTCGTTGAATTTGTGAAGCAGGCGGAAAAGATCATTTTCGAGCCACGTCCGGCCGTTAGCGGCAGCTGTCGACTGGCCAAGGCCTATCTGTCACCGACTGGCTGGGTCAACCCTCGCGCCACTGTCGGTCTCACATGTAAGCCTCATTGTTTGCGTCGTATAACTAAGTTTTTAACCTCTTCACCCCGTAGCCCGTAAGCTATTACTCATTTCCCGTCCCGCTGAGGGTAGGAGGCTGAGTTGACCTGTACATGTATTCTTTGCTTACTTTGCCCTAGGCTGCAGGATGTTATCTTTTTCAAAGTGCTATACACAATGCGGTTTACAGAATGTTCATCTGTCCGGTTCCTTTTTGCTGTGCAACTATGCTAGCATAGCCTTAGCCATCATGCACTTCTTAAAGTGAATATTGAATTTATTTTGAGACAATTAAGTTTCTGTCATGCTATTTCTATGATGTGTATTTTAGGCTACTTTGTGATTCCGTGAAATGGAATTCGGCGAATCGGATTTCCGTAATTTGGGATAAGGCAAAATGGAATTCGGTGATTTGGAAGGACACCATGCAATTAGTGTTAATGACACAAAATAGGGTTTGCGAACGGCGTCCGTGTATGTCAGCAGCGAGTATTAGAAGCAGCTCTTGCACGCATCTAACGTTAAATCTGTGAGAAAACGTGCAGAAGTGGCAAACCATCCAACATGGCGAACAGCCAACATCCAGGATATTGCACTGAAATTAGAATTTGGTTCAGTGCGTATTCATCAAAAATAGCTTTTTAGGTTGCAAAAGTTCCCCACTGGGTAGCCTACCCACTGGGAAGTTTGAAATAGCAATCTAGCATTAGGGTTAGGGTTGGGATTCGGGTGGGGACTTTTTTGTTAGACCTGCCATGATGCAAACCATTTTTCGGAATTTGTCTGAATTTTTGTCATCATCATCATCATCATTTTATTTGCTTGAAAACAGCGTCACAAACACGAGTAAATGAGACAGTATAGTCCGATAGTATGGCAACGACAAAGTTGCGCTGATAACTGCATGTTATTGGTACATGTATTGTAATTGGTGTACTGTAAATTGTAACTGTGCATGCTGTCAGGTACGAGTCAGATGCGTTTTGCTCACACGGACGTTTCACTTCCTGACTTCTCGCTGTATCGTCACGACTCAGTCAAGGATGCACTTGTTGACTAGACACATCGGCACAGTCACACTTGCTGGTATAGATCTGTACTAGTTGCACCTGTTGTTGTTGTTGTTGTAGCAGTTGTAGTAGTTGTGTCAGCATCATTGATGGTGACTGCTACGGATGGGACTAATGTGGTAGGCATATAAGTGCAGTGCACTTCCAGACCATGGTATGTATAATACATGAGATTCTGAAACACTCTAAAAGATGACAATTAAAAACCAACAATAAAATAATAGGCAGATTGTCTGCCACTCTGGAAAGTCATGTGTCGTAATACTGACGAAACGGAAATGTTTTCAGCTAATGCTGCATTGCTGCAGTGGTAATGTTGCCTGACGGCGAGTTCCACAGCCAAGTAGCTATAACAGGAGAGGCCCAGTTGTAGTAGTACTACTACTAACAGTACTAGTAGTAGTAGTAGTAGTAGTAGTAGTACGACAGTAACAGCAGCGCTTTGTTTATTTTTGTAGTATGAGTACATTGAGTAGTTGTACTTATGTAGGTTATTTTTGTGCAGTTGTAGTTGAGGTGTTGTTACTGTGTTTGTGTTTAGGCTAGAAAAAATTCCTGTGCTTCCGGTTATAGTGTGGCAGTAGGGAACGGGGAAACAGTTTTTATTTTATTAGCCGCCCACAATGTGGGCGGCTAATAAAATAAAAACTGTTGTGGGGCCCCCACAACGGTAGTTCCAGGCAGGCTTATGTTTTACTGCTGATGTTTGTTTGTTTGTGGCACTTTGTGGCACTATCTCCGAGGTGCCTCAGCTGATCGGTGTGAAACTTTCAGACATGATTGGAAGTGCGTGAACTTAGACAATGTAGGTACCAAAATTGGCGGCATCCCCCGAAAAAAACTTGGGGGCAACTGCTTATTTTGCATTTAGGCTCCGAATCTCTGAGTCCCTCGACTGATCGCTGTGAAACTTTGCCCAATGATGGAAAATAGGAGGAGCTTTAAAAGATAGTCCAAAAATTTGGAGGTCCCCCGAAAAAAAATGTGGCGGAAGCCGAAATTCAAAATTTTGCACGAAATTCAGCATATTTTAGTGAATAACTTTGGGGCCATTGGGAATAACCTCACCAAAGTTGTCCACGTGGTGTGCCACAAGGCGGGGCTGAAAGTAGTTGTAGTAGTTGTCTGTTTGTGCTGTAGTTGTCAGAAGCTTCATCTGCACATCAACGACCTGTGGCTGACAAAGCTGCCTGTGCCAGTGCTGCCATGTCAGATGATGACATTAAAAGACAGCTGGCTGGATCAGCTGATAGTTTAATAGTAATTGTGTTTTGCTTCAGCGTGTACATTGATGTTACCCATCAAAGCATAAACTGTTTTATTGTGCCTAATAGGCCACATTATGCATCCTGCCTGTCTGTCTGTTCTGTACCGGCTTCTAACATGAAAACAAGGAAGCATACAGAAAGTAAAATTGGAGTGAATTTTCTTCTTCACAGAAGTTATGGACGTCCAAATTTTCAATTTAGAAGGTCAAAGATCGAGTCTCCTGGACATCAAAAACCCTAAGAAAATGACACACGCCTTGTAAACACAGCTTGCACAGTGGTGGTCGTGAAAAAGTGTACTTTCAGTCATTGATTGACCTGTGTTAGTAGTCAACTCGTATTAAGTCTGATTTTCTGTGGTTTGTAGTCCTCAAGTCATTATGATGAGCTCTCATAGTGCTACAGGGTATATGTGTACACGTATTATTAGGGGAATTGCTTTTGCGCCGCAGGTGATTCCGATTTTTCTTACACCTTTCTGCATAGCATGGTCTGTCTGTCTGTCGTCTGTCACACTGGTGCACCCTGCTTAAACCGTTCTGCGGATTTAGATGCCATTTGGCATGCACACTTGTGGGGTCCAGTGACACCTGACACCCTAGGGAAAAGGGAGATTTGTGGTCAAACCCCCAGCCAAAAATGTGCAATTGCAAATTGCAGCTGAACCATCTGGCCTATGCTGCCACCTGTCGAATACGCTGTGGACTTGCCACAGCTATTTCACATTTTGTAAAATTACTTTGATCCCTGTTATGTGAATTTGCTAAGTTACAGTTTTGAAGAATTTGGCTTTTATGCTGTGTTGTAAACAATATAGAGTATCACTCATTTCTCTGTTATGGAGCATGGGGTAGGTTACATTTATGTTTGCACTGTACTGCTAATGTTATAGCTCTGTATCAAATGATTGGCTGTATTTGCTAGGGGCTGGGGTTTGACTCCCGACGTCAGTGAAATGGTTGAGTCCATTGTGAAGTCCATGGACCACATTCTCAAAACTTTCCTAAGACATATTCCAAAGATTTTCTTATGTCGGATGATTTAGGAAATATTTGCTAAGAACTTTTCCTGTCCCAAGTTCTCGACGGCTTTCTTTGTGTTTCCTAAGAAGTTATTCTTTTCTCACCTCTGTAAACTAGTTCAACCAACCAGATGCTCTTATACAGACCACGTGATATAAGCACCCCAGTTTAAAAACATCTTAGGAAAAAGTCTTTGGAAAACTTCTTATCTTGGTATGTCAATGGAAAACATAATTTAAACACTGCTTCGTTGTTTAAGCTAACTAAACACAAATTTGCTTTACTTGTTCATTGTTGATTTAACAGCAATGCATTTAAATAATATATGACGTCACATAGAACGTCTAAACTAACTGTTAACAATGCATACTTTTTGTAAAAAAAAATATTATTATTGCACAGCTTTCTTTTGTAAGATAAGGTTAGTGCTTTCGTACATATTTTCCTAAATTTTGCTATCCAAAGATCTTTCCAAAGAAGTTTCGAGAATGCACCCTTTCCTGATATCTTCCTAGGAACATCTTGCAAAGATGTTTTCCAAAGAAGTTTCGTAAATGTGCATCCTTTTCTAGGAAAAGAAATCTTCCAAAGATCTTCCTAACATGTTTCGAGAATACAGCCTCAGTGTATTAGTTAGTGTGGGCTGATAATATCAGATGCATGCATGTGTGAGTTGTGTTGCATACTTCTGTCCAAGAGCCGAGTTGCCTCTGTCCAATAACTCCACTGGGAATGTGACATTTAAAGCCCACTCCTCAGTTGCATATAGTAGTTTTGTGTGCAGTTTTTTTCTGAATATGTGTACATATTGCAGGAAAGTTATCAGCAGTATGCTGTTTGTTTGCGGCAGTCCATGTTTAATTATATTACACAGTTTGCTGAATTAACATTTGTACAGCACAGTGTATTATGTTATCACTGTTATAGTACCACAAAGATGTTACACTGGTTGTACTTTTAAAACGCAGTTAGCATGGTACGGATGTAAACATAAATGGTAAAATTGTAAGGAGCAAATTAAAGTTGTGTTGCCTTTGTATCAGTAATTGCTATACAGGGTGGGCGAAAAAAGTGACACATTTTTGGTATTTGCGTTTTCTCCTTTGTTAAAGGATTTGCATTTTTTTTGTTTACTCACGCATCTTTTTCATTAAATGGTGTCATTACATAGTTTTTCTACTGCAGGCAACAAATTATGTTTTTATATGAGTAAAGTGTAATTTGTTTGATTCACAATCTGCATGTGGAGAAACACTGGGATTCTGAAAGAATTAACAAAATGTTTTCGAATAAATGAGTATATTTAAACTGCAAATTAAATAGAAAACGTTAGAATTGTTCAAGCCTACTTCTAAGGGGGAGGGGAAGGGCTGGAAGGCCTTCCCCCCAAACAAGAATTTACCACTACACCACTGGATACGAAGAGCCAGATTTAGGGACGTTATGAGAACGTAAAACGGTAAAGTTCCGGTACTTCATATAGCTCTGCTTATATTCTTGTCATCAGGAGCGCTCTACAATCTCTGAGGTGCCAGCTGATTTTCAATAGGAGATATAGATACAAATTAGTCCCCATGCTATGTGAATATGAAGTTAGAAAACAGCAAATAGGGTACATAGGCAAGTTATGGAATATGTTGCCTGACGGAGATCGGTTAGCAGTGTCAGCAAGTTTTAAGGGGCACTTAGATGGGTTTTTGTGTGACTGGTAAATCTGTATTATAATTACAAAGCCGACATGTAGCACCGGAAGTCACAATGTAGTAATAGTATTAGTAAAGTTCTTGTGGTAATTCGTGTCTACAATGGGTATGTTGGACGGAAATAGTGGTCGTTAGGCCTGCTTCCGTGTGTCCATTGATGATGGTGATGATGATTATGAGATGGCGTACGTTATCTCCACCACCAGCAAAGTTAGTTTCCTTAGTAAAAGTTCGCGCGTTAGTTCACCAGATTTATAAAATCGTCTTCGCCATGCTTTCAAAACAAGCCACGATTGTCGCAGAAACGCAGATACTCACATTTTTGCTGATAAATATAGACATCATTTTAGCGATCCTTGCAATCTTCGCCTTACTTATTTACTTACTGAATGCCCTTGATAGCGGTCGCCATATTGACCTCGATGTTGATTTATAGTCTTTGATTTGTTTTGAACTGGCACGAAATTTGTAGTCCAAAGTTTTGAAGGGAATACTACGATGAACAGTCTTGCGCGAGTAACAGGCTTTGCGCCGCAGATTTCGGCAACTGTTCACTGCGTACCGGCGTCGAATCGTAAAACTATCGCTGAATTTGTGAAACAGGCCGAAAAGATAATATTCGAGCCACGTCCGGCCGTTAGCGGCAGCTGTCGACTGGCCAAGGCCTATCTGTCACCGACTGGCTGGGTCAAACCTCGCGCCACTGTCGGTCTGACATGTAAGCATCATTGTTTGTTTCATATAACAAACATGTACCGCAGGACACCATAGCACACCGCAGGTCGCTATGAGTGACCGGTAACTGGAACTTTCGTACCCGAGAACGGGTGTGACTAATTACCACAACGGACCAAAAAACGGCGAAGACGAACGGAGAAGCCAACCAACGGAGAAGCCGAACTAACGACGGCAAAGACAACGGAAAAGACGTCTTCCCCATCGTCTGTTCGGCTTCTCCGTCCGTCGTCTTAATCGTTCGTCTTCGCCGTCCATTCGACTTTTCCATTGTCTTCGCCATTTTTTGGTCCGTTTTGGTAATTAGTCATGCCGCCTAAGAACTTTTGTTTCCACGAAGGAAAGTTCCATAGGTGGAACTTTTGTTTCCTGGAACAGTCGTTCCTATGAGAGATATTAAAAGGGAACTTTTGTTCCCAAACATTGGTTACTATTACATACACCCATAGCGTTAACACAACACAAATGTGCAGATAGATACAGGCAGTGCTTCATCTTTGCTTAACCTATGTGCCGAGCACTTATCACGAGTTTGTAGGCCAACACATTTGATGCTGTCATCACCACACACAATTTACTTATAGGCCTAGTGAAACTAGCTGGAGTAAATGGATCACAAGACGTCACTACCTGTGCGTTAAGTACGTTTGTTAGTATCCGATTCTTTAGACATTAGCACATCTTGCAGCTGTGTGCAGAAAGTTATGAGCATCCTGACGTATTGGAGACCCTTGCAGCCAAAGTCGTGTTGGGCTCTTGACCCTTAAACCGTTGCTGGATTGATGCTAGATATCAGAGGGATGTGGGTGATAACGATTGAATAGCGCAGATGATAATGTCATTGTTATTATTGTAATTGGTATATGATAACCAACTGTAAATTGTAACTGTGTGTGCTGTCAGGTACGAGTCAGATGCGTTATGCTCACACGGACGTTTCATTTCCTGACTTCTCGTTTTATCGTCACGACTCAGTTAAAGATGCATCCGTGGATTCAGAGGCCTCAGCACCTACACGCAAAGCTTTCGCTTACCTCACACTTGCCGGTATGTAGATCTGTAGTAGTAGTAGTAGTAGTAGTAGGTAGTAACAGTAGGCCTAGTTGTTGTAGTAGTAGTAGCTGTAGTGATAGTAGTAGTCGTGCAAAGCCTTCTCACTCTTGCCTGTATAGATCTGCTGCAGTAGTAGTCTTTCTTTCTTTTTTCTTCTTTGCCGGGTGGGTTATTAGCCCAGTGCTGAGGCCTTACATGATTGGCCCAATGCGCAGCCCGGATATTCAAAATCTCTTAGATAGGGATACCGGTTTATAGCAATCATGCGATCGCAGCATATTTTGCAAAAATGCGCATATCGCATATTTTCCCGCATATAATGGCATTTTCAAAATTTTGAATATTAATTTATGCATAAATTTGCAAAAATTTGCATATAATCGCATATTTCCGCATATGCGATCGCATTTTTCAGCATTTCCGCACTTTTTGTCCAACGTAAACACACGCCCACTCGTCATTTACGCCACATATTTCCGTAATGCCACATATATGCAGCATATATGCCGCATATACGCGCATATTTCGCCAAATTCTGCATATTTTTCCCGCATATTTTGCACCAAAATGGCACGAATATTTTAAGAAAAATTTCCGTTATAAACCGGTATCCCTACTTAGAGGCCTTTGCAAGCCTAAAGAGAGGTCTCCAATGCAATAAAGCAAGGTCCTCATACTCTAGGTAATCGGAGCCTAGAATTTCAAGTCGCTGGTTTATCAAAGCACAGCACTTCCCTAACAGATGTAGTGTAGTAGTAGTAAAATGTCGTCAGTTGTTTCTGATATAATCTTGTGTAACATGTTTATCTTGCAAGAAAGTTACCAGCAGGTTGTTTGGGCTGTAGTAGCAGTGGCAGCAGCAGGTGTAATAGTCGTAGTAGTAGTAGTAGTAGTAGTATTCTGATATGCTGTTTTGCTGATACAGCTGCCAGTGTGCCTGCAACGTACGGGACCAAGGTTCTGGTTCGTGACATGCTTGAGACGTGGAATGCCTCGGCGGACGTCCTGGCACTGGCAAAGATTGAGATCAACCTTGCTGGCATACCGGAGGGCAAGAACGTGACGTTCAAGTGGCGTGGCAAGCCGCTGTTTGTTCGTCATCGTACGGCCGATGAGATCACGCGTGAGCAAGCCGTGACGACGGCTGGGTTACGCCATGCCGAGCTAGACAACGACCGCGTGCAACGTCCTGAGTGGCTGGTTGTACTCGGAGTCTGCACCCACCTTGGTCAGCAGCAGCAGCATCTACGTAGTAGTAGTAGTAATAGTAGTCATTAGTGGTAGTAGTAGTATGCCGACCGTGTGAAAACGTTTTGAGTAGCTTGTTGTACTCATTGTCTAACAGTCTGTACTTACCTTGGTCAAATGGTCAGTAGTAGAAGTGGTAGTACTAGTAGTGGACTACCAATGTGCCAGTTTTCAGCTCAAAAGGTGAAGAGGTAGGGTTAGGGTTGAAGCGGATTAGGCATGTTGGCATAGCTGCCTGTATAGCTGCATATTATGTCAGCACTGGACCGGCATCTCTGGTGTTGTTATTACTGAGATTATTTACTTATCTGCATGGACATCAGTAAGTCCGACATTTTAAGCCGATGTCATCCGATCAGCGGAACAAAATCTCTGTCATTTATATTTTCTGCTGTATTTTCTGCCGATTCTGTTGTCATCTGTACTCTTGTTGATGAATGGTTCATCATGTATCTAATTAGTACTAACCTCGTTCGTTAGTTTCATCTATCTAGTCTGCATCCTATTTGTGCTATCATGGCAGTGAAATTGCGTCTCATATACTGACTGATGTGACATTCAGGAGCTATTCACTTACTCATGTGCTGGTTGGTGGTGGCTTAGGGTAGTGGTTAATGTGTTGGACTTGGTCATATGTTGGCTGATGTGACATACAGAAACTATTCTCTCACTCCTTAGTCTTACCTTACCTTACCTTTGGGGTGGGCAGGTAATTACACCTGCACAGTGCTGAGGCTGTATCAGTTTGGTCTATTGCACAATGCCAATGTAAGCATAGGTCATGGTAACCGGCTGTGAAGCCGAAGTCGGTGTTGAAGCCAAAAATTCACCAGTCGCTTAGCACCGATGACATGTAGTATCATGCTTAACATATGGTTTTCTCTTAGTTGACTCCTCAGTCCTCACCTCCAGATTACAAATCCTTCAGGTCCTTGGAGCATTAGCCCCACCACCACGTCAAGGTGGCCGACCATGATGGGTATTCACTCACTCACTGAGTCTCACTCATATAATAATAATAATAATACGTGATTTATATAGCACCATGGAATGTGCGGTACTATGTACTCTTTTGACTGAAGCTGTTGATGCTCAATTTTTTAATCATGCAATTAATTGTCTTCATGATCATGCATTAATCACAATTTTAACGCACATTTTGTCTGTGAATAATAAGTAGTCGTCAGCAAACGACTAAGGTTTGCTGTTGATGATCACTCATCTACTAGATGCGACAACAGTCAAATGTATCAACTGATATTATTAACTGAATTTAAGAACACCCACTTCAGACAGCCAACAATAATTTAACCCATTATGTTGCAGGTTGTGTGCCAATACCCAACCAGGGTGAGTACGCGGGTGGCTACTACTGTCCATGTCACGGCTCACACTACGACGCATCAGGCCGTATTCGCAAGGGACCAGCTCCGTTCAACCTGGAAATTCCTCCGTACCAATTCATGGATGACAAAACGCTGCTTGTAGGCTGATGTAGAGTCAAACTAGTAACACATCTTGCAATGCGATTCACAAACTGTCTGTCTGTCTGTCATGTATAACTACTGATGTTATTTGTCTTGTTATATGGCGCCACATTCTCGCAATTTTCCTGAGACACATTTTTCTCAGATCTTCCTATGGCAGATGATTTAGGAAATATTTGCGAAGAACTTTTCCCATCCAAGTTATCGACGACTTTCTTTGTGTTTCCTAAGAAGTTATTCTTTTCTCGTCTCTGTAAACTTGTTCAACCCATCAGATGCTCTTATACAGACCAAGTGACGTAAGCACCCCAGTCTCAAAACTTCTTAGAAAAGCTTCTTATCTTGGTACGTCGATGGATAACACCTCTTCGTCATTTAAGTTGATCAAATGCAAGCTAATTGTTGACAGTGTGTAATTTGTGAAAGTTCCGTTATTGTTGCATGGCTTTCTTTCCTAAGACAAGGTCAGTGCTCTCCTATATGTGTTTGTAATCATTTCCTAAGATTTTTCCAAAGCTGTTTTGAGAATGCACATCCTGTCCTAGGATAAGAAGTCTTCCTAAGAGGAAGTTTCGAGAATGTGGCTCTTGGTCTCTCTGTCTATCTGTATGCTCTGGAGGTGTTTGTCCATCTGTAAATTTGCATGTCGATTGCCGTTCAATGTTTACTTCCGCCTGTGTGTTAATGAATTGTTGTGCTGTGTGTTGCAATTGCTTTAACTTAAGGATTGCTTTAATATAATGGTATTTGTAGCATGATTGTCACTATATTAAAAATCTGGGGCCTTATTCACAAAAATTCCTAGGAATTTCCCTCGGGTCTTTTTACTCAAGTTCTTCCTAATTCACCAGCTTAGTTATGCGTAAGTTTTCTGTAACATTTTTGCAAGTCTTACCAATTTGTTTACGCGTTTGCACTTATTTTCATCATAAGTTTGATTTTTCCTATGTTCATCATAAGTTCGATGACTTAACTGGTGTGAATGAGGCCCCTGTGACGTTGGTTGTACTGCTAGCACCTTATGTTTACAGATACCGGTATTAACATACTTGAAGCGGCACTCAGGGAGCTCAGAACTCCATTGAGGTGTGATTTTTCACTGTTGACATTATGCTGCTGCCATCTGGGCAATAATGCTGAAGTGCGGCTGTCCTGCAGGTCAAAAATGCAGTTACTTTGAACGATCCTGTTGTCTGATGTTGGTGAGATTCAAGTCAACTGCATTTGAAACTGGAATTAAACCTTGTTTGATATCTGAGCCTAAATCTCACGACGACTGCTTGGAAAACTCAAACGTGGCGGTGTCCGAGAATACGTCTGATGTCAGGATAAAGTTGTGAAAAGTGGAGAAAAAATCTGTCACCGAGGAAAACTGATAGATCCGGCATTCCGGCAACTTCACTTTGGGTCCAACTTTTGTGTTCATTAGCGTAGCACTAGGAAGCTATTAGCACGTTGCTGTTTTTGATGGCGCAGCTCGACACTGCATAGCGTTATTATGCTGATGATATATTGCTGTCACGTGTCATTATTTTCATTTGAGTGTTCTCTGTGTTGGATCGTCTGATTATTTTGCAGTAACAAAGTTTTCACATTGTACGCTGTGCAGTTATTTATTACACGTTGAATACTACTACACCTTGAGCCATAAAAATGTGCCAACTAACTTTTGTCCATATCTTTGCCAAATATTGACGGATTTCAAAAAATGCTTTAACTGTCACACTCTGCAAGAAATTTGCGCTGAATTTGTTATTAAACGGTTACAGCACACATTAAATGCATCGCTACACTACCTTGTGAAATGTGAATTAACGAAAATTACTACAATCCGTATAAATACATTTGTAAAAACGTACCTTCTTAAACAATTTTCTTATTTAAATTAAATAATGTTTAGTTTTAGATACATTTTCGGTGTCTGTAAACAAAAGCAGATAATATCTTTGGAAGTACTAAGTTTTAATACATTGACAAAGCACTGGTAATGTAATGTGCTATTTAATGCAGAAGATAAGGCATCAGCTAAGAACTTATACCAGTTTAAACATGGTTCACAGAGCATACTGGCGTAATTTTTGGAGAAAAACGAATAACAAACACTACCAAACATCCAGGAAACAGGAAGCACGGACCAAAGGCACGATATCGACAGACCGAAGCATACGCGTATTACAGTGAACGTGACCGCTGTGGGTGAACTCGTACTGAACCAAGAGGCAGGGCCGTAGGAACGGGTCCGGCAGACCCGGCGGCTGCCGGACCAATCATTTGACAAGCAAGAATTTTTATGTTCACATTATATCAATTTTCGAGAACTTGAGTTTGATTCTAGTATAATTTATGCCATCAGACGTCAGATTTCAATGGTAAAATGCACAAAATTCGATTTCCGCTGCGGCTCCGCTCCAGACCCTCTAGCCGGATTTAAGGCGCCTACTTCTAAAGGGAGGGAGGCGAAAATGGAGGGAAGGGGAAGAATGGAGAGTGGAAGAAAACAATGAGGGCCCTACTACTACGAAAGGGGAAAGAAGGAAGAGGATATAGGAGGGAGGGAAGGGAAGAGGAAGGGATTTGCCGGACCAATGTCAAACTGCTTCCTACGCCCCTGAGAGGACCAGACACAAACACATCCGTGAACACGCCAGATATCCAGAGACGCTTGTAACACAACCCAGTGTCGTATGGATCGTTCACCGCCATGTTTGTCTGAATTGCTTTTTTTCTCATTTACCAAAACTCCTGTTGCTATTATTGTTACTTTTTCTCACATTTATATTTCACAAGGTAGTGTGAACACGCATTTACGGTGTGGTGGGGTATATAATAATCACGGAATTGCAAATTGTCCACACAGTTTGCCAGTGAAAGAATTCTGAAAATCGGTCAATAATTGGCAAAAATATGGACAAACGTTGGGTGGCACGTTTTTATGGCCCACGGTGTATGTTATAGCACGTTGAGAATCATTACTACACTGTGTCCCAAAAAAATCCCCGACATTATTGATTGTAAATTGAACATGGATAATCGGATTTTAATATTTTTTGGTGCGAATATTCCTGACACAACTGGCCACCAAACGACTGTTCAAGTTCCCACTTTACCCAATGTGTGTGTCTGCACTACCTGGATAATACGAAACACACGAAATAGGCATTGAAATGAACAAAAAAACGTCAAAAACATCCCCTGCGTTATCGATTGTAACTTGAAGCAGGATAAACTGATTTTAATGGTTTTTACCGCTACATGCTTTAGCAATGTAGCGGTCATGGGATCGCTTGACGTCCGTCTGTCTGTCTGTCTGTCTGTGACGTTGGTGAGCAGTGATCACATA
>Ga0056124_1000274_pt1 | contig 16123 bp, 11 predicted proteins | sample WorMetHEROISLAND_2_FD_70069 | JGI IMG/M metagenome (GOLD analysis project Ga0056124, IMG submission 70069) | Marine gutless worms symbiont microbial communities from Max Planck institute for Marine Microbiology, Germany - Olavius sp. 4 HERON ISLAND | ecosystem: Host-associated > Annelida >... | reverse complement strand
CATCTGGGCTTGGTATACCACCGGGTCGTGACAGACAGACGGACAGACAGAATTCCCATAGCTAATACGCGCCTCAGCAGTACCTGCCGGTACAGCTGTGGCGCGTAAAAACGAAGCAGATCCATGCCAATTCCAAACCGAAACCGCAGTTTTTAATAAAACCGAACCCATGACAGTTTTGAACTGAAAACTGTTGTTATTTCAGAAACAGAACTGAAGCCAAACCAAACTTCTTTTTGAAAAAAAACCATTCCGTGCAGCCTTAACTTTGTTGTTATGCTGTTGATGTTGATGCTGTAGATGGACATCTGTGAGGTTTGTCCGAACCCGCTGGTTCTTTCACAGCAGTTGACACACATTGAGCTGGAACGACTCAGTATGATTGGACCCGAGGAGTTCATTGAGGCATTCACTGTCGAGAAGAAACTCAGCGTAAGTTCAGCGTTGCCGACAAACGTCTGTTATCTTATGCAGAGTGCGTACAGGTCATGGAAAGTCATGGTGGAATTTAATATTTAAATTTTCCAGGCCTGCAAAGTCATGGAATCAGGCCTTGGTGTTGGAAAGTCATGGAAAGTCCTGAAAAATAACAAACAGAACTTTGAACGTTGTCGTTTACCAGTTGTGAACTTGATGACTTACCACACTTGCTTCTGCAAGATTAACTATGTATTCTGTGTATTAACAATAGTCAGTCAAAACATGTTAGCCTTACATGAACGACGCACTTGAGTTAGTAAATTTATATGAAAATTTGCCTTGTTCAATATCTGCTTGATTAAACAGTATGGAAAAGATGGAAAATGGACGTAGATGGGCCTGGAAATTCGTGGAAAACCTCTTTCAGTGTCTGTATTCACACTGATTATGCAACATGTTTGCACGTTGATAAATGCTTTCTTCATGCCGATGGCAGATTTTAGTTGCATTTTTTGCATAGCCACAGCAGTGCTACATCTGTTTAGAAGTCTGTGCAAAAATAATTTTAGGAGGAAACTCGGTTGTTGTTTTAACGCCTATAAGGTTCTGAACATATGGCTTTGATAGAAATGTTGTTATTTTTGCCTCTGTCAGTATAACAAGGGTGACAGTAGGTCATTTTTAACTGAATGTTGGACCCAACTGAGACTGTAACAATATTAAAACCACAGAGGGTCACATACAGATATCTTGCTCCATTGCAATATTTCAGTTATTATTATAACTAAAGGTTAAAGATTGTCTATATCTCTTAATGGTAACCCATTTCAGAGCTACAGAGCGTCACCTGCCACATGGGATCACACAGTGTTGCTACCTGCCGCCTGACGCAGGTGAATGCACCCAACCTTAACACCAGCCAGACAGCTCTGTACTTGATTTACCTACCTTGGAGGGATGAAAGGCTGAGTTGACCTTGGTGTTGGTTAATAACCGAGATGGTTTACTTGTCCACAGATAATCACCTGTCCAAGTAGTAACCACTTGATAGCGACTTGACCGGGAGTGGAACTCACGACCGCTTGATGGTAGGTCCAACAATTAGTGTGATTGTGATTATAACTGGTATTATTTTGTTCAACACTAGACAATCGCCCGGGTAGTTCAAAAATTAAAAATAACAATTGATCTGGAATGCCAATCATTCCGGTTGATCCTGATAAACGTCGTGCAACAAGACACTGTTAAACTGCTGCATGACAACTGGAAGATGCTGAAACAAAGAAGAATGGTATTATTATTTTGTTGCTCTTATTATTGCTAATAATGCAGCGAAACTGTTGTTGATATATGTTTGCACCGCGCAGGGCACTACCAAAGATACATGGAGGACCAAAAATATAGACTTCTACATTCAGTGGTACAATCGACTGAGCAGCTTCGTTGCTACTGAAATCTGCATCGTAAGTTTAATCATTTTATTCATTTTGCTTCACTCTCTGGCAAATTGTCTGTACATTTTACAGTTTGCATTAGTACTTTTATATAGTAATTTAATGTACAGTAATTTTCTGGTCTGTACTTGTGGTTGGTGGCGTGGCGTAGCGGCAACGTGTTGTGTCGAATCAACGAAGTTGATCTATGGCGGGCCTGGTTAGTACTTGGATTGGTGACTGTCTATGGGCAGTCGAAGAAGTCGGTACGAAACCAGCCAGCAAGGTCAACTCACCCTTCTACCCTCCGTGGGATGGTAAAATGAGTATCAGCTTTCGGGCTGAGTAGTAATCAATGGCGATGGTGAATATAGTCACTATAACTGCCTATAGGCGGATCTATTGGCTCAGGCTGATCGGCTTGGTCCAAAGGTCGGCGGCCACCTGGCGCTGCATGCTACATTCGTCAGATGAACTGGGTAAACTCTCGCAGTGGCAGTGCACTGCTACGATGACAGCACCATAAACATTGTCATGGCTATTACTATTACTATTACTACTGTACTGTTTTCGCTCCTGATAGTTGTGTTGCCTTCAGCTGGTGATAGTCGCTCTAAGTAAAGGTTAAAAGGTTTGCATAGCTCTTCATGGGAACCTGCGTCAGAGCTACGTTGTGTCACGTGTCATATGGGATCAGAAAGTGTTACCTGCCACCTGACACAGGTGAACGTGCCCTGCCTTCCAGCATGGCAGGCCAGTACTCGATTTTCCTACCCGTGAATGATGGAACTTGAGTTGACCTGGATCGCTGGTTATATACTACGGTCTTTTACCTGTCCTCTGTCATCCATCCACGTAGTGACAACTCGTGTAGAGCAACTTTGTTGATTGAAACCAACGCATTAACTACTGCACAAAACCTCCACCAGTACTAATCGTAGCAGTGGGTTAAGTTGTCCACTTTTCAACAACTGCTGCTGCCTTCTTTTGATTTCCATTTGTGGTTTTTAGCAAGTGAAGAAAAGAAATCGCGTTCGTGTGATCGAGTATTTTGTCGACGTTGCCAAAGAGTGCATCAATATCGGAAATTTCAACTCGCTGATGGCAATTATAGGTAAGCTGTGATTGGCAAAGCATGTTTCAGTTATCATGTACTTGGTGGTTTGTGTGTGTTATGTTGTGCGAGACATTTTTTTGAATTTGAGCTTCTGTGGAATTAGACAAAGGGTGTCGACACCCAAGAGTTGATGACATGTCGAAATTATCAGGGCCTAAATAGCTCTAAGGTACAACTCATCCTGACAAGGCTGTGGGTCCTGGGGAATGGCACTGCAGCCCCTGCCCGGCAAGCTAAAATGGTCTGTCAGTCTGTGAATCAACGAGGTAACTGTTAAACCTAGGCTTACCAGGATTAAAACTGCGAGAGTTATCTTGTAGATAAGCTACAAAATGTCACCAATCTGTTAATTTTTGAAACATGAAAAATCCCAGATATACATTCAGTAGGGAATCTATTCCCGAGTACCGGGTAGGAGTTAGTCGTGGGGATGACGTCATCGTAGTAAAACTCAGCTGGTACTCGGGAATGAATTCCCTACAAAATGCGTATCTTGCATTTTTCATATTTTGAAAATTTGCAGCATGGTGTCATTTCATAACTTATGTGTGCATTGTTACATGCATTTTGTAATGTAGTTCCTATGCTTCTCTTTTTTTCAAATTCTACCCTCCATAGACATCTGGCACTTCTTCAGACTGATTTCATGGATATCCGGACTGTTTAACGGTTTTTTCTTTGTTTCAGTTTTTTTTCTAGTTTCAGTTATCGTTATTTCCTTCTTTTTCTATCACATGCCTCTTATCTCTGCCATAACCATCTGTTTGTTGATTTTTATTATTTTTTACTTTATTTAGTTCCATTTACAGCATAGTTTTTTTTAGTTTATGTGCTAGATTAAACTGGCAGCTTGGCTGTCAGTTTTTCAGTGCAAATCATCTATCGTATCGTATCATATCATATTGTATGCTGTGGCAGGTGGTCTCAACATGGGCTGCATTCGGCGGTTAAAGAAAACGGTATGCTGCTTTTTTGCTGATCTATTGGAATTCGTTATTTTTCTCTTACATTTGTATATTTGTATAGTTGTGTTTCAGTATTTTTATGCTGTCGTTTCTCCTACTAGCGTCGTGGCAGTGGCGCAGCAGGGAGGAGCAATCGCCGGCCTAAATTTTGGGCTGTATAAAAAATGTCAGAAAGTATTTTTGGTCCCAAAATTTTATTTCAAAAATGCAACATTTGGGGATGAAACCCCTATTTCGGGTAATTTAGTGGCATAATTGAAATTTTGACCACCCATAACCCATTCATTGGAAATTTGCAGGTGTCTGTTGGAAAATTGCAAATTCCTGCCCCGCTTACTTTTGTTAACGCACAACGCCGCTGGTTTTACTTTGTATATTCGTGTCACTCACGTAGTTTGTTCTGTTGGGTGTCATATCAGTTAGTTGTGATGGTTTTAGTGGGCGAAAGTGAACAAAGAGAAACTCGACATTATGGAGGTTAGTGAGAGTCTTATTTTAGTTTTTCATTGTCATTGCAAACCTGCGCTTATGGATGTGGAGGAGTGTGATGTGTTGTATTCAGCCTATTTCTTGTACAAATGTGCCAGTTTATCATTCTGTGTTTTATTTTATAATATATCAAAAAAATCCAACCTTTTTGTCAGTATACTGTTGAACTAGTACATGGGTTAAAATCAGAATCAACTTAAGAGTGCAGGGTCTAACTGTGAATGAAAACTTTTTACCAATTTTTCTAAGGTCTTTTAAAGTTCTTCGTCAGTTCTTCTTTAGTCAGCAACTTCAGGTTTTTGCTAGGTTTTTCCTAGGAATTGGTTAAGTTGATTTTTGAAGCCTAACTCAGGAATTCTTAGCTCTCAGCCAATCACAACTTGGGGAATATAAATAGAAACACTAGTGGAACATTGTCATTGGTCCTGGCTGCACATCCCAGTGTGCACCAGTCGTCTGCTTCATGCCTTTGCCAATGTAATTACCGGTAAATTAACTGATTTTGGGGGTGATTCTGCTGCCAAAATTTGCTGAAACAGAATTTCTATTTATTCTGACACTGTATTGAGATTGTATGGAAACGATGAACTGAACTAGTGAATGCATGCGTGTTTTACGTTTTCCTAACTCTGGTAATATGCTGTCGTAAGTTCTTTGTGAGTTGTTTGTAAGAATTTCCTATTTGTTTCCTATGTTTCTTTTAAATCACGTCTTTCTTACGACTTTCCCAAGTCTGATTTTTTTTCTAAAATTTGTGTAAATTATACTTATAAACTCCGGAATCATGCTCCGGAGTTAACACTGAATGCATGTGTGTTTTCACTGTTTTGTGTCCGTCAGCATCAGACGAACCCCGCCAACAACTTCAGCAGTTATCGGTCGTCGCTGAAGGCGGCAGTTTGGCGAGCAGAAGGTGCTTCCGACGACAGGGAACGAGTAAGATGGATGCATTTCTGTCAGAATTGTTAGCAGTGTAGGTCGCCATCACAAAATCAATGTTACACGCTAATATTGGGGTGTTGAGCCGAAATTATAGGTGCTATAGCCAGGGCTGGATTTGGACCTGATATAGGCCGCGTAGAAATGTGGGGTTCTCACATAAATTTTCTGTTTAGCAAATGAATAAGTAAGTAACGTCTTAAAATGTAGGTTTCACAGTGTGGCATACAGAGCCCCCTCAGGCCAGAGAATGTCGTGCTGCACCAAGTGAGTTTTTTAATGTTGCAACGCACCATAAAGAGGCCCTTGCGGGCCAGAAAATGTCTTGCTGCTGTCCAGCATTTTCTGGTCTCTTTCTATGAGGCCTTTGTTTAGCCGAACAGGCTCAACATGCCTAAATTCGCCTCTGGCTGTAGTATAGCAGGCTAGCAGCTCTACCTCCAGGCTAGAACTGTCAGTGGTTTCAACTAATTTTACCTCATGCTCCAAGTTACGTTCATAGTTAGCATACTTTTGATCAAGTAACATCAAATCAAGTATTGTCGTTGTGTAGCAGCTGAGTGTACTGACCCAGTAGTCCGCATGTGTTGTCTGTTGTTTCAGATCATCATACCGTTCTTCAGTATCTTCGTGAAGGATATCTATGTGCTGAACGAAGGCTGTCTGAACAGGTCCGTAGCTAATAAGTTCTACAATACTCATCAAATTACAACCTTCAGTTAGTTTGTTGACATTTCAGCAACCGCTGCTGCTTTCATTGGAATGACTGTCTGCCAGTGGTCGGAGGCCGTTTTGCTGCGAATCATTCAGAACACAATAAGTATGGACGTTAGGAGCACAGACAGACGGACAGACGGGCAAGATCTGTAATGTGGCCTCACACATAAGAAATCAGTAGAGAGTTCAAACCCTTCAAACCCACATTTCAGAAGCCGTTTTCTGTCAGCCTTTGTGTCACTGAGTTGTAAATGATATGTGGATTCCACGTATCATTTTCCACTCCACACATCGCTTTTCAGAAACACTTTGTTTTACAGCTTGTAACTTTGGAAATATTGATCAGCTTGACACCCAAGTTTGGAGCAAATCAGTTTCATTTCATTCCTAACATTACGTCGTCATTTATTCGCATCAGCATTGGAAAGTAAAGTGGCACCATCTAGTGAGTGGTAATAACTTTGATAAGTGCTTGTAGGTTTTCAGCTGAAGGTCATGCTTCGCAATGCGCCGAACCGACGACTGTGAAATGCCCGTTTCACTTTCGATTTCATAAGACTTCAGTGGATGTTTTTTTTTCAAAATTCCAACGTGTGATCTGATCGCAGATGGCTGCCGCCTTTCTCATGTTCTGACATGTTAGTGGAAGAAATTTTCTTCAGCAGCCGGTCCACACTTGTCCTGGCCCAATTCTTCCAGGGAAATTCTCTTAACAAACTTTATGAGGTCCAGTTTTTTTTCCCTGACACAAAATCTTATTGAATGCACGATTGTCTTTACTGATCTTTCTTATACTTAACAAAACCATAAAAGAAATTTGCTACTTATTATGGTTATTATCCTTTGCTAGATGGCACCACTGTTTTCTATAGTTAATCCGAATAAATTATGCGTTAATGTTATCAGTGAAATTACTCTGATCTGTGCCAATCTGATCAATACTTCCAAAGTTACAAACGGTAAAGAAGTTGGCGCCACTTTTTGGCCCACCATGTGTATTTGACGAGCTCGTCCTCCTGTTAGTTAGTGCTTGTGTGTATTGCAGGTTGCCGAGTGGTCACATCAACTTTGAGGTCAGTGTTTCTCTTATCATTTCTTGCCACGAGTAGGGCTGCCGTTATCGGGTAATTCATTACCCGGGTACCCAGACCGGGTAGTAAGTAAGCAAATAAGTATTACACTGCAGTGTAGAGGAACTGGGGGGCGGGGGTAAATTCTTATCTTGGGCAAAAAAACACCCATATAGCGTCAAATAATCTTAGTTTTCTTGTGTTGTGAAAATACAACGAATATTCGTTGAAATTTGTTAGCTGTTTAGCACTGGCGATGCAGAATATACTGTAATCCGGAGTCTTGACTAGAGGATTAGGCCTACATTTGAAGTAGGTTATACGGTGACATGAGTTTAACTGTTGGACAGGGAGACTAATTGTTGCTTTTCAGAAATATAAAACAACAAAATTATTCAAAATTGTAAAACTAGTGCAAGTTAAACTAAATTAAATATCAAATATTGGTTAAAAAATTAAATTTAATTAAATATTCTATTACTTGGGTACCCGTTGGGTAGTAAAAAATTACCCGGGTAGTTTATTACCTGGGTACCCGATGGGTACCCGGGCACCCGTGGCAGCCCTAGCCACGAGTTTCGTCAGTTAACTCAGTGTCATTGTTTTCGTTGAACTGATATGAAGAAAGCAATTTAATGAACTGCGCAGTATGCGGCAGTGATTTTCAAATTATCTGGGGAGTGTGACAGTGAAAAAGTTATGCAAATTGATCGATATTTAGCAAAGATTTATGATGTGGCCTAAGGTCCAAAAGTTTTTTGGTGCTGTGTTTTTGACTCACGTTGTAGTACTGTAATAAAGGATGTCATGTTGACTAGAATTGTGGTTACTCCGTTTCAGACTCTGTTTGTTGCATATAAAGATATGGCTCATTCCAGCTGTAGGCTTAGTTACTGTGGTAGTAGTAACAACGTCATACTGTTATTGTAATTGCTTGTCATGTTTTTGAGCGTGTTTATAAAATTGTTGTGTACCTTGACACTGATTTGTTTTGTTGCAGAAATTTTGGCATTTGGCAAAGCAAATAACAGAATTTATCTCCTGGAAACAGCTAGAGGTAACTTGTGTTTGTGCTAAATGTGAGCGTATAAAATACAGCAGTGTATTTTGTATGCCCAGGAATAAACTGGTTTGTGGTTTTAGGGCACCTCCATGTGCTTAGTGTTTGCCTGGTTGTTTCTGCCACATTACACCCTCATTGTGCTGTTATTATCTCTTGCGAGTTTAATGATCGACTGATTGATGGCCAGCTCTATTAGCAGCCAGCACCTTTAACCAACTAGGCGAGTGTGCTAGCAGTCCTGGTAACAGGGCCTATTGTTAGGCAGAACTTGCCGTTTCTTTGCTGGCGATGGCCATAACCATCGCCAGAACACGTTTTTTGCTTACACAAGGATGAATGACCAGGCTGAGTTGGCCTGAGTGGCTTGGTCAGATACTAAGTTGGCGAATTGTAACCGTTTTCAGTACAAACCTGGCTCATCGTTGAATAACTTTGTTGATGATATTAATTACATTGTTTCCTATCACTGTTCTATGTCTCTCTGTCTCTGTCTGTCTGTCTGTCTGTGTGTGTGTGTATGTCTGTTTTTGCTAGCACTATATTGTGGCGAATGAAGTTTTGATATATTAATTAGGGCTGGTACTGATTGAAAATTTTTTAGTCGATTAATCTTCAGAAATTAACTTCAATTAATCGATTAATTTCGAACAATTTTTGTAGTCAGTTGGAAAGACCACGGAAAGTGTAGAATGCAACTATTGGCACTTGTTATCTTTCATGAACAAAGCAAAATCAGTAAAAAAAGTGTTGCAGTTCATAGAGTCTGTAGTAGTGGAATCTTTAGTCTGATCGCGAGGGCTTACAGAGTGCAAACTGCACAAACTAAGACTATACAAGCAGTACAGAAGCATAAATCTTGATGACATGTCATATGCAGAATTTTATTCAAATTTTAGTCCATTAAAATTTTTTTCACACAATTATTGACCATTAATCAGTTAATTTGTCATTAATTTACGCAGCACTAATGTCAATGTAATGATTGTGATGTGATATGTTGTAGTGTCCGTTTGATCGGTGTCCAACGGTGCTGAACTATCTGCTGACAAACGTAGTTCTGACTGACAACTGTGAGTACAGTTTAGTGCCTGTTATCTCACGTTTACGTTGCCTCTCTTTGGACATTTGCAGGTGTTAAAGTTAAAAAAGGTCTAAAAGTTGCCTATAGCTCCTAATGGTAACCCATCTCAGAGCTATTTAGCATCACCTGTCATATTACGTGTTACGTGCTACCCGAAACAGGCAAACGTGCTCTACCATAACCCCAGCCAAACAGGCCGGTACTCAATTTACCTACCCTGAGGGATGGAAGGCTGAGTTGATCTTGGTGGTTGGCTGCATATTGAGATGGTTTAGCTGTCCACAGACAGTCACCCATCCAGGTAGTAACCACTAGATAGCAACCCGACCGGGAGTACCAAAGAGTGTGCTACCATATGTTGTTTTGTTCAGCAACTAAAAACCAATGACTGTCCAAGGAAGACACCATTGTAAATATTAATGCCATGCATTAAACTCTTGAATTCTGGTATCAACCAATCAATGCGTTGGCGTCTGGAACGTGTCGGTCGGCACCAAGCGACGAATCTGTCGCATTTGGCGTAGCACGGTAAAGCACCTTGGAACTGTATGTTACTATGCCTGTGAGACTCGGTGGTACAAAAATGAAAATAAAACTTTGTTGAATCTACATTTGTAGCCTTGTCATTGGCTTCGTATGAATGTGAGCCGCCGGATAGCAGCTATGAGAAGCAACATTTCAAACAACTCAAGTGAGTGTTCATATGTATTGCAGATGTATGTGGCTTCTCGTATTAATTTTTACATTGGATATATTGTTCTTGAGTTTACGTGGATCATGCAAGTTAGTTCTGTGGCTCAGTTGTTGTGAAACGGTAATTTGTTGTGATTTATGGTTACTAGAGTCCAGGAAACAGAAATATAGCTAATGTAGCGTATCTTGATTGCGAATACGATAGAATTAGATGTCAAACAAACCAATACCAACAGTGTTTCTGTTGTTATTTCGGGTTGTTTGGATTGATTGGCTCGGTTGGTTCGGCGAGTTGAAGGAATGATATCCCATAATTCCACTGAGTTGAACGGGAGGCCGGACAGTGGTTCGAATTTCATCTGAGATCAGATCAACAACTTGCGTTTAGACTTGAACCGCGTTAGCGCAACGCAAATTTGTGGCTGAACTGCGATCAAAGTCGAATTTGATCTCGGATCAAATTTGAACAGCATTGGTGCAACGTGGCCTTAGGGCGTGTATAAAGCGACAGAGCTGAACTGTACTGAAATCTCAGTTCAATTTATTTGCATCTAAGCGACAGAACTGAATGAAACTGAACTGAAGTCAAATGCCAGTTCAGTTGCATCTACGGTCGTGTACTAAGCGAACTAAACTGAACTGCAGAATGTCAGTTCAGTTCAGTTCAGTTGCACTGCACGGACTGTACAGAGTGAGCGAACTGGCGGTTCAGTTCATTTTGTTTCAGTTCCTTTGACAAAGTGTACTAAGATCAGTGTCAACGCACCCGCCTACCCTCAGCGCGACGGGAAATGAGTAGTAGCTTACGGGCTATGGGCTGAAGGTTTAGTGTGGCTGATTGGGGTGGTGGTATGTCTGCTAGCTGCAAACCACAGGTCCAGTCGTTCGGTGATGCGGGCAATGGATGGCCGCATAATGTGCTGCGGTATCATTAGCTCATGCCAATGAGCTGCCACTTTCGAGATTGTAAAGCGCTTCTGGTCGCGAGTCTGACTCATGTAAAAGGCGCTATAGCAAGTACCCAACCTTTACGTTTACCTGTAAGCCTGTTCAGTTCAGTTCGTCTTGTATACCCTGTTGCGCGTGATTGTAGAGAGTCATCCAGTGTGTCGCCATCGTGAAACCACTGGACTCAGTGTCTGTATGATATCAAGTCTACTCCGTGTAAGACACGTCTAGTACGTTCTTCACTGGTCGTAAAGATCTCAGATCCATCCACAGCTTCTACAGTGTACAGCATGCATGTCATTCAGCTACAGCGCCGTTCAACACTCGACAGCTTTAATGTTGACCAGGGCATTTATGGGTTAAAGGGTGTGTATAGCTCTTCACAGTAATCCCCATCTCAGATCTACGGAGCGTCACCTGCCACGTGAGATCAAACAGAGTTACCTGCCACTCGACACCGGTGAATGCACCCCCCCCGCCTTAACCCCAGAGGGATGGAAGGCTGAGTTGGCCTAGATGGTTGGTTATATACTGACTTGGTTTACCTGTCTGCAGACAGTCACCCATCCTAGTACTAACCACTTGATAGTGACCCGACTCGGTGTCGAACCCACGATCTCATGATCGCTAATCCAACGTCCTAACCATTACGTTTTATTTGGCAGTTCTGTAGTCTGTTTAACTCCACTCAGTCCTCTGTGTGGCGTAGGGATACTGGTGGATGGTGGAAATTTGTCCTGAAATGTGCACAGTGGCGACGTGGGTTAGAAAAGTAGGCCGGCAGAAAGTTACAGTTTTCTGCAAATTTTCAACAGAGGAGATTACGGGTGCTGAAAATTTCGATTTTGCCCATAGATTTCCCCAAAAAATGTTTTTTAGCCCAAGTGTTGCATTTTTGTATGGAAACTTTCCTGCAAGAAGACAATTTTCTGGTAGTTTTCCAACAGCCCAAACTGTGGGGGGGGGGCGATTGCCCCTCCTAGACATCGCCACTGAATGTGCACTTCGTTTTCGTGCATAATGTGCATGATTTGTTAACAATATATGCTGCTGAAATGCGCGGCATCGGCATCTGCATCGGCATATGCTTGCATATTCTGCCCGTGTGTATAATCTTATGCACATAAATTGCTAGCCATATGCCATGATCCATGTCATTGCTGAGGATTGGGCATTATTGCTAGAATATTACTAGTAGAATGTATTTATCTCTAGTAGACTGTAGTCAGCAGAAACAGCCTTTAGACGTATTATTGTATTGGTGTTGTGTCATCACTGACCAATTTTTACGCGTGACAGCTGTACCGGCAGGTACTGCTGAGAGCGCGTATTAGCTATGGCGATTCTGTCTGTCCGTCTGTCTGTCACGACCCGGTATGGATTCAAGGCCAGGTCAGATAGAGACTCCGGGTCTTCACCATATGATAGCCTAGAGTCTCAAATTTCTTATGAGATAATTTGGTGCCACTGGGTGAGGAGATTCCCCTCAAATGAGGGCATCAAAGAGGGGTACCCTTCCTTAGAAATCGTTATTTTACCACTATTGGCTCATCTAGCGTGAACACGGTTGCAGATAGACACAGACTTGCTGCTTATCATAACAAGCACTGCTGACAAGCTTTCCAGTGGTACCAACATCGATGACATTGATCGACCTTGAACCCCAAAAATATGGGTTTCAGGTAAATTTTTCTGGGGATAGACCAAGACAACCTGTGTACGAAACTAAACTGATACTGTCACGCGTCCCATGAGCATTAGCTCAGATATCTTGAATTCACATATAAACACGTTCTTTACCAGTGTACGTTTGTGGATATTTCCTCGGTGTCATTTGGAATATGTAGCTGGCTAATATTGTGCATAGAATGCCGGGGCCACCCAGCTTCTACTGCAGGGACAGTAAACTCCGTGCCATTGAAAAGCATTGACTTTCCGACGTGCCACTTTTGATGACCCGTTGATTTTTTGAAATCTAAATTAGTAATTTTAAGTTGTACATTTTTGTGTATTTTGCCTCCAGAATGAACCTAATTGCATAGTTTTGGGCCTATATTTCAAAAAAAAAATTCCAGGGCTGACGACCTTGAACTACCATATTTGGGCAACGAGCAAGCTCAACGGCGGATGTGCAAGTTTCTATGGAAAAAGTGTTTCTGGAATTCCACGGAACTTAGTCTAGTTGGTAATTTCCAGTCCATGAAACTAAAAGTGTGGAAATGCGGACGTACCGTAGTAGCAGTAAGTATACGTGTCATCACGGTCTAGAGTGTGTATCTAGACCGTGTTGAAACGTGCTTATTTCATGACTGTGGTTGACGGTGTGTTCTGGGTGGGACGTGCATGTGATAAACAGTCTTGCGGACATACCGTAGTAGCAGTAAGTATACGTGTCATAGAGTGTGTATCTAGACCGTGTTGAAACGTGCTTATTTCATGACTGTGGTTGACGGTGTGTTCTGGGTGGGACGTGCGTGTGATAAACAGACTTGGGACGCGATCCAGTCGTCACGCTTGACTGGAGTGAGATTATTGGCAGTTACAACACTCTCTGGTCACCGACATAGGAGGTCGAAGTAGGTCATGAAATAACGATAGTGAAATAAGCTGAATGACTTGTGAGCGAACGTCATGTTGATATAGTTGTTGTTGCTGTTGTTGTTGTTGTGTACATAACGTAAGTAGTCGTGAATAATCGTGTGTTGTACTGCTGGGCCGTCACTGACAGTCGCGCTCGTCGTGCGTATCAACTAGATCACGGCATAAACATTTCCTGGGCTTGTAGTTGCAGTCCGGTGAAGAATCACGGATAGGAGGAAATTATTATTTATTTTTTATTCTCATGTTATGACATTCCATGTAATATACAGCTCATGAAAACGATACGACACACTGAATAGTATCAATGATAACTAGAGTAAAGATACTGCAGCATAACTGACTAGATGCAAACAGTTTTGTTTCGGTAAGACTTTGAAAGTGAACCAGAAAAACGCCACCAGTATTTTTGAAGGGTCCAATAAATATCTTAGGCACGGTTGATTTTTAGTGATGGACGGCAACTGGAAGCACATGAATTTGTTGATGCCTCACTAGGGTGTGGTCTGGCTGCTGCCAGGGTTCCCACGCATCCTTGAAAGTCCTTCAATCCCCCCCCTGTATTCAAGGCCTTGAAAGTACTTGAAGATAGTCTTGGTGCTTGAAAGTCCTTGTATCTGACTTACTAGGTTTTTGAAAGTCTTGGAATTTTCTTACCTTGTAATACTGTAATCTGTGGACGCGGTTATTGTTGGAATGATGACATTAGGTGACTGGAATATCGTTAAGGTGAGAGCTTGTAAAAAGTAACTTAATTGTAGTAAAAAAGCCAGGTGACTGTCGGCTCAATGATAGCTGGACTCTCAGTGATGAGCCGCACATTGGATTAGTCGGACAAACGACGTACACAAGGCGAGATGCACGCTTGGCTTAAAAGACATTGACAAAGCAGCATGAGAGAAAGTCCTTGAAAGTTAATGGCGATGTCCCAAAAAGTCTGGAAAAGTCGTTGACTTTTATTTTGAAAAGCAAGTGGGAACCGTGTCTATTGTTGATGTCGTAATGTCTGCAGTGGTATTACACAGAACCAGCTGAGCACTGTTTGACTTGCACTTGCTGATCCCGTCCACACCTGTGTACGTGTAAATTTAAATTTTTAGCTATTTTCTAATGGTGCATTTTAGTCGGAATAATCAACTCTACGTTGCTGCAGCTATGGTTGTAATTTTTCCGGAAAAATAACATTTCAGAATTTTTCCGGAAATTTTCGGAAAAGTTAGTAGTTACCCCAGTAGCAGAGCCATATGGCATCCGTATGGTTATGATACATATTTGATTGATAGATTTCCATGTGGGATTCAACAGGATGCAATTACGTCAAAGTGTACGTCACTGGATCTGATTGATCACTTTACTCTTAGTTCTGTGCGATTCAGCAAACTTGCAACAATGAATAAGTGAATAATTCCTGAAAAATTTTCCAGGTTTTGGAAGTTTTCTTCTCGGTAAAACCAGAATTGTTTCTGGAAATTTGCTGTTATTTTTCGGCAGATTTCCCGAACTCAACCCTCTCTGCTGCAGCAAGGAGTAGAGATGTGGGAGCAAAGTGTATTCAGCACACATAAACGGCGTTTAGTCAATTGCGTTGTGTTGCTTTGTGTTAAGGTTTCTGTGTGTGTTAGAAGACTGATGACAGGCATTCTTGTCTGTCGTCAGTGACTTCAGTCACTTCATTTGGTACTTTTTCCGTACAGGTTGAGTTTTATGTAACGAGATGATGACTTAAACGTCAGTGAAGTGCAGTTTTGTGTCATGAAAGCTTCGTCACGCGATAATTCCAATACTTATACAGTGTAAAAACGATTGACTGTTGTCATATCGTAAATTATGCTTATATTTTTGAATTCAAAGAACTTGTGATTTCAGGCACTGGACGCAGAATGGCACTTTTTACAGCACTGCAGGGACGGTAAATTCAATTCCATCCCAGTTTTAAGTGGGATGGAAACGAAAGGCATAGATTTTTCGTCCCACTCCCACCAAACTGTGCCAAATTGCGCAGATTTGCACCTATTTTTTCAGAAATTTTCTTATGGTGACACCCAGGACCCCATAAATGCGTATTTCGCTCCCAAAAATTTTCTGGGGGTGACACCCCGGACCCCCATAACGGGCGAGGGGCACCCCCAGACCCATCCCCTTGGCGCACGTCTACCGTCCCTCTTTTTCAGAGCTTCCGTGACTGCTGATGTGAGGTTGATGAAGGCTGCCCGTGAGACATTAGACACTAGACGCCTCAGACGGTTATCATCTTTGAACCAAACTGCCGGAATATTGTAGTGAAATATGGATATGTGGCCTGTATCATGTCGTCTGCAAACAGACTAAGCTTGATGGAAAAACTGCTGCAATTTGGAGATGTGGAATTTTTCCGAGTGTTTGTTTTATTGGCGTACCTTGTAGATTTTTGTTGAAGTGAATGTTGTCAGTATTGTCTGCTCAGTTCAAGACTGTTAGTACTGGCTGCCCATGCACGGCATGGCATGTTGCAGTGACGGATCAAAGTGAATTTTTTGTTTTATTGGCCGTTTGCCGTTTTTTTAATCTGCACACTGATGTGAACAGTTGCTGTCAGCAGACACGTAGAATC
>Ga0056124_1000273_pt1 | contig 16180 bp, 4 predicted proteins | sample WorMetHEROISLAND_2_FD_70069 | JGI IMG/M metagenome (GOLD analysis project Ga0056124, IMG submission 70069) | Marine gutless worms symbiont microbial communities from Max Planck institute for Marine Microbiology, Germany - Olavius sp. 4 HERON ISLAND | ecosystem: Host-associated > Annelida >... | reverse complement strand
TCCCTGGGCCAATCCCGTTGCCAACGCTGGTAACTGTGTTCGCCGCCTGTGAAAACTCTATGGACCCTGGCATGTGGATCGCTGAGGTACCTATCCTCAGCGATGCTCTGTTGATGCCTTTTGAAAGCTGCTGCAGCTGAAGAGAGGTCAATAGGTGCGGTTGACTGCGGCATCGTGCTCCCTCGCTTGGCTTCTTGGTCTGCTGCTGAATTGCCCTCCAGGCCCACGTGCGCCGGTATCCATTGGACATTCACTGCGTTGGAACTCCCGATGGTTGACAAAACAGTCCAAATGGAACCCATCGTGGGGTCTGTCTGGCATGCAGGACCTTGAGACAAGGATTGGACGAGGGGCTTGGAATCAGAGAGGACTCTGATGCCCTGACAAGCGCTATAGACCTGGAGTGTGAGCACTGACTGGAGACCCGCTAAGCAGGCAATGGCCTCAGCTCTGAGTTCAGATACTCCCTGTCCTGCTGGGCTGGCATCAGCCACACGCAGAGTACCGTGTACAAAGATGGCGTAGCCAGCCCCGCCATCACCATTTGCCGACACCGAACCATCTGTCCACAGGTGGCTCAGGTGGATGTCTGCTGGAGGGAGGGCAGCAAGAGTCCGGGTTGCAGCCAGAAGACGGGCAGCTGGTAGTGCCATATTTAGTTGGTGATCTTCCACCTCGAGCCAAAAGTGGATACTTGCCAGATCTAGCCACGGTGGAGGGCCCAAGGCTGTGACTTCCACTGGGGATCGGTCGACCCCTGCTCTTCTGGCTGTCTCCTGTGCAGTGTCACGCCAGCTTGACTTTGTACTCAGGCTTTGGACTTGGATCCTAGAACGGCGTCCTGGATCCTCTCGTCGCGCAATTTCCTCAGAACGTCGGGTGGCCTTTGCAATGGGAGTGTCCTGGCGATGACGAAGGGCTTTCTCATGTATCATCTGGTTGGGTGTCATGATTCAATGATTTTATCGACTGATTTCTCAGGTAACTGAACCATGCCACAAAAGTTGGCCAACTTTATCGATCGTCTGTCATCCCCTTAAGAAGTTTCAAGAATGTGGCCCCTGAACTATGTTGACGTCATGGACATCGGTTTTCTGACCCACTGTTCTTCATACTAGCCAAGAACGTAACGCAACTGACGGAACTGACGTAAGGCACGTAACGCAATGACGTCATTATTGGATAGGCCTACTGCAGACAGCAGCAGCCAATCACAGCCGCCAGCGATGATGGTGTATGCTGTTGGCACGCTGCCAAGCTGTGGCAGACACACCACAAAATATGAAATTATTGAAATTAAATTTGATTTGCATAATAAATTGCACAACAAGTAAAAATGTACTAAAATTGGACTAGTGATTTAAAAAAAAATTTAAACCTTAAAAAACTGGAAAGAGGACAGCTCGGTTCCTATTGGCTGGAGCTTGCGTTTTTTACGTGAGTTGCGTTCATTGCATTTGTTACGTACTTTCTTGCATGCATTGTGTGCTTTGCGTTGGATGGAAACCCCGCTTAAAATACGATGGGCTGGACATCAGATCAGTGCCCGTAGTTCAGGGGCCACATACTTGAAACTTCTTAAGGGGATGACAGACGATCGATAAAGTTGGCCAACTTTTGTGGCATGGTTCAGTTGCCTGAGAAATCAGGCGATAAAATCATTGAATCATGACACACAGCCGATTTTATCATTTACAACTTCGGATGATGTCAGCTAGCTTCACGAATACACAACAGCAGAATGCAAATCGCAAAATGATACTTGCATTATTTTTTTCTGCATCTAATGAACGAAAATAAACTGCATATTAGTAACAACATTTTTACATAATTACGTATTGTTGAGACTTAGTTTAGATGTCATATGTGATGGGTTATGTTATTTACATGACATTGCTGTTAAATTGTCAATGAGTAGGTAAAGCAGATTTGCATTTGGTCAACTTAAACGACGAAGCGGTGTATAAATTATGTTTTCTGTCAAAGTAACAAGATAAGTTTTCCAAAGACTTTTTCCAATCTGAGCGAATCAGTTAACTATCTTCAGATCGCCGATCTGAAGGTACAATTATCTGTCTGTAAAGGCCAGTGCTAGCAGTAGATCGGCAATCTCGCACTAAAGAGCAGAAAATTACCAGCGGTAGATCGCCTTTTTATCTCATTACAGTAATCACTCATTGTGTCATCACAGGCTGGACGGTAGCTCAAAACCTGTTATAAGGGTGAGACCTCATTTCTGTGAGAATGCCAAAAATTAGACCTCACATAATCTAAACATTCCTCCCCTTCGGCATGCATCCACTGTCCCACATTTTCGGAGCTTTGTGGCCGCTGTGTAGATGGCATGTGCTACTTTGTGCAGTCTTGGGTATGCAAGCCATGCATAAATTTATCAGTTTTGCTGTACATGAATTATGGAGTCCACTGATGCTGCCTAGTACTTCTGCCAAGTACTGACTCTGTTATTTCAGCTGCACGTACTTTTTGCTGCTTTGTGGCTTACCGGTGAGAGATACTGTGCTTGTAGACGCTGCACTAAGATGTCGCAACAGAACATGCCCAGTCGCAGGCAGGAGTTGCTGTCGAGACTAAAGACCACTCTGGCGATCGTGTCGCAGCAGACCGGGTTTGACACAAGCGAACGTCCTGCCGGTGAGAGTCCTCATCAGTGGAGTTCGTCACGTGATCCGCGACTGAGAAGGCACGAGACTTCCAACGAAGGGTCTGCCGAGGCACCAGAGCTGCAGCCGGGCGGCAGTAAAGGCAGTGGGACGGTGCCGCCAACTTCAGGTTCATCCTCCACAGCACCTTCAAGCACCTTGTACCACCGGAAGTTTGATGAGATCCAGGATGAGGACGAGTTTCTGTACGGGTCCAGCGTGCCGGAGGGTTCGGGCCAGCAGCATGGAGGTCAGGGAAGTTCCCGCCAGGACAGAAGAGTCGATGATGATCCAGCTGTGCGTCTACAGTGGGCCGGTCAGAAGCAAGTACGACCGGAAGAATCGCCACGGTGGACAGGGTCATTGGAAGGTCGTCAGTCTAGCTCATTTGAGGAACGTCAGGCAAGTTCTTTTGAGGGTCGTCAGCCAAGTTCTTTTGAAGGTCGTCAGCCAAGCTCGTTTGAAAGTCGTCAACCAAGTTCGTTTGAGGAACGTCAAGCTAGCTCATTTGAGGGTCGTCAACCTGGCTACGGTGACCGACTGCCGCCACAGCCCACCAGTCAGCATGCCAGCGATACTCGAAGGATGGGAAACACTGAACCAACACAAGTCGGACAGACGTTCGACCAGTCGCAACCGCAGTGGATGCAGCCAACGTCGCAGAGGGGTGACAGTTATTCCTCGTGGGGAGGTGGGGCTGGGGCTCAGCAGAATTTGAGGTACTCGGATGTCGGTGACCAGCAGCAGTTGACGGGAAGAGGTACCCAGATGGCGGCGCCACTGAATGTTGGAGAGTTGGGAGCCAGTAGACTTCGGGACATCAACGCGGGGATGCTCGAAGGCATCCTGAAGCTGGTTGCAACGAGAACAACAGCTCCTCCATCACAGCAACCGACGCCAATGCCACCACAACAGCAACAACAGCAGCAGCCAGTGTTTGAAAGCAGGCAGATGTACAGTGGAAACAGTTATCCACCGCAGACTGTGTACAGCCAGCTACCGGACCGCCAGACTTACATTTCACCAGATGTGCCAGGCAGTGGTATAACGTATGGCCAGCCGATGCAAAATCAGCAGCGCAGTGCCTATGAATACAGTCAACCTGCTGCACAGCCACATCCACAGCCATCATCTGACATTAACCCACTCCTCATCAGCCAGCTCTCTACTGCACTGCTGGCTGGCAAGGTTGCCCAGCCTGCTCCTAGTCAGACCGTGACAGGACACGTTCAGAGACCGATGGAGCAGGTTGGTTTTGGAGGACAGCCGACAATGCTTTTTCCATCGGTTGCTGCTGGCAGCCATTTCACCGGGAACCAGTCAGTCGATAGGTCTACGATGCAGCCGAATGTTGCCGCCAGCACACCGTCGCTGCCCAGTGCCGCCAGTGTGCTGGAGAAATCCCCAGCTTTGATGCCGCGTCAGTATCCAGGGGCTCAGGATGTTGTGGGAACCACAGCATCATCGCAGCCGGACACAGCTGCTTTGAAGGCAGAGCCGGTGAAAGAGGAAGGTGGGCCACAGCGCGGTGGGGTTGACAAGGACACGCTGACACGACTGCTGAGCATGATCGGCTGCGGCAGCAACGTGACCCAGCTGATGCAGGAGCTGATAAAGAAAGATGAACCAAAGACAACGATGACGAAAGAGCAAAGTCCAGCACCGCAAGCCTTGGAGCAGCCAGACATCACTCCAGCAACACCGTCATCAGTAGCACCACCATCAGCACCAGTGGCAGTAGAGGAGACCAAACCCCAGGCAATGGAAGATAAAGATTCGAAACCAATTACCGCCGTTGTGCCACAGATGACTCCAGAGCCAGCCCATAAGCCAGATTCTGCCATCAGTGATAAGAAGGAGAAGGCCAGTTTGCTGCCGGACCCACCAAATGAATCAAGAGCCGAAGAAGAAGTGGAGACTATTCCCACTGTTCCGATATCGTCACTGTCAAGGCTGCAGAAGAACTATGATAGCCCTGACGAAAGTGCAGAGAAGTCTTCATCACCGGTCGGTGAAGACGACGAGTGGAAACGAAGCACGGACGAATTTCTGAGTCGGATACATAAGAAATCGGCAGCTCCGGCGCCGAAGGAGAAGTCGAGGAGTAAGTCGAAAGACAAACAGAAAACCAAGAAAACAGAAGCCAAGAAGAGTACGGCAAAGCAGTCGGAAGCCAAAGCCAAGAAAGCAAAAGACAACCAAGCTGCCACCGGTGCAGGGAGTGAAGTCAGTGCAGCAGCAGACGTCGAAGCGGAGAGAGCGGAACTGTTGAGGGGAAAGCGCGAGATCGAAGGTGCGCTGGAGCTGCTACAGAATGAACTCATGAATCTTCGAACGAACAAGAAGCGCTGGCTGGAAAGTCCGTCAAGCGGCCAGCGAGACAAGGAACTTTCAAACAGTATTGAGAACGAGAGAAAACTGATGGATCACATGTCCCAGCTCAAGGGTGCCATGGCTGAGTTGAATCAACATCTGGAAAAACTGTCTCCGGCAAAGGTATGATGGACTGTTAATGACATTTGATATTATTGTCCATCATTGTCGTGTCGTAAACTGAAATGTGTGATTGCAGTCGGATTAAATACTTGGCAGAACAAGCTATCGCATGGATGCATACAGCCAGTGTATTTAAGTAGTTTTATGAGTGGGTGGGGAATATGCCTTGAATTCATTTGCTGCATGTTGATTGATTGGTTGATCGATTGAGGTGAACATTCACTAGGTAGAGAATTAGAGTTATGGAAAATTGTGTCAGATTGCCTGACTGTTGTGCCTTTGTTAAAGCTGAGGTTATGTTGAATTAATGTGTTGAGACTGCTGATACTAATACTTGAATGTGAATTTAACCAGCTAATTATTCCGGAGTTACTTCAAATAAGGTTGGGTCCCAAAAAAGCGAACTTTTGGGAATTATTGTTAGAGCACTACATTATACAGATTAGTCCAACCACAGTGTCAGTGTGTTTACGCAGTGGTAGATATATCTGTGTTATTAAATGTCATTAATGTTTGTCTTTCAGATGATGTTGCTGTTTAGCAGGTGTAATAATACAGTTAAAACTGTCTACTCGGTAAATGCACATATCCTTTAAGGCATCTACAAAGCAACAAAGATGAAATGAACTGCCAGCTTATTTATGCTCTGCAGTCCATGCAACGCAACTGAACTGGCATTTCGGTTTATTTTATTTCTGTCGCTCGGTACATTTCTTAGATGCAGCTGAACTGAACTGAGATTTCAGTTCAAACTGAACTGGGATTTCAGTTCAGTTTAGTTCATTTCGTTCGCTTTTAGGTGTTTCGAGTTGAATCTCTCAGCATTGCTGGCTGCAAGAATGTTGTTGCAGAATGCCGAATGTTGATAAGGGCGAGATGCTGTCTGCCATTTTGTCACACTTTGTTTTCTAAAGGCTTGTATTAAACTAACTGAACTGAACTGAACTAAAATCTCAGTTCAGTTCAGTTGCATCTAAGGAGTGTACTGAGTGACAGAACTGAACTGAACTGAACTGAAATGCCAGGGGCCACATTTTCGAAACTTCTTAGGAAGATCTTTGGAAGTCTTCTTTTCCTAAGAAAGAATGCACATTCTCGAAACTTCTTTGGCAACTTCTTTGGAAGAATTTAGGCAAATATATAGGAAGGCACCAACCTTGTCTTACATAAGAAAGCTGCATAATAATAACGAAATTTGTACAAAAGTACGCCATGTTGACACTTAGCTTAGACGTGATATGTGACGTCACATATTGTTTACATCACATTGCTGTTAAATCAACAATGAGTAAGTAAAGAAAATATGAGTTTAGTCAACTTGAAAAACGAAGCGGCGTGTAAATTGTTTTCAGTTGACATACCAAGATAAGAAGTTTTTCTAAGACTTTCCAAAGAAGTTTTCAAACTGGGGTGCTTACATCACATGGTCTGTATAAGCGCATCTGATTGGTTGAACTAGTCTACAGAGATAAGAAAAGTAGAACTTCTTTGGAAACGCAAAGAAAGCCGTCGAGAATTCGGAAAAGAAAACTTCTTTGGAATTCCTAAGTCATCTGATATAGGAAAATCTTTGGAAAATGTCTTAGGAAAGTTTCGAGAATGTGGCCCCAGTTCTGTTTCGTTGCACGGACTGTACTAAACGAATGAACTGGAGGTTACAATCACTTCATTAACACATATACTGTGATACTGTGTCAGGCGGCAAGCACGGACAAACGTAAGAAATCATCGGCCGGCAGAGGGAGCAAAGACCGGCAGCAGCGAAGCGGTAGAAAGCCGAGTCGATCTCGCAGCAGTAGCTACAGCAGGTCAAGCAGCAGCCGACGCAGCAGCAGCAGAACGGCCAGTAGCACCAGCTCACGTAGCCGCGGTCGCTCAGACAGTCGAAGTTCACGTCACCGCCGTCGTCGTCGTCGTAGTCGGTCTCGCAGCGGCACTAGCGACCGACATCGTCGAGACCGCCAGCAGTCGGATCCCCACGGTCATCGTAGCAACGGTCGCCGTGCCAGCAGTCCTCCCACCGCCAGCGCTCGCGGTGGCCGGGATTACGATCGGTTCCACTGGCACGCGAACAAGGCAGAGCCGGCGCTGCCCGGCTCTAACGAAACGACAGCAGCCGATTCCAGTTCTGCCGCCAATGCTCCAAAGAATGACCCTGCGAAAGCTTCTCTGCCGAAGGTGACCACAGCGTCTAATGAGGAGAAGAAAGTAGACAGTGCACCACCGGCTGTTGCTGCCCAACTGGTCTCGAACAATGTCATTCCAGTGGTAGATTCTCAGACTACTGCCAAGTCGGTGGCGGAGAGCCTTCCGCCACCAACGGTTCCGGCGGCGGAAGGCACAACGACGACGGTTCCCAGGCTGCAGATGCTCAAGACGCCTTTCATTCTACCAGCACCTCAACCTCAGCCGTCGTCTTCCGGCCCGGAAGCCATCAACGCCACGTTCAGTAGGGACAGCATCATTCGCAATCTGCAGGAAATGGTGAAACCGCCGCCGCCGGCCGCGGACGTGCCGAGAGCCGCGGAGGAGACGCAGCCGGAGCTGCTGGGCGAGAAGGAGAAGAGCGCGCTGCAGTTTGCGATATCGATGTACATGGCAGCGAACGAGTTCTACGACGGCGGCAGTCTCTGGTGTCGACAGTGCAACGACATTTTCCTCGACATCTCGGCACTCTGCAGACACATCCATTCCGACAAACATCAGCTGGTGAGTGATGCAGCTTTGCTACTGAACAGTTGCATTTGTTTACATTTTTTGGGCTGTAATTGTAGGTAGGTATGTGCATAAGTAAGTAAAGTGTGATTCTGTATAGCACATACTCAGAAAATCTCTCCAATGCATTCAGCACATTTCGTCGTCAGTATTTCAGAAAAAGTTGGTCTTTAGCAGACGTTTGAAAGTGTTGAGATACAGGTGTTGTGTGGTCGTATATTTTGTGGTGCAGAGGTAGTGGTTTTTGCGAGAACTGTTGTTTAGTTGAAAACTGCTGGTAGGTGTGGGTGTCTGGCGTAATGATATCATAATGTGTAAATAATTGGCTTTTCAAGCAGCTGCAATTTGCTTTGTGTTGTGTGAAATCGCACATGGGCATGGCGAGTTTCTAACTTTCTATGGCTGTCAAAATTGTCATGATTTACCATACAATAACTGTGATTATTATTTTACTTTGTGTTAAAATGGGTCTTACCTTCTAGAATAACTAATGAGTATTTGCATAGTTTACCCTGGGAGTCCCTCTGTTACTAACCATATAATTCATGCATAGATGATATAATGACGAGATGACAAGAGTCATGAACAGCTTAATGCTTGTCAGAAAGTCATTGTAATAATCCACTGTAAAAACATTTTAATTAATAATGCTCAGCAATGTCTGTGTTGGTGTTAGAGTAGTTATATTATCTGATAGTTCGTGTGCACTGCTGCCAGTTACATTACAACTAGTCATATAACTGTGCTTGCACCATGATAGGCAGGGTAGGCCCTAGATGTATTTTGAAGTAAATAGAGATTAATTTTTAAAATACATATATAAAAAATTGTTGTCTAACTTTATTAGCATAACTTAAACCTTGTTGATATACAATTCGAAATTATGTTTTTTTTCATGTTTAATCACTCTGGTCTACTCCACTGAGTTGCTTGTTGATTTTGGTTATACGAACTTTGCTGTAAGCTATAGAGATGCATTGGATGAACTCTGTGTTTACGTGAACATTTCTTGTTTCAGTTAAATATTGCTTCAGATGCAAGTGCTGCTGACTGCATTGTAGTCAGTAGCACGAGGCATAGTGAAGTCAAATCTCACGTAGGCATGTACTTGGTACTGCATTTTGTAGACAGAGACTCTTCTGCCACGTAGTTGTATCTGAGCAATATCATGAGAAACCTAGTTATTGGTGAAAAGTAGTGGTGAAAATGTCAAGTCGTACTGGCTGAAATGCCAAACATATAGTTTATTGTCTCATGTTTCACCCAAGAGATTTGCTTTTAATGCATGATAAATGTAATCCTGATTTGTTTAGGCTTTGGTTTCGAGACTCAAAGTGTATTATGCTGAAAATCACAGTTTAACAGTAATGGTCTGTAAACATGCGCACACATTAATAAGACATATTTAGTAAAGGCTGCCCAAAAAGTGTACACTGACTGTGTACTGGTAGCATAAAATTGAACTTTGCATGAGTGTTTTGTCCTGAGAAACAAAGTAGCAAGGCATGAAAACTGTACATGAAACCAGTAAGGCTTTTATAGTAATATTTTGTGTGATACTGAGATTAATCTGCAAGTCTCAACTACTGAGCAAATTTTGTGCCATATTCAAATTCAGGAGAGTAGGAATAGACATTTTTGATTGTTTATACCAACGCTTGAGAGTACATGCTAAAATTGAATACGTTAGGATATGTACACATTTTCAAAAATTAAAATATGTGTACGGTACATACAATACGTGTATTCCATTTCGTCTGGCCTATAGCCAGAAAATACATTACTGTGTTGCAGATGGCGAGCCGTAGGTATATCATAACGCTTTGGCCGTGCAACAACAATAATAATAATAATAATAACATCAACATCATTGCTGGTTTTAAATTTTCATTTAATACATGAAGTATACCCAAGCTGATTGGCGCACATTCTAATTACAAATGTCTGATTTTTGATCGCAATGAAAAAATATTTTTTTTTGTATTTTATTGATGTCAGCAGCATATGCTACCTATGCTATAATAGAATATGTACGTATTTAAAAAAATAGCACTTGTATGGTATGTGGACATGTGCTGATGATAAACTATTGTGCTTGAGTGAAAAAGTGAAGGGCAGAATGGAAAGAAACTGTGTAAAAAGTGACAGAAACGAACTGAACTTAACTTCACTTGTTTTGTACACTTCCTGAAATGAACTGAACTGAACTGAACGGCCAGTTTGTTTGCTTTGTACACTCCGTGCAATGCAACTGAACTGAACTGAACTGAGATTATTGTTCAGTTCAGTAAAGTTCATTTCTGTTACCTGTAGATGAAATGCTGATGTGAAGAACAATGGAAACATAGAAGGAAATGCTGAACAGTGAGAATATAAAAATTAATTGGAATGGGTGAACGGAGATGATGTGTGGATTCACAGTACCTGGAACTTGTAACAATTTACTGTTAAGAGTGTCTTGCCAATGCCCAGCCTGGCCTATTTATGTGAGAAGCATGAAGTGACTGGTTTGCCAGGTTCATCATAATTCAATATAGTAAACAACTAAACATCAAGTTTTGCAAACCCTTGTGCTGTGCAGTTGAACTGTGATTTGAGGTAGTAGTCATAACATGGTTACTTGGTTATTATCGATGAACGTTTTTGAAGCTTTTTGTCAACTATGACAAACATAATGGTGCTGCAGTAGGTCGTTCATTTGTCGAGAAAGTATCACTCAGGTATGTACAGCCACTTTGGCATTTCTTAGTCTAAGCTTACTTATTTGCAACTTGTTTGCTTCGTTGATTGGTATTTTGTCACTGCGTCAGGGTTCAGACACCCGGGTGCATACCCCCAAAAAACCCGGTGGGTTTTTTGGGTACACCCACCTAAAAAACCCACCCCCCAAAAACCACACTTCTCTAACCTAAGTTTGTTTATACTTTATATGCCACTAATAATGCAATATTTTATTGTTTAAAGCTTTTAAGGCTTTAAGTTACTGAGTTTTTGTATTATTTTACCTATTTTTTCCTGCTTGTCCAAAAAACCAATAAAACCCCAAAACCCACTGGGTTGGGCTTTTTTTTAAAAAAACGGGTTTTTTAACCCTGCACTGCGTTGTAGAAGATGTAGCCGTGGTGTTACCTTCAAGGCTTTGAAACTTGTTTGTTGAGCAACATAGTAGTTATTAACCTGAAAAAATGTTCTGCTGAGTGAGGTGCTTTGTCAATTTTTATTTTTCAACTTCACTTATGGAGACACAACCTGTCCTGGACTAACTCCAGAAAATTGGCTGGTAGAACAACATTCAGTTGTTGTAGCAGTAGCAGCAGTGCTGGCATAGTTGTGTTACTGGCTGACAAGTTATGTTAGTTGAGCACTTGTTGTGAAGCCGTGGCTTAGGCAGGGGGGAACCCCAAGATGAGTGGCCACGTTTTTTCATCAGCTTGAAAATTGTGCATGCAGTTCAGCATGCGTCTGTTTACCACAATGAAACGACATTTTCAGCCACTAGACACATTTTTGGGTTCCTAATGTTTCCAAAATGCATTTGCAGTCAGGGCTCCACCCCGAACACCACTGGGGAGCTTACAGCACTCTCCTAGACCCAGTAGATTGTGTGGAGGGGGTTTGCTACCTCTCCGAACTTCCCTGAGAAACCCTTCTCAGCTGCTCTCAGCATTTGGCCTTGAATTTTGGCCCTTTGGACATCAGCAGTGCAGTCTGCATCCCCAAGACACTGCTGTTGTGAAGCACTCTGTTGTCATACCAGTGATTTCTAAGGTCATCATGCAATGTGCATGAATCATTGTTACATCCATGTTACACATTAAGACAAGTAGCAGAAAATTTGCAGCAACAAAAGGCTGCTCTTTTACACTGCAACTGCATTCTGTATTTTTGCCACATCGAAGACTGAATTAATATAGTATATGTCTGAAGGAGTTGCTTATATGTGCAGCTCTTAGATGCCTTCAGGTCATAGGTTTTTTTTAAGTTTAAATTTGGTTTGTGTCTTGTGTAGGTGAATCGTTGCTGATGAGAGGAAGTGCATCATTATTGGTTAAGATTTAAGAATTAAAAATTTACTATGAAGCTTGTATTTTAAAACGTTGACACTGTTCTATGCATGACATTGTATTATTATGTGCATGTGCTGTGTTGTCTTATGCTTAACTTTGTTAGATGATACAGTATTACATCTTGTATATTAAAAACTGATGGCTAGCCAGCTTAGTTCATCGCACGTGAGCAAACAAGAAATAAACTAAAAGCAAGAATTTACACACAGTTTTACGTGCTCTTGTGTGCCTGGCAACAACATCCTGTGTTAATGTGCAATGATTACGTTTCTCTAATTCGTTCGCACATAGGGTGCTGTATAAATGTGTTTTGATTGATTGATTTTCATTACCGATACTGTGGTAACGTGGGTTGGTTTTTGGCTGCCACAGTTCATGTGTTTACACAGAAAATGCTATATCCATTTTCACAGATGTCAAGCGATCATCAATGATTGATGCTGTTTTTAGTAGTGATTAAATCCCGTTGCATTATGGAATGACATCCAAAAAAAATTCAAGCATTATCCCCAAAATTTTGAACATTTTAAAAATTTATTTGTGGGGCACTAGAATGCTGCTTCTCTTGTTTTGCCAACAAAGCTTTATTCTTTTTATTTTGTTTATTTGTGTCAGCATAATAGTGCTGTTAATGTTGCAATGTATGTGATATGACTGAACTGCATTATTTTATACATTTTTTGTCATTTGTTAAGTGATATTACGTATATTTTAGATAGTTATAATTTTTAATGCTAATCTGTAATATGCAGTGTGTCATACATCACATGTGGTACATCGAACATTGCGCTGTTGTAAATAATGTCAAGACTGTTCGCTGAAGCTTTTTCAATTATCGTCGAGACTTCTACTTCAATGGAAGAACTCTTTCAGCCAGAGAATCATCCAACATTGAACAGTCTGCCACGGCACATCGTGGAAGCAACATCTGTTAACTGTTTCAAGCCAAGACTTGACAGACGTTGTAGACATATGTGGACATTTAAAGCCAATGAGCTTCACAGTCCATCATCATTCAAGTCTTAGTTCAAGTTCTGATATCCCACTGCTTGACTTGCAGCAAGTTGTATGGATATGAAAACTGCTGGATCCAATATGTCACCAGTGCATAGAACTGGTACGTTACTGACAGAAATGAAGATTCTGCATCTTACACGTGTCAATATGGTCTCTGTTGCAATTATTAATTGCTTTCCAAGGTAAACCACACTGCAAATGCTAAACTTATTGCAGGCTATAGTGTTTTTTGTTGTTTCAAATCATGCTCTCTTGCTTCCTTTAGATTATTTTTGGTATATTAACCATGTTTTCAGTGTGATGTTGTTTCTGATAGAAAATTGTTACTAGTGATAATTATCACTAGTAAGAATGTGAATAGTAATTATAATTGTTGTGGTCATTGTTGTTTATTTAGGTTTCTCTCTTCTGCATTGTGAGGAAGATACAACTTTAGTGAGGAGATCAAAAAACTTTGCATTCATTGATGAGAGATGACAAGTCCTGTTTCATCTTGTGAAGTCTCCAAACTTCAAAATATCTACTGCAGTTACTGTAACTTAATCGGATTATCTTCTGGAAGAAATTGTGAATCATTCAGGAAATGTTCTGTGTTGTGCTACTGTTAATAACTTTGTAAGTTTGCACTGACTGTATTTTGATCACAGTGTCAGAATGGCAGTGTGCCAAAAGATGTACTTCAGATCTTTGTTTCCAAGATTATTACGTCCATGCAGAGTATTGAGCTTGGTGATCGGTGTCTTGACAATATATCTCAGTTAATTATAGTAGTCGGCTAGAAAAATAGAGATACATTGACTGCTGACATTATGTAATAATATTGTGTACCTAATACAGTTATCAGATAAGGGATACATTTAATGAAGTGTGATGAACGGGGCATTGAGTGAGAGATTGTTCCGTGCTTTGGTGTACATGTACATATATTGTCACTTTAAAGACATATGCAGAAATAGTGCACAATGATTACGTGAGAAAATTTTGGGAACATTTGGACTCTGGAGTCATAGTACATTGCAATTAAATGGTCATTTCAAATGTAATAAAATAAAATAGTCATTCTCAATGTAATTAGTGATTGCGGTTATTCTATTTTGAAATGCCATTAGATGTAAATCGTATTTAAGTTATCTGGTTTGGCAAAAACTAAATGTCCGTTTTTCTATCCCATTTGCAAGATTAACATTTATGGCATGGATACTTGGGTATCATTTCATTATTCGGCTATGCATCTTATTGCAGTTGCACAGATAATACTAATGAATAAGGCATATGGACAACCGTTATGAGAAACTGAAGCTGGTAGCAGCCAAGCATAAGTAACAAAACAAAATTTTCTGTAAGCAGGGAGACCAGTTGGTACATTATTATTAGTTGCTGTTGTGCTGCTGTTTACAGAAACTTGATCCGAACTATGATAAGCCGAAGCCCACTTCCGCTTCAAAGAAACCCGTCTGCACAGAAGGATCAGTGGTTGCCCCTGCAAGAGGTTAACTATGGTGATCTTTGAATTAGTAGAATAGTGCACTTTGTGCAGTGTTTTATTGTTAATCTTTGTTATATTTATACAGAACAGTTGTTATCATTATTTTTTTATTTGCTTTCTGGATAAAGCAGTTTTTCTTAAAGGTCTAGCTGTTTACCATTACATGTTTATTTTGTGCAGAAAAGTTTCTGAGAGAAAGACAGTCATTGTCATGTCATTGGCAGATTGACGTGGGATGAACAAATGCATTTATGTAACAGTTGGAATTGCTGCAGAGCTTTTTTGCGCCGTGGCTTATAGTATGATGTATTTGACTTTTCTGTTACACTAGAACTGCTAACAAGAAGCCCAACGTATTTTTAATGCAGCTGAGGCTGTGTAGTGTCAAACTGGGGAAACTGGTCACGCAGTTGACTGATTCGCTGATTAGCCCCATGCAGGTCCCTGAAGGTGTACAAGAGGCCCGATCCGTGCTGGATGGCGTTAAAGGCCCCTAGACCGCGTTTTTTAGTTTTTTTATAGGTATAGTTTTTAATTAGTATTGTGTTTGTGTATATGCGTATTTATTCAGTCTGCTATTGTAATTTAGGTTTTTGTGTTAGTCCGTTCGATTTTTGCAGTTTTTTGTCAGTACCAGTGCAAGTGATTGCCTGGAGTGACACGTCCTCAACATGACTTTTGACTTATTACCTTACACCAGCGCCTCTGAAGTTATGACCTAATTTAGATTTATTATTATTATTATTATGTGTGAGCAGGATATAAAATTCTACTCACTAACTCATCCTGCTACTCACTAACTCACAGAATGATTATTTTATCAAATGATACGACTTGAAGGTGGGAGGTTGATGCACAGTAATAATGTAGTAAATGTAGTAATTTACTTTTTGCTGAGGTTACGTTGAGGGCCGCCGTAGTGACAATGGAGCCTTGCTTGTTTGGCACAGTGGGCGATTGGGCATACTGGGTGGCAGATAGAATTCTCCTGATACTGTTGTTAATAGTATAAGAAGTCTGCCTCTGTGTGTCATCATCAGCTTTCTGGTTGCACTGTTGGGAAACAAAAATGGTAAAGATATGACTTCCGGTAAGGTTACGTCATTACCTTATCCAACCAATCAACCTATAATGGGTTTGCATTGTTAACAAATGGGCACTGTGCTTGTGATAATGCATTTTTAATGGTATTTTCATCATTGCAGGTTTGCAGGTTTTGGTAAGTATATGATTCTGGATGCATCTTATAGTGGTATGCTGCATTTGACTGCTTACCAAAAGATGTTGTATATTTGATGTTGTGTGATAGGCACCTTGTATATTTTTTCGCAAAAATAATTGGCCTGTAGTAATTCATGCATCTTATAGTGTTTTATGGTTACTTTCATTCCTACTTTTGCCACTACAACTAATATACTGCTGCTGCTACTATTAGTAGCAGCTCCCACCATTTCATTCGGTATACCCTTCCTGTGCACATTCGCAGTTCCCCTTCCATATGCTGTTTTCGTTACCGCCTCAAAACATTTTTACGCGCGACAGCTGTACCGGCAGGTACTGCTGAGAGCGCGTATTAGCTATGGGATTTCTGTCCGTCCGTCTGTCCGTCCGTCCGTCATGACCCGGTGGTATACCAAGCACAAGTGAGATAGAGACTCCCGGTCTTCACCATATGGTAGCCTGGAGTATCTAGTTTCCTATGAGGTAATTTGGTGCCAGTGGGTGAGGGGGTTCCCCTC
>Ga0056124_1000271_pt1 | contig 16194 bp, 13 predicted proteins | sample WorMetHEROISLAND_2_FD_70069 | JGI IMG/M metagenome (GOLD analysis project Ga0056124, IMG submission 70069) | Marine gutless worms symbiont microbial communities from Max Planck institute for Marine Microbiology, Germany - Olavius sp. 4 HERON ISLAND | ecosystem: Host-associated > Annelida >... | reverse complement strand
GCCTTATACAGTGGATCCGATACGCCTTTGGCTCCGTGCATGTCGGCGTAGCGTTGTCGGAAGCGTGTGATTGTCTCATCACTGAACAGAAGCTCGCAAGCCGGGCTGATGGTACAGCAATCGGTTTTGGTTGAGCCTAGCTGGTCTTCCGGGTTGAAAAGGCGGATGCTCTCGATTTCATCTCCGAAGAAATCAAGCCGCCAGCCTTGCTCCTCACCGGGTGCCAGAATGTCGATCAGGCTGCCTCGGACGGCATATTCCCCGGATTCTGCAGCAGTGGCGCTGTGGACAAATCCCTGATGATGCAAGTGTGTGATCAGGTCATTGCGGTCGATTGCGTCCCCTGGTCGAAGGGTCAGGGTCATGCCCGTGATGCGCTCCGGCTGAATGCAGCGTTGAAGGCAGGCGGAGACCGTGGTCAGGATCAGGCGCGGCCTGGTGGTTGCTCTGGTCAAAGCGGCCAGGCTTGCCATGCGCTCTGCGGAGACATTGATGGTCGGAGCAGCGCTGTCATAAGGCAGACAATCCCAGGCGGGGTAAGACAGGATTTCAATTTCGGGTTGAAAAAAGGGGGCACATCCAGCGATGGTAGCAGCCGCTGCTTCGTTTCTGGCGATGAATAGAATCTGACTGTGGGCTTTGGTCATCTGCGCCAGAAACCAGGGGATGGCGCCTTCCGGAAGGTTGGCTAACCGCCGGGCATCCTTGGTGGATTCGAAATCGATCACGGTTTGCTCGATCGTAAGAAGGCATCGAACCATGTCCCGGCAAGCTTCCTGGGTGGTTTAGCATTGTCGCTGACCCAGGACAGGATATCGCGGTCATTTTGTTCTAGCAGCTGTTCAAACCAGTCAAGGTCCGTTGAATCCATACGTGGCAGTGCGTTTCGGGCAAAGGACTCCAGCAGAAGATCGCACTCTTTCATTCCTCGGTGGCCCGATCTATAGAGCGCGCGCTTGCGCCGTTGTTCAAGAGTCATCTCAGGCATGGCCTAGGCTTTTATAGCAGCGCCAGACCAATTTCCAGCGTTAATCGGCCAGCGTTAATCGGATAGACTGGATGTAATCTTATAAAAGTAGACAAAGGGACGGGGTTGAACGAAGCAGGTGGTTCTAGACTTCCGCCTCCAACGGCAGGTGGCGAAAGCTTTTCAATTTCCAGCGCAGCGCCAGTAACCCAAGCAAGAGCCAGAAACTGCTGATAATGAACCGATAGGAATCGCGATAACTAACCAGGTCACCGATCATTTTTGCCGATCGGCTCTCTCCGGGTAGCGAGATAATCTTGAAACTAAGCAAATATCCGATCATGCTGATACTGAGCAATGCTATGGGAAAGAGCCAGCTTAGGTTGGTATAGCGTGCTTTGATGCTTTTTTTATATCCCCGTGGTGGAAAGGAAGAATGACGATTGGCGATCAACAATCTGATGTCCGCCTGAGCCTTGTTTTTACTTATTGAAGAAAGGATCAGCCCCGGAATTATGAAACTGAAAAAGAAAGCCAGCAAGGCAAGCTTGATAAACAGGCCGTAATGCTCACCAACCCACTGCCTTTGCATAGCGGCGAACACAGCAATCAAAATGGTCGCGCCGAAATAACTGATAAAGGTTGCGAGAAGGGCTTGTCGTTTCAGAGCGACTGAATAAGCACCGTAGATTTCAAGAATCCTGCTGCGCTCCGTTCCATTGACAAGGATCCCTCTTTTCTTCGGCCCCGGATAGAAGATAAAGTTGGATCCCTGGGCTTCAAACAGCGCCTGGTTAGAACGTCTTTTACTGGCCCAGTTTCTTAGCATCTATACCCATACATAGATCGAAGAATTGTAATTGTTACTTAAGAACTGTTTTCGTTGAGTTTCTTTTCTTTAAGCACTTCTATAAATCGATGCACGGCTTTTGCAAACTCATAACTCATGATATAAAATGTGACACTGCCTGCGATGATATACTGGCTCGATAGATCATGAAAGTTGAATAAACCACTATACAGTCCCGCAAAAAAGGCGGCGAAGGCACAGAACCATCCGAAAACCGGTTTGATTACGTGAGTCAATTGCGGTTCCATCTTGCAAGCATATGAGCCGGTAACATAAGTGAATAATATGGTAAACAAGGGCCAGGTAACGTTGGTTGTTCCTTTGACCTTGATATCAAGGGCCATGAACGTCAAAAGACTCAAGGCGCAAATTCCAAAGAATATTACAACGAAATGAGCCGTCAGGCTGGCTTCATTGCCATCGTCTTTTACGTCTGTTTCGTTTTGTAGAGGGGTGGTGACTTCATCGGTACTAAGCATGGAAGACCTCGCAGTATTGGAGCACTTAAGGTTTGGATGTATAGGCCCTTGGGCCTTGATCTCCGGTGGGGTAAGCTTGGATGTATGATAGATGAAGATGTTTAATATACCATAAATTAGGCTGCAGGCGGCTGTTTAAAGGCGGCGATTGCCATTTTCATCAATCAGGACCTCGCGTCGGCCTTGACGGTCTGCAGCTGAGATAAAACCCTCTTCTTCCATTTTCTCAACGATCGTGGCGGCCGTGTTATAGCCGACGCTCAATTGACGCTGGATAAAAGAGGTCGAGACACGTTGAGTCCGGGCAATGACTTCCAGTGCTCGTGCGTAGTTGTCATTGCCGTCAAAAAAGCTACCCTGAAATTGGTTTTCATCGTCATCGCTGGTGACTTCATCGACATAATCGGGTGCTCCCTGGGATCTCCAGTGATCAGCAACGCGCTCAACTTCAACTTCTGTCACCAGGGGACCGTGAACGCGGGAAATCCTGTGTTGCCTCATGTAGAGCATGTCTCCTTTGCCAAGAAGCTGCTCGGCTCCCTGGTCCCCCAGAATCGTGCGGCTGTCAATTTTGGACGTAACTGCGAAGGAAATTCTGGTTGGCAGGTTGGCTTTGATCACGCCTGTTATGACATCGACCGATGGGCGCTGGGTCGCCATGATGAGATGAATTCCGGCGGCGCGGGCTTTTTGTGCGAGTCGCTGAATCAGAATCTCAATTTCCTTGCCGGCCACCAACATCAAGTCCCCGAATTCATCGACAACGATGACAATCATGGGCATGGGATCATATTCATATTGATTTTCTTCGTAGATAGGCTGGCCTGACTCATGATCATATCCGGTATTACTTTTCTGGATCAAAGGCTTGCCGCTTTTTTGGGCTTTGATGACCTTTTCGTTGAAATGGGAAAGCGATTTCGCATTGATGCTTGTCATTTTACGGTAGCGTTCTTCCATTTCCCGGACAGCCCATTTTAAGGCTGCTATCGCCTTTTTTGGCTCTGTCACTACGGGGGTCAAGAGATGGGGGATTCCTTCGTAAATCGATAATTCCAGCATTTTGGGGTCGATCAGGATCAGCCTGCATTGGATCGGGGAGTGGCGATAGAGTATGGAGATGATCATGGAATTCAGCCCGACAGATTTCCCAGCGCCGGTTGTACCAGCTATCAGCAGATGTGGCATTGGGGCCAGGTCGGCTACTACGCATGCTCCGGAAATGTCTTTCCCTATAATCATGGGCAGCATCATTTCATCGTTCTGAAAGACAGGGCTTTTAATGAGTTCATGCAAGACGACATGATCGCGTTTTGGATTGGGTAATTCGATTCCGATGACATTGCGACCAGGTATTACAGCGACCCGTGCAGAGACGGCGCTCATCGTTCTTGCGATGTCGTCGGACAAGGCGATCACACGGGACGTTTTCACACCGCGTGCAGGTACAAGTTCGTACATGGTAACGACAGGCCCTGGACGGACTTCGATGATTTCACCATGGACTCCGAAATCGTTGAGTGTCATTTCAAGCTTTCGAGCATTTTCCTCAAGCGTGGTTGCATCGAAAAGCCGCGCTTTCTTTCGTTTTGGTTTTTCAAGCAAATCGGGATCTGGCAGGATATAGCTACTATCCAGGTTCAAGATCGTATGGCGGTTGCCCGGAATAAGGCCCGCCGCCTTGGTCGTCCGCCTTTTTCTAGTGCGTGATATGTTACTCTTGGAAGCTTGCTTCTTTTTTGGGGTATCAGAGGTTGCGGAAATGGTTTTTGCCTGGAGACTCTGTCGCTCTGAGAAGGGCGTTGAGAAGCGCTTATCTGCCTGGCCGCGATAAATGACGGATTGGAAGAGGTTTGAGAAGCGACTCATGGACAGACCAAGCCCTTTACTGAAAAAGATGACGAACAGGAGAAACAGGGAAAGCGCCGCAAGCCAGGAGAGGAGTAAGGGGAGCTCAATTCCAACCTTTTCAAGAAGTGCCGGGATGATATTGCCGATGACGCCTCCCGCTCCGGCATAGACTCGCGCCTGCGACAAGTTCAAAAACCCAAGCCCGTTCGCTAGAAAAAAAATCGCGATCGTATGCAGCGTGAACAGCTTTATGCCTTGGAGATAGATCTTGCGCGACATCAAGCGTATCCCATGAACGGCAAAAGCAACACACAAGGCGAAGCTCGATTCGCCCAGGAATTGCAGCAAAATATCCGCCAGGCTTGCTCCGAAATAACCCAGCGCATTTTCGCCTTCAATGACTGTTCCCCCGTCGCTTTGTGATGGGATATAGGCATTAATGGAAGGCTCCATTGGATGATAGGTTACAATCGCAACCAGGCTTGCGGCTGCAGCCAATAGAAAAAGCGCGCCGACGATGAAATCGCGAACCGGCCGGAATGCACTTTTCAGGATATGACCAGGGAATATGGGGGCCTGTTGTGCTTTCGTTCGTGTCCGGGTTTGCGTCCGAGATAAGGATTTGCGACGAACGCCCCTTTGGCGAACTGGCTTGGCTTTTTTATGGATTCTGGCCATCACATGCTCCGGTTTCTTATGTGATTCTAACAGAGATAGGCAGTTTATGACAAGCCTGTTGGCGGATCTGAAACAATCGTCCAAGCCCTAATCTAGAAGCCTTATCAGGCCTTCCTGAGCAACCGAGGCGATTAGAAGCCCATTGCGATCAAAAATCAAGCCCCGCGCAAGACCACGGCTTCCACCGGTCCAGGGGCTGTCCTGGTGATAAAGCAGCCAGTCGTCCATCCGCGGGTTTTCATGAATCCATAGTGCATGATCAAGGCTGGCTTCTTGCATCTTGTCCTTGACCCAATGGACTCCGTGGGGGCGCAGCAAAACGCTAAGCAGGCTCATGTCCGAAGCATAGGCCAGAAGACAACGTTGAAGGGAGGGGTTGTCCGGAAGCGGGGCGACTACTCGAAACCATGCGGATTTATGGGGCGGCTTCTTGTCTCTCGTTATCAGTTCGTTGTCGATAAAGCGGAATTCGATCGGACGTGGTCTTAAAAGGAAACGGCGTTTCTTCTCAGGAATCTGATCTATAAAATGGTTAAAAAAGTCCATTTCATTTTCCAGATCTTCTGGAGGAGGAACGTCGGGCATTTCGAATTGATGTGCAAGCCCTTCTTCCTCGGCATGAAAGGAGGTCGCCAGGTTTAAAATTGGTTTGCCACGCTGGATTGCAACGACTCTGCGGAAAGAAAAGCTAAAGCCGTCGCGGTCTCGAAAGACCTGATAGACGATAGGGCTTTCCGGATCGCCAGGCCGCATAAAATAAGTATGAAGCGAATGAGGCAGGCGTGCTTTATCTACCGTTTCGCAGGCTGAGGCCAATGCCTGGGCGATTACCTGGCCGCCAAAGACACGGACCCAAGGTTCGTGGGTTCGTGGTCCGCGATACAGATCGACTTCCAGCTGCTCCAGTCGGATCAGGTCCAGCAGGTTAGACACAAGATCTTCGGGAGGCAAGGGTGATGGATCTTGCAAACCATCAGGTAAGCTGTTGTTCGAATCCATGAACTTAATCCTTAAATTTTACCGTACTAGCGCCTCTTTCGGCCACGCAAGGCCTCAATGGGTGTTCCCTTATCCAGGGATTCTACCTTTTTGGCGATTTCGGATTTTGTAAGTTTCGGAGCTGCGTCTTCGATTACGTTTTTCCCGCCCAGTGGGTGCATCTGTTTGTAGTAAGTCGATGCTGAAAGGATGGCTTGTACGATGCGAGGATATGTTCCACAACGACACAGATTGGTGACATGATCGTAAACGGCCTTGCGATTAAGCTTTTTTTGGCTTTCGATAAGGGCAATGGCTGCCATGATCATGCCTGGTTGACAGTAGCCGCATTGCGGAGCCTGTGCTTCGATCCAGGCTTGCTGAACTGGATGCGTTCCATGTTCGGACACGCCTTCGATCGTTGTAACGATCTTGCCCGCGGCTGTACTGACTGGCGTTACGCAAGACCGCATGGCCTTACCGTCTATAATAACCGTACAAGCGCCGCATAGGCCCTTGCCGCAGCTATACTTCGTCCCGGTTAAATTGGCAATATCGCGCAAAACCCACAACAGGGGCATCTCGCTTGGGACGTCAAATTTAGTAAGCTTGCCATTTAGTACAAATTTTGTCATAGCACCTTTGGTTTAACATGTTACAGCAAGCGATCAGGATCTTTTCATGAAAACACTCTCCTTGTCAATCAAGGAACATATCGCTTACGTGGAAATGACCAGGGGAGAGGCGCTTAACACGATGGTGCCTGAATTTTGGGAGGAGATGGTTGAGCTGTTTTCTGACCTGGCAGAACGGACCGATATACGGGTCTGCATTTTCTCTGGAAGCGGTCGATTGTTTAGTGCCGGGCTTGATCTGAAAACGGCGATGTTTGCTTTTGAGGGGCAAGATAGGGACGGTGGCCGCGTACGAGAGAGGCTCTATCGCAAGATCAAGCGGATGCAGGAATCTTTTTCGGTCATTGAACGCTGTCCTTTTCCTGTGATCGCCGTTGTTCACAACGCCTGTATCGGTGCCGGAGTGGACCTGGTGACTGCTTGTGATATGCGCATCGGAACTGCTGATTGCTATTTCACAATCCAGGAGGTGAATGTCGGGATTGTTGCCGATGTTGGAACCCTCCAGCGGATCGGGAGCCTGCTGCCTCATGGGCTGGTGCGGGAGCTTGCGTTCACCGGGCGAAAGTTTAAGGCCGATGAAGCACTGCGATATGGGTTTGTCAATGCCTGTGCGCCCGATCGGGATGCAGCAATGGTGAAAGCTGAGGCATTGGCACAGGAGATTGCAACAAAGTCACCTTTGGTGATTCGTGGCGTGAAAAACGTGATCAACTATGCCAGGGACCATTCCGTTTCCGACAGCCTGAACCAGGTTGCATTGTGGAACTCTGGAATGCTGTTGTCTGAAGATGTGGGTAAGGCCATAAAGGCAACTATGGATAAAACCGGGGATCAAACAAGCGGGAAATCCGAAGCGGATTTTGATGATCTGTATAAATAGGCAGTATAGCATTTACCAATGTGACATTGACTTCAGCTTGCGAGTTTCCTTGCGTCACTATGCACATCTTGGATGCTGGCCTCTTCTTCGATGTTGGCATCATTAGCGGCCTTTATCCACTGAAGAGTAGTGTCAGCCATGAGGTGCTGTCCGCATTGTTTATAGATTGTCCGGGCCTTTTTCCACAGATTGATCGCCTGATCGAAATTGTGACGCAGGCGGTGTATTTGTCCCAGGCTGGCGAAATCATGGGCCAGGTGTACGCGGTTATCAGTAATGCGATCAATCTCCAAAGCCCGACCGTAATATGCAGCACTTTCCTGGAGTGCGCCGCGCATTTGTGAGACTATTCCAAGATTGCTGCATTGTCGGGCAATTCCGTTTTGATTTTTGCGCAATTCCTCAAGGTTGAGTGCATGTCTGAAATACTGGCTGGCCTGGGCAAGCAGTCCGGCCACAGCGCAAAGATTTCCAAGGCGCGTATAATCCAGAACCTGATCACAGATGGAGTTGGTCTTCAGGTGCAGATTCAAGGCATCTTCATAATTTTGACGCGCCAGCTCATATTTATCCTGGCTTTCATAGAGCAGTCCCAGTTCCCCAAGAACGCGGCCCAGGTCTTTCACAGGTTTGTCCTGCTTCTGCATTGTTGCAATCGCCCGGCAGTAATAATCCTCTGACAGCTTAAGCGATCCGTAGGCATATTCAAGTTGGGCAAGATCGATCATGGCTCCATAATCATCCGGCTTGCTGGATAGGATATAAGACAGCGCATCTCGAGTCTCATTTATATCGCGAACGAAGGTGAAAAAGGCAATGTCACGAACAGGTTGCAGGCTGTTTGCCAATTTCCGATCGGCTTGCTGTGCCATATCTTTTGCACGCTCAATCAAGTCGATCGTGATATCCTCACCAAGGGCATAACGTTCTAGAAGCTGCTCGGCACGGATTTTGTTTGGATCGTTGGCCAGGGACAGAATAAAGGCACTTAATTGCCGCTTGGTCGATTGCCCGGATCGAATTCGATCGATATGGGCATAGAGGGTCAGGCTTTTGTTGTCGTCTTGTGTATATTCGGCTTCGTCAAGAAGTTCGTCAATCAATTCTTCTGTGATAGAGCGGATCAGGTTCCTGGCCGAGGTCTTGTCGCCTTCCTTGATCAGATTGCGAAGGCATAACATTCGTGTCTTCGCAGGATAACTGTCATTTTGATCTTCAGTATCCACTTCTGCCTCTTCCTTTGCGCCTTCTTCTACTGTTGTGGGACTAGCATCATGTTCTGGATTGATTGGGGCGTCGGTGTTGGCACTCCTATGCTGGACTGCAGCTTGTTCTGTGCGCTGCCGGAAAGGTTGATTGAGATGGCTGGATCGAATTTGCCTGGTTTGTGTCTGCGCAATTTTGTGGCGCATCTTCTTCAAAAGGAAATAACTGGAAAATGCTACTGTTGAAACTATGGCAATGGAAAAGAACATCACCAGGCCTGTATTCCAATGTCCTGCGATGTCGTTTGCAACTAGAAACACACCTTTAAGATTCTGGACTAGCTGATCCATAACGTTTAGATCCCTTAACAAAGATGAATGGTTCGTTAAAATCAGATTTGCAATCAATGATTAACAAATGGCTAACAATCAGCAAATAGCTCGGCAGCAAATAGGCCGACCGGTTCTGGGTCTTGTCACTGGGATGCAGGCGGAGGTCAGGCAAGTATCGCAAACGCATAGAGTTCGGGCCCTTTGCCATGGGATGGGGGAAGCGTGTGCGACTTCGGCTGCCTGGAAGCTTGCGAAGTCCGGGGTCGATTATCTTGTGAGTTTCGGATGTGCAGGCGGATTAGCTCCAGGATTAGAGCCCGGAGATCTAATCGTGCCAGAGGAGGTTATCGACAATGTAATCAAGGGGGTAGAAGGGGCGCGTTATGCTTGTCGTCTTCCGCAATTCCTTGAAGCAAGGCTTGGCCCAAAAAGGCATGGGGTGATTGTGACGACGGACCATGTCGTTCAGAGCGGTTTGGAAAAAGCTGCCCTTTTTGCGAAAACGCAGGCGGTTGCCGTTGATATGGAGAGCGCTGCGATCGCAGCCGTGGCCAGAGAGGCCGGGCTGCATTTTTTTGCTGTGCGTGTGGTCGCTGATTCCAGTACGCGTCCGGTGCCTGAAGACCTGGTGCGTATCATCGACGACCAGGGGCGGGTCGCTTACGGTCGGATCTTGTCTGCTCTGCTAAAAAATCCGGCATTGATCGGATCGCTTATAGCCCTTGGTCTGGACAATCGCCGGTCAATGCGTCGCTTGAAAGAAATTGCATTCATTATGGAAAAGGGATAATATTTACGGCTTAAGCAAGCGATGGTAATGACGATCATGAACGCGCCACAGGCCCAAAAGACCATTAAAGATTTTGAAAGCGATCAGGAGGTACGTTGGTGCCCCGGATGCGGCGATTATGCTATTTTAAAATCGGTGCAGCGCTGTCTTGCCGATCTGGATGCCGACCCGGACCAGACGGTCTTTATCTCAGGAATTGGCTGCTCCAGCCGTCTCCCCTACTATATGAATACCTATGGCTTTCATACTATTCATGGGCGTGCTCCGGCCTTTGCGACGGGGTTGAAACTGGCGCGTCCAGATTTGGATATATGGGTCATTACCGGGGACGGAGATGCCTTGTCTATTGGTGGAAATCATACACTGCATGCTTTGCGGCGCAATATTGATATCCAAATTCTTATGTTTAATAACGAAATCTATGGTTTGACTAAGGGTCAGTATTCGCCAACGTCCCGTCCAGGCACCCGGTCTCCATCGACTCCATTTGGCTCTATCGATAGCCCGGTTCACCCGTGCAGTTTCGCCCTGGGTAGCGGGGCTTGTTTCGTTGCTCGAGGCATTGATACGGCGCAAAAACATTTGCTTCCTGTTTTAAAGCGTGCCCGGGAACATCGTGGTGCTTCCTTTGTTGAAATTTATCAAAACTGTATTGTCTACAACGATGCGGTATTCGATACATTTACGGCAAAGAAACAGGCTGCTGACAATCAATTGCTGGTTCAGCATGGGGAACCGCTGATTTTCGGCAAGGACCGGAATCGTGGACTGGTCTTTGATGGGCGGAGCATGACGTTGAAGATCGTGGACTTAGAGAAGGGTGATCTCTCCGAGGATGATATTTTAGTGCACGATGAGACCAACCTGACCTTAGCATCGCTTCTTATTGAGATGCCGCATCCGGAATTTCCCGTTGCTTTGGGTGTAATCTACTGCAATCCGGGGCAAAGCTATGGCGTTGCGCTGCACGAGCAGCTCGACCGGCACAGTCAAGGTAAAGAGGCCGATCTTAATGCTATGTTGCGTCAGGAACAGACCTGGAATATTTCAGACTAGGTGATACAGGAAAACGCCTATGCCAAGATCAATCTCTTCCTTCATTGTGTAGGAAGGCGCAGCGATGGTTATCATCTGCTGCAAACGCTCTTTGCCTTCGTCTCGGTATGCGACCGGATCGGTTATAAGGATGATGGTGCAAGTCTGTCGCTTGAGATAAGCGGCCCTTTTGCAAATAAACTGGAGGCTGCGGGGGACAACCTGGTCATCAGGGCTGCTCATGCTTTGGCAGAAGCTACTGGTCAGGCGGTCAGGGGGCGGTTGATGCTTGAAAAGCTTCTTCCGGTCGCAGCCGGTCTGGGGGGTGGTTCTGCAGACGCAGCGGCTTGCTTGCGGCTCCTGAACCGCGCCTGGGGGATCGACTGGCCACTTGACCGTTTGGAGCCTGTTGCATCGGTATTGGGGGCAGACGTTCCTGCTTGTCTTTACAACAGGGCCGCGCTTGGCGAAGGGATAGGGGATCTTCTGCGACCTTGGGCTTGTCCCAGGTGGCATACTCTTCTTGTCAATCCTGGCAGAGCACTTCTGACCGCTGAAGTTTTTGCTTGCTATCAGAGCAATGGCACCTATACGAAAGTTCAGGACTATGACCTGCAACAACAGGTATCTTTGGACATCCTATCTTGTACCGGCAACGATCTTCAGGATCCGGCATGCGCTAAGCTCGACGCGGTACGCGACATCCTGGAAGAGCTTGGTCGAGGCGACCCTTTGCTATATCGTATGTCCGGATCAGGTCCGAGTTGTTTTGCCCTTTACGAAGACGAGCAAAGTTGCATGAAAGCCAAGCAGGAGATTCGCACCAATAACCCGGATTGGTGGGTTGCACATGGAAAATTGCTATGATTTGTCTTGGCGATACACATCCGGTGACATAACAGATGATTATCAAGCTCGATCGTATTCCAGATAGCACAACAGGGCGTGCTTTAGTCCTGCGCGTTAAACGATACGAATCGGATACGGTCCTGGTCTACCGCCATAAGGGTCGAATTCGGGCATTTTTCAATCGTTGCCCGCACCAGGGGACTCCACTGGATTTACTGCCTGAGGGCGCGGTCTTTACCGCCGACTGCTCACAGCTGATCTGTGTAACGCACGGCGCAACCTTTGATCCGGAAAGCGGGGAAGGGACCAACGGAATCTGTGAGGGGGCAGGCGCTGACGCCTTGTCCATTTGATCTTGGTCGTCGACAGCTAATATTTTGATATCGTTTGCAATTACATAAAAAATGCGGCAAGAATCGTGAAATATAGGCCATTATAGAAAATGGATAACGCATTAGACAAAGTATGACGCATTAGAATGGCAAATTGCGATAATATTAAAATCTCCCGCTTTTATCGCTGGCTTAGAGCATCGTCTTTTGCGTTGTTGCCCCTTGCCTTATTTCTTGGCCTGTCAGGATGTGGCGGGCGTGATGAGCAACCCGAAGGTGACGAAGCCAAGACCGTAACGGTTGTATCTCCGATCAGAGTAACAAGCGGCCAGAAGATTCAAGCCACAGGCACTCTTCAGCGCCGCAAAGAGATCACGCTGTCTTTCAGAATCGGCGGGGTTTTGGTAAAGGTCGATGCTGATATCGGTGACAAGGTTAAAAGCGGTCAAGTCCTAGCCCGGGTTGACGCAACGCAGACCAAGGCGCGACTAGCCCAGGCACAGGCAAATCACGTGAAAGTATTAAGTGATTACAACCGGGACCAGAAACTCTTTAACAGTGGTTATATTTCATCGGCAAGGATGGAAAGCCGCAAAGCGTTGCTTGCTCAAGCGCGGGCCAATCTTGAAGCGACCAGTTTTGATCAGCGCTGGAGTCGCCTGGCTGCGCCGGCCAGTGGGGCAATTCTTGAGCGCTACGTCCGTGCCGGGGAAGTCGTATCGCCGGGTCAGCCGATCTATAGGTTGGCCGATGATCGCAGTCCTTGGGTTATCCGGCTTGCACTCAGCGATCGTGATGTGGTTCTTATTGGCCCGGATGCCAAGGCAGATGTTATGATTCCGGCGCTTGACAAGCGCCGTATCAAAGGGCGGGTCAAGCGAATTGCAGGTGGTGCTAGCCCCGGGACGGGGACCTTCGATGTTGAAATTGAAATTCCGCATAATCCGGCCTTGCGTAGCGGGTTTATCGCTCGGGTGCTGATCGATCGCCTGCTTAAGGAAGGAGACAGCACTTTCAGTGTTCCTGCTGAGGCAGTGTTTGAGATTGAAGGTGATAAGGCCTGGATTTATACAGTCAGCCAGGACGGAGCCCATGCCAAGCGTAAATCGATTCGCTTTCTCGGCTTCGTTGGTGATCATGCCCATATTCAGGGGATTAAGCCTGATGATCGTGTGATTACCTTCGGTGGGGGGCTTATCAGCGACGGGCGCCCCATTTCAGTGACTGAACAGATTAGGTGAAGCGGTAGGGGCGATGTTTAATCCTGCTGTTTTCTTCGTTAAGCGCTGGCAGTTTACACTGCTGATCTTTGCATTGCTCGCAAGCATTGGGATATTATCTTTCAAATCTATTCCGCGTGCTGAAGATCCGCACTTCCCAGTCCCGGTCGTGGTGGTTGCTGTGGCGGCGCCAGGGATGGACGCGCTAGAGATTGAACGGCTTATTACAGATAAGGTCGAAGAAGTGATCGATGGTCTGGATAACCTTCATGAGCTAAAGTCCTTCAGTAAGGATGGCCTTGCCAGTGTTACAGCCCAGTTTACCTGGGATTCCGATGCGGAGCGTAAATACGATCAGGTTGTTCGAGAAGTCAATGCAATTCGCCCTAATCTTCCGTCTGGGATTGCAGATATTAATATTCTTCGATTTCGCACAACCAATGCAGCCTTTATGCAGATTGCACTGACAAGTCCGTCTTTACCCTGGAGGCGGCTGGAGAAGGTTGCCGACGATTTACGTCTTGAAATTAAACGGCAGCCAGGAGTGCGCCAGGTTGAAATGTGGGGTGCGCCGCGATCTGAAGTTCAGGTCGCTATCCGTTCCGACCGCCTTACAGAATTACGAATCTCTCCTTTGGCTATTGCCAAGGCGCTGCAAAATCGAGGGGCCGATTCTCCCATCGGAGTTGTTCATGCAGGAACACGCCGGTTCAACGTGAAGGCCGAGGGTAGTTTTTCAAATCTGAATCAGGTCGCCAATACGCCGGTTGCAAGCAGTCAGGGTCGTGTGGTTTATGTCCGCGATGTTGCCGATGTGTCCTGGGGAACCGCAGAACCCAGGCATTTGACCCAGTATAACGGCCAGCGGTCGATGTTCATCACCGTACAGCAGAAGGATAATATCGACGTCATCCGGTTGACCGATTCACTGCAAAAGCGCCTGGATGATTTCGAACATGTCCTGCCTGCGGACGTGACGATGGTACGTGCTTTTGTACAGGCTGAAAATGTTAAGAGACGTTTGAACATATTGTTTCGTGATTTCGGGGTTGCTGTATCCCTTGTGTTGCTAACGATTCTACCTCTTGGTTTTCGTGCATCGTGCATTGTTGCGATTTCAATTCCGTTGTCGCTGCTGATCGGGCTGTCCATGATGCACATGATCGGATTTTCGCTCAATCAGCTATCGATCGCCGGCTTTGTTTTGTCACTGGGCTTGCTCGTAGACGATTCGATCGTGGTAACCGAAAATATTGCACGTCACATGCGTCGTGGCGAAAGGCGCAAGGCGGCGGCGATTAGCGCCACAGGAGAGATTGCTGTTGCTGTACTTGGGTGCACCATGACTTTGCTCTTTGCTGTTTTGCCAATTATGTTTCTTCCGGAGGGAGCCGGTAAATTTGTACGGGCTCTGGCTTACGCCATATATTTTACGATCCTTGCATCCTTTTTTGTCTCATTGACGATTATCCCTTTCCTTGCCAGCCGACTGTTGCCAGAGGAAAAAGCAGAAGAAGGAAATAAACTGCTGCAATGGGTCAACGCCGGGATACATGGCATTTATCGGCCTGTCTTGAAATACGCACTCGATAAGCCACGACGTTGCGTTTTTATCATTATGGCGCTTTGTTTGACGTCGATCCCGATGGTCAAGGTCGTCGGGGTCAGTCTCTTTCCGCCTTCCGGCATACCCCAGTTTCTGATTCAGGTGGAACTCCCTGAAGGGGCATCTTTCCAACGTACCGGAGAGGTCATGAAAAAGATTGAAGGCACGCTTGATACTATGCGCGATCGCGCATTAGGAGTCGACTGGGTGATGTCCAATGTCGGTCATGGCAATCCGCAAATTTTTTATAACAAACCGATGAAGCGGGCACGTAGCAATTACGGGGAACTATTCGTTCAGCTTCGTGGTTGGAGCGAGAAAAAAAGCCATGCTCTTTTAGATGAGTTGCGTACGGAATTCACAAAAATCGCAGGAGCGCGGATCACCATCGTTACCTTTACCAACGGTCCCCCTATTGATGCGCCGATATCAATCAGAGTCAGCGGCCACGACCTGGACAGCTTGCGCTCTCTTTCTTTTGCCATTGTGCAACAGATGGAGCAAACGCCAGGTGTGCGCGATATCGACAACCCGGTCAGGATCAGCAGGACAGACCTGAACCTGAATGTTGATGAGAGCAAGGCCGCGACACTTGGAATTCCGGCAGGATCTGTACACCAGATGGCTGCTATCGCCCTGTCGGGAATTCCTGTATCGCGGTTTCGTGATTCCGACGGTGATGATTATCCGGTGACATTGCGGCTTCCCTTATCGGAACGTCATGAACTGGAAGCGCTGAGGGAAATCTATCTGCCGACGGAGCGCGGTGTAGCTCCGCTAAGCCAAGTGACGAACCCGCATTTTACTTCAAAGATTCCGTCAATAGACCGATATAACCGCCTAAGGACGGTTACGATCAACGCCTATACGTCAACCGGATTTCTAGTTTCCAAGGTGACGAATGACCTGTTTGCACGCTTGGACGAAAATATCAAGCTTCCACCTGGATACTTCATATCCGCAGGTGGGCAAGCGGAAGCGCAAAGTCGCAATTTCAGTGGAATGGGTAGCGCGGCTTTACTTGGCTTTTTTGGGATCTTGATGGTTCTTATTCTGGAATTCGGTAAATTCCGCATTGCGATGATCGTTCTGGGTGTGATTCCCCTCGGCTTATTTGGGGGCATCTACGGTCTGCTTGTTACAGGATATTCACTGTCCTTTATTGCTACGATTGGGCTGATCGCCCTCATGGGGATTGAGATCAAGAGTTCGATTTTGCTCGTCGATTTCGCAGAGCGACGGCGCGAGCGCGGAGCAACCCTGAAAGAGGCGATTATGGAAGCCGGTGAAGTCCGCTTCTTGCCTGTGCTGCTGACGTCGGTTACTGCAATTTTCGGGTTGATGCCTCTGGCTCTCGCAGGGTCGGGACTGTTTTCACCTCTTGCCATTGTGATTATAGGAGGATTGATTACATCGACCTTCCTGTCGCGAATTGCGATTCCTGCCCTTTACCTGATCCTAGCGCGAGGCGATAGCAATGAACGGTCATGTGAACAACAATCA
>Ga0056124_1000269_pt1 | contig 16217 bp, 10 predicted proteins | sample WorMetHEROISLAND_2_FD_70069 | JGI IMG/M metagenome (GOLD analysis project Ga0056124, IMG submission 70069) | Marine gutless worms symbiont microbial communities from Max Planck institute for Marine Microbiology, Germany - Olavius sp. 4 HERON ISLAND | ecosystem: Host-associated > Annelida >... | reverse complement strand
AGGAAAAAATAGGTAAAATAATACAAAAACTCAGTAACTTAAAGCCTTAAAAGCTTTAAAAACAATAAAATATTGCATTATTAGTGGCATATAAAGTATAAACTAAAATTAGATTAAAGTACGAGTGTGGGTTTTTTTTTGGGTGGGTTTTTTAGCCGGGTGTACTCAAAAAAACTCACCGGGTTTTTTGGGTACGTATCCGGGTGTCTGAACCCTGGTCCGATGTCGCGTGACAGCATGTGTAGTGTGAATGAGACTTAACTACTACTACTATTCTGTGTACGTTTTCAGGTGTACCTGTTGGACTACGGGTTGGCGTATCGCTACTCGGTCAAAGGGACTCAAAAGCCGTACAAGGAGGATCCTAAACGTGTTCACGATGGCACGATCGAATTCACCAGCCGCGATGCTCACCGTGGCGTTGGTAAGACATTACACCGCTTAGTACTTTAATCAGATGTATAAATTCATCAATGTACAACCTTTGTTTGGTAATTGGTAGATATTTTGGCAACCGCTGTTGCCTTCTTTGGAATGATTTACATTTGGTGCTCTGTATTTACCGATAGTAGAGACTGTTTATTATTTTAAAAAGTAAATAGTTGATTGCTTTTAGTATGGTCAGTCTGGTCACTGGTCAGTGGTCAATTCATAGAGGCTCATAGAGCGGCTTTGATCTCCGTTTCATTATCCTTCAGCCAGATCACGGATACGGTGCTAGTACATCACGCGGTGTGCCTGTTTACATCCCAGTTTTCGCTGGTACTGATTGCGCCTACCCACTGAGGGATGGCCAGGCTGAGTTGACCTGGGTAACTTAATAATGAATTTAGTAAATTGGTCACTGAGCGGTCAGTGTATACAGTAATATGTTGATAATGTTGACACTGATAATGATGTGAACGTGTGTTGTACTGTGTCATCACAATCTGAGTAATGATTACTTCTATGGTTAGAAAAATTAAAAAAAAAATAGATACTATTGATATAGTTGACTCCCGTTGACTATCGAAGTACTGTTTTAAATACAGGCCCCGCACTGGCAGATAATGCTGTGTGATCTCATATGACAACCGGTGATTGGTCGCAATAGAAATCCATCACTGAGTCGTTACGATTCAGTCCTTATCAACCGTCTTTAAATCTGTCATGCAAGACTCACTAACTCATATCTTCTAACACGAGAGATTCAACTGGAACGTCAAATTTGCCATTCTCCTCTCACTGTCAAGCACATTTTGATAGACTGCATCTGTTTCGGTGCAGCACTTTAGAGATATCTTGAAGTTGACACACTAAAAGAACTTGAAAATGTCGAATTTCAAAACGTCGTTGCTTTTATTAAACATGCAAACTTTTATCATTGTATATAACATTGTTTTTTTATATTTGCTTAATAGCCTTGATCTTGCCAGGTTCTTATCTTTTTGTTTGTAACGCATATTAAATGCGTTTAACCGTTTATGGCACTGAATGGCCTATTTTGTGCTGATGTCGTCGTCGTCGTTAACGCGTAGTCGGCGAGGACCGTAGCGTCACCCCCGAATGCCCACGTGACGAGGCTCGTCTCCAAAGGTCAGCAGGCGAGGAGTTGTTGTCTCCGCGAAGCTGGTCGAGCCATCTGTTGCTGGGGCGGCCTGGACGACGTCTCCAGCTACGGTCCGGGAAACGACGGAGTGTCATGTCAACGTGGCACCGCAGAGCCTGATAGGCCGGAGTATCCTCGGCGAGCCTGGTTACGTGACCGAAGAGCGATGTGCCGTTAAGAAACTACTCACTCACTCACTCATATGACAGTTGACACTGTAGGTGGGTTCCACAGAGAGCCATGGATGTGTACCGTTCAGTGTTGTTTTGCCTGTGACTTGTTGCAGTGCCGTCACCACGTGGAGACTTGGAGATCCTGGCCTACTGCATGGTGCAGTGGCTGTGTGGCCGTCTGCCGTGGGAGGACAAGCTGGACAACAAGAATTACGTGAGGGACCAGAAGATCAGGTAACAGTCTCTGCTACTGCTGCTGCTTCTATCGCTACCACTAGTACTACTACATAACTACTACTTTGTAGTCCGTTCTGGGTCTGAATTAAACTGTCAGGTTATTAGGAATTTTTATTGGCAGTCTGTTAGTAGGGATGATATTGATAAGGCGAGGATTCTGTTAGAGTTATTATTTGTTCGTCTGGGGAACTTTCGTTTGTCTAATTTTGACGTACACTCACTAATTGTTGCTTTATGTACTGAGTGGGCCTAGTGGTTTGTGTGTACCTTGTGTATGATCTCATAATAAATATATTATTTTCTGTAAAGAGATAACAATAAAAAATCTCCCGTTAATCATTTCTCCCTTTTTATTTCTTTGGCAGCATCTATTGCTGCTAGACTAAAGATGCGCTAAACCCAAATTCCAGTAGGATCCGAAAATGTGTTCGGTTGAGCTTTTTGTTAAAGGATTGTTTGCTAACGTCTGTATGTCTGAGAGTTCTTTACTGTGGTTATGATATGGTAGCTTAGACCCCGGCACTGTCGAATTTTGGCGACTTGCCACACCGAAGTCGTCGACTGACCAGTCACGCCGCCATCAATTTTTCCTCACCGCCTTCGTTGCATTTAATGTCCAGTTTTTCGATGCAATCACTGAACTTTTTAACGTTCATTTATATCGGGGTATTTCCAGGAAGTCCTAAGTCTGGAATTGAGAGATTGGTCTTGATCTTGGTGAGCAAGAAGATGGTGAACGCAGGGGCTACAGGTCGACTGCGTGGTGTAGGTTGCTTCAGACACAGCGAAAGGACAGTCAGTGGTGTATCCCTCTTTTTTCTGAGAAGCCCACAAGCTTGGATGGGTGGAGGTAAACCATCTCGGTACGAAGCCAGCCAGCTAGGTCGACTCAGCCTTCTACCCTCTGTGGGATGGTAAACTGAGTATCAGCTTTCAGGCTGAATAGTAACAAATGGCGATGGTGAATGTAGTCACTATAGCTGCCTATAGGCAGATCTATTGGCTCAGGCTGATCGGCTTGGTGCAAAGGTCGGCAGCCACCTGGCGCTGCGTGCTACGTTCGTCAGATGAACCAGGTGAACTCTTGCAGTGGCAGTGCACTGCTACGATGACAGCACCGTAAACATTGTTGTGGCTATTACTATTACTATAACTGTAGCTCATCGTGCTGTGTATCGTTGCAGCCACATGGCTGACATTCCCGCATTCATGAAGCAATGTTTCCGAGATGACAAGAGCATTCCTGGTATGTTCGTTTTGCTTGTGCTTTCACCGTTACTTATTCTGATGTTTTTTATATCCATCAAAGAAGAAGGCTATGTGGCTTCGTGGCATACCAGTTAGGATGCTAGACTTACGATCAATAGGTCGTGGGTTTGACTCCCGGTTGGGTCGCTATCAAGTGGTTACTACTTGGATTGGTGACTGTGTGCGGACAGGTAAACCATCTCGGTATTTACCCCGCGCCAAGGCCAACTCAGCCTTGCATCCCTTTGGGGTATGTAAATCGAGTACCGGCCTGCTTGGCTGGGGTTAAGGCGGGGCCACGTTCACCTGGGTTTGTTGTCTGTATTGCTCAAAACTTTTTGAACAGGTTTTGTTTCAATTTTGTGGCTGGATTGGACGTGGCTTAGGGAGGCAATAGATTTTGGTGGTTATCCGTCTGGATTCCTTTGTGCTTCTTTACCATTAGGAGGTAGCAGCTGTGCTGTGTTCTTTGTATTTGCCAGGTGGCAGCATTAGTATAGACAGAAGTTTAGACATTCGGGCATATAACCAAAAAAACCAGTTTGTTTCATTTTTTATTACTGAAAACACTTGTATTTGATGTTTTTTTAAAAGTGTATTTCCAGTGCTTGTTACATCTAATGTCGATGTCAGTCGAGTATTTGTATATCGCCAAAAGTCGAAGGTTGAATCTGAGGCACTGGCATGTGGGTGACTAGACGTGATAGGCAGAAGAGAAAAGGTGAGATTTAAGGCGGGATTGAAAAGTGGCAAGACTGTCAGATGAGCGGATGTGCAGAGGGAGCGAATTGCAATTATTATGGCGAAGATACACAAAAAGCACTAGAGGCAAAATATGATTTAACACAGGAAGCAGCACAATATAAACTCTGTGTTCGTCGGCGTTGTCTAGTGGCCGAACTGTCAGAGTTTCTGAGACATGTTGACAGCGTCGACTACACTGACAGACCGGACTACCAAAAGTGCCGTACGTTGTTCACGAGAGCGCTGAAATCTATCGGAGCCAAGCCAACCGACAAGCTGAACTTCAGCACATCACCGGCTGTCAAATCACTGGCTGTCAAGTCTACACCGAAGGTAGCACTGCATATTTGTGAGTTAGAAGTAAATAAGTAATTGCAGGGGAGGGAGGTAGAGGGCAATCCTCCCCCCCCCCAAAAAAAATTCTAGCCTGTCGGAAAAATTTCTTCTTGTTTGAAAGTTTTCTTCCACAAATACAAAATTTGGGGCTAAAACGCCCCATTTTGGGAAAATTTGGGAGCAAATTAAAATTTTCAGCAGTCGTAGTTGCCTCTCTCAGAAAATTGCAAATTCTTCTCCCTCCCTCTTACTTTTTATCCCACAACACTGTAGTGAGTAAGTGTACTTATGGCCAGCACAGTCAGAGGTGTATTCCTCCCTTTTCTGAGAAGCCCTCAAAGGTCTGGGATATTTAGAAAATCAGCTGCATCGTAGATTCTCAGTAGAACAGAAGCATGTTCAGTAGTCATTTGAATTGTTCTAAACTTGTGTTTCACTGTGGAAGTTCTACCCACAGATTATTGCACATTGTGTGCCTGCTCTTACGTGTTGTCAGTAGGGCTGGTTACGACTGCAAAAATTAACAGTGAACCCTGCAGAAGTTAACGATACCATGTAACGAAATGTCACATTAAATTTATATAGCGGCGGCGCATTTGAGTGTTTTCATACGCTGCACTAGCTGCGTCGAACAGTCTGCCACCGTCACTTCAACAGACGGTACATCCTTCAAAAGAGGCCTTAAAAGTTAAAACATTCACCTTCCAGCGATGAGTTCTTAGACAGATTTTGGCTCCCATTACCTAGAGTATGAGGACCTTGCTTTGTTGCATTGGAGACCTCTCTTGAGGCTTGCAAAGGCCTCTAAGAAATTTTGAATATCCGGTTGCGCATTGCGCAATCATGTAAGGCCTCAGACAGATTTTTTAAATTTTTGTTTTTTTTTATTTTAAGTCGTCAGTTTTTGCAACTTTCATTGGGTTTTATTTCTTAGCTGATAGAGAACTGGCAACTTGGTGTGAGTGGTTGTTTCTTGATGGGTTGATTGATGGATTGAGAGACACTGAGAATTTCTCATACACTGTAGCATCAAAGTTAACATATATCAAGCGGGAAAGTTTTCAAATAGTGCTTCTTATCATCATCATTTTCACATATCGAGTAACAGTCCTCGTCGGCGTATGTGTGGTGTATAGGGGAGTCGAAAACGTTCGGTGTCCGATGCGTCAAGTCCTGCTCCCGCAAGGTCACGATCTCCACTGGTCGGAGGATCTTCCCACCTGGCACTGAACGCTGACAGTGGTGATGACGACAAAGCCGGCTCCTCGCCGGTCAAGGTCAAGCGTGGTAAAGTCTCCAGGAAACCGGCTCCGGCGGCCGCCGCAGCAGCGCCTGTCCAAAGGCAAGTAGCTTGGTGTTGTTGTCATGACGAGCCCGTCTGGCAATGCCAATATGGGATGGCAAATGCCCTGAAAAGATGAGGAATTCCCAATGGTTCTCGTAGTAGATGAGTCCTGGGTCTCCACCTCTACCTGTTGGTGTTTGACAGCCATTTTGTTAATCAGGGGGCACCCACCACTTGATGGCGGCGGTCGTCCACAGCTGACATGCGTTGTCGATCGTTGTCAAACGGTGATGACCGTTGACAAACATTGACAGGTGAAGCGTGGCTGGCGTGAAGGCTGTAGCCGAGCTAAAAATAGAACATATTTGGCTGTAGCACACTGCTAGCTAGCCGGAAGTCACGTGACGACAGTATAGGTGTGCCACGGCGTGAATAGGCGCAGTCAAGCAGCTAAAAATAGAAAGTCAGTGATTGTATTCTAGCATTTATGTTGCATTATTATGTTATTTGTGCTTAGTTTTTCATTGTTAAGCACTGCCGTTCAGTTCTCTGGGAGGCACTTTGAGAACTTTGTTGTGATTTGTGACTTAGTCATAGAATATTTAGATTGGCTGCCGTCTGTACAGGCCTGTATCTGTGGCCCCAGTCTCGGGCACTGTGGACAAGTTGGCCAACGGTGTGGCCAAGCTGCCGGCTCATCCGATGGCCAGTGCCAGACTTCCAGTGCCAAGGAAACAGCCAGCGCCACCAGCAGCAGCAGCAAAGTCGCCAGGTTGATTCTCACGAGTTCATTCGCTTACACTCAACTTGGTCTACGTTTGTGATAGATTTTATTGCCTCTTTTGTGTTTTACTGTGGTAGCTAAATAGCCACCAGTCGTCTACATTGTCACTCTTTTCTTACTGCTTCCTTTGAGTGCTTTTTCTCTGAGATAGCAGCTGTTTACCAGATCAATCAATCAATCCGGGATTTTTAAAACGGCATAAGTAATACGAGCTACTGCTAGGTCCGCTGGAGAGAGGTTAGATGGAATCCAGTTCAGGGAATAGCCAGAAAAAAAGAATTCGGTGAACAGATGAGTTCTGTTCCAGATGACAGCACTGATTTATACTTGGGTGTCTGATTATGTCTGTCATACGGAGGCAACTTTGATTGATTGACAGGCTGACAGATTGATTGATTGATTGACTGAAATTGTCAGAAACAATTTGTCCCATTCAAGAGACAGGAATTCCCAAAACGTCAGTGCATATGATCGAAGTTGCTGTGTAGTAAACTTCATATTTTTAGTGATGCACTTTCAGTGCTAATAAAATTGACGTTGTCGGGTGTTTTTCTAACCCAATAAGCCATTCTTCTTGGCTTGATTTACAGTTATTATGTCTAAAATTTCAGAAAAAAATAGTAAGTTTTTGTTGAATTATAGTTGTTTGTTTTGGGGCCACTCTTTATTGGGACGCAGTGTACATTTCATCACATGCTTTCAAATTTCTATGGCTGGACGTGGAGTTATCGCTTCTCTTGTAATCGTTGAGTTATTGTGCTTGACTTTTCCGGCATTGTTTGTACTTTCATTTTCCAGCCCTGCTTGATTGTACTATTTTTTCTGTACTTGTACAAACGTGCTTGATTTTTGCATAATTGCTTAATGCTTATTCTACCTCTGGTACTTGATTTGTCCGTACTTGTATTTTCAATCGGCCCCTCACCTTGTCTTGTATGTGTCTGAGCATGGTCTGTTGTGTGTCTGTCAGCTGACAGAGACGTGAAGGTGGTGCGTCGTCGTCGTGTTGCAAAGGTGGGCGTTGTGACGACCGCGACACAAACGACTCCCGGACTGAACAGACAGCACAGCGATACTGGCCACTTGAGCAGTGATTAGGACTGTAAAGACAATGGGCGACTTCGCTTTTTTGACTTAGCCTTTCGCTGAGCGAAAGCCTAAAGCTGAATGCCAAAGTACCTACTTAAACTAGAGTTCAACTTAACTTTGGTCCAAGTATGTACTTAGACCATACTTTTGGAGTTAGACTTTCACTCAGCAAAATCACTTCACTTTGTGGCTAAAAGTGTGTACTTGGACCGAACTTTCGTTCAGTAAATTGGCTCAGTGAAAGTCTAGTCAAAAAGTGAAGTCACCCAGTGTCTGTTTACCACTGACCACTTGCAGTCACTGTGCAGACCACAAGAATGCATCACAGTTCATCATTTGCTTCATTGATTGTTCCGACGATGGTAAATGGACAGTGTGCGAACGGTCCATTCCCACCGACAATACTGTAAAACACAAATTATTCGCGCGCATCTAATTTTCGTGAAATTCGCGAATAGCCTAAAATCGTGAAATTAAATGCCCGCGAAATTTCGGATTGCCAAAACTACTAGTAGGCCTCTTTACTACTACAACTAAATCAGCAAATCTGCAAACATTCAGTGAATTAACCTACTAGTGCAGGCAGTAAATACTAGTAGACAATTCTGTTCATGTGGCTACAGTAGTCACTTAAAACTTTACCTTTCAAAGTATGGCAAAACGCCAAATTAAAATGCAGCGAAATTTCTAGACTCCAAATTCGCCAAATTAAGATGCAGCTAAAATATAGTGTTTTACAGTAGTATAGCATGTTACTACATAAATGAAGTTAGGTTCGAAATATCCACAAAAAAGTAGCGGCCAGTTATGTAGTTGTCTCCGTCTGTATGTGCAGTCATTTCTTGTGAACGAAATATCTCCAAAAGTGCAACTCATTTTGTCGCCACAGTAATGCACAGACGTCGGCCTCGGCTGATCTCACGATGTTTAGATTTTGGTGACGATCTGGTAGCCCACTTTCAGTGACGTACGTTGCGTTGCTGAATTGTCTATGTTTTGGTAACTGCTGTTGCCTTCCACGGAACGATTTCTGTACGTAACGGTGGTAATGTCATGATGAATTCTTATAGTTAGTCCTTCGATGTATTGAGATATTGGGCACTGTTGAATGCAATGCTGCTATCTTTATTTGTCTTGAATTGTTTGCTGCACAATGTTCGTTATGCACAGAGCTGAGTTTTTCACCAATGATCGATTGATTTTAATTGTTACCTCCGCTAGAGAAACCAAAATGTTTTCAACCCTTCTGTCTTCACGATTATTCAGAAAGTTATCATTGGATGTTGATGAAATTTTTGGAGAGGTCGGGCATGGTCTGCGGAACTGGTGGTTAACTTTTCGGCATCAATCTGAAAAAATGTGAATTCACATCCACATAGTGATGTGAAGTCTGATGCACATGACAAACCCGATGCAGGTGTGAAAGTTTTGGTGGAAGTTTGCGCTCTCCGAGCGCTTCTGGCTGAATGACTTGCTTTATTTTGTCACAACTGTTACTGCATTTATGGTTAGTTTATCTGTAGCTTACCAGTTTGGTTACTAACTACGGTAGTTCCCATAATCGTGTACCGTTTACCATGGCAGTTAATGTTAGTTTGGGCACGGTCTTGTGGTAATCTGGATTCTTTTGTCGATGCTGGATCTACTGTCAAGGATTGTTTACCATTATGAGATAGTAGCTGGATCAAGTCCTTTGTATTCGCCAGGTGGCAGCGCCATTCTCAGCGGAGGTTTGAGATGTCTGATTGCTTCTGTCACTTTTTGTGATACCCTGTGCTGCCGTGTGCACTTGCCTTGTGTGTTTGACATTTATAGCAGCGTAAAGCATTATTTGTAAACGATATATTTTCCGTTATGTTGGACATTTATTTGATGATTCGATTTGTTTTTAATCTGCATGTCACAGGGGTGACCACTTAACCAGGGATTATTGAAAACCTCCAAAAATGTGCAAATATTGTTGGGAGCGATCGTCTTTTGAGAAATTGCAGTAAAATCATGGAACAGTTTGCTGCTGTTTATTTCCTAACTTTTGATTTTTGTCAAAGACATTAGTGATGATCGACTGTACGTTTGTAATGTGTTCTGTTTGTTTGAAAAGCAGTTTAGCTGAAGAGTTTAATTATCTGAATGAAGTGACATTCTATGTATCCACTAATGTGACTGACTTTTAGGGTGACCATTCTGCAGGAAAACTTCTGTGAAGTTCCCGAAATTATCCCTCTTCCGCAATAGTTTTCCCCCATGTTGGGTGGCTACTCATGGCATCATGCCGACAAAGAGTAATAATGCCGTATTATTAACGTCAAAATGCACCATGCTACTGCTGATTTTCTTAAAATCTAAAAAGTGGTATTGCCTTAGTTTTTGAATTTGTACCATGTACTATCAGCCCATCAGCCATCCTTGCCTGTTACAGTTGGGTACTGCTGGGAATCTGTTTTGAGATCTTTCAATAAATCTTAGCAATATCCCCTATACATGGACAGTCCACTGTATCTATAGAAATTCAGAAGGTATTAACTAAGTTTTCCTCATACTATATTTGTTGAAAATGCAAACTTACCATAGTGGAAAAATAAGTGAGCAGTGATTACGACGTGTATTTCCCTGGATATGCACTTGAAAACAATCCTCCCATCGACATTTTGGGGTTTTTCAGGCATGCTGTCACTGGTCACCCTGTAAACTTGACAGTATTCGGAATAACAACATCTGATAAGTTTTCAGTTAGTTATTAATACAAGTATATGATCACTCTTATTTTTGAAATTCATTTTTTTTCTCATTCGATTCTTGAACATTATAATATTACTTGTGATGGCTTTTTCTGGAAATATATTGAACATTCATAGAAATTCGTTGAGTTGGATGAATTTTTTACAGTTTATTAGGCTGGCACTGGCTAACGATTTTTTAAATCAATTAATCTCCAAAAAGTAACTTAGATTAATCGGTTTTTCTAGTAAATCGGAGACCACGGAATCTGCACAATTCAACCACTGCAGCTTTTATCTTCCATAAACTAAAACAAAATTGTAAAAAGTGACGACAATGAAGTCTGATCACGAGGGCTTACAAGTGTAAACTGGAAATCTAACACAAGCAGTACAAAACTACAACTCTTGACGACATGTCCCGTGCTTTATAAATTTGCTTTATTATCATCATCCCAATCTAAAATAATAATTGTGTATGCTGAAGATTTTTTATCTGTGTTTTATGTTTTACATGCAGGCAAGCAATACAGTGCACCATATCATTTATTATAATTATCTATACATACAATATCATTTATATCACATTAAATCAAGTACAGAAAACTCTGCTAGCACCACTACATGATAAACTAGTGTTAAAATTCTACTGTGCAAGTTAACACCAATGATCATATAAAATTATTCCACAACCAGTTTCATGCCAAAAAAAATCAACAAATAATGAAAACAGTGCATATAATACATATCATTTGATTGGCTAGATAAGTTTAAAATGTTACCATGCAAGTCCCATTATATAAAATGCATTTTTACAAATGTTCTGCATCAAAAGAAACCTAGGCAGTCCACTGTATCTAATAAACTATAAAAATTCAGAAGGCAGCAGTCTCTGCTGACACATAAACAAACCGGTAAATAAACGACACAATCTACAAATTTATCTCTACTGTTTCAATCTGAGTTTATTTGGACAGTCCATTAGACCTTTCAAGGTGCCTTCCACTTTTTATTTCTAAAAGCCAGTAATATGTAATAACAAATAACCGCTTAACAGTACACGACCTACAACACAGTGGGGAAGGAAAGCATATTAAATGTCTATCTCTGTCCATTTCTCTTCAATCTACCACCAATAAACCACAGTATACATCACGACTTAATGGTTGTGGGATGGGAAATCTAAACAGTAAATGTAGATGGAGTGAAGCAGCAATGATTTGCTGAAATTCAACAGCAGACATCCATTTGTCCAATAATCTCTCTGTTAGGCAACAATTCCTACCACACACACACATGCATACACAAATTCGTCACATTACTATGACGTGTACAGTGTACACAATGTACAAATTGAAGCTTTTATTCATAACCAAGGTTATAGATTTATGACATTATTTTAAAATGGAAACCAGTGCGCAATGTTGTGGAAATAGCACCACTCAGCCATAATACTAATACTACTGTGACAATGATGATGACGACCACCACCAGTAACACTACTACACTCAACTAACTACTACACTCAACTTCTGTACTACTGCTGCTGCTGCTGCTACTACTACTACTACTACTACAGCTGTAGCCAGAAAACATTGCAATAAAAATAACCAAAATTGTTACCACCAGACAGACACAATTTTCAAGGTCAAAATGCACAAAAAATGTCTTTGCGAAACTGGGCTTGGCCCTGTAAGCAACTAGGTGAGCTTACAGTGCTCCCCAGACTCCTTAGCTGCATTAATAGAGGGGTAGAGTCATACCCTCCTTGGAAAAGTCTGGCTACAGGACTGCACCACCACTACTACTCACCGTTAGCCCGTCTGCATTCTTTGAGAGCCTCATTGAATCCCTGGCACAGGCTGATATCATGCTGGGTCTGAGAACATTCTATGAACTGTTTCAGCTCAAACCGGCATGCCGAAGTACTGGAGTCATCCAGTGAACCAGTGTGACTACCGATAGCAGGCTGTGAGACTGACGATGATGGTTGCTGGACTTCTGAATTACCTCCACTGTCACTTCCCAGTGCACCAGTCAGAGCAGCTCCCATTGTGTGACCCTGCGCATCACGATAATTCACACATACCATCATGATCATCACATATTGTAGTGCACAGACATACAGTTAAAACGAGCCATTGTGCAGTAGAAAAGTAAAAAACAGCTTTAAACAATTCATTAAAAACTGAATAAAAACATCTGTCAGAAGATGCTTTTTAAACGTCGCACATTTGTGAGAGATCTGACAAGTTGATTCAATGCATGTGGACTGACATAGCACATAACTCAATGTGTGTCTATTGACAGAAGAATCAAATCAAGTGAATGCTTTGTGAAAAAAATAACAAAATTCCACTACACCGTCAATAATTCTACCAATCGTGCACCACTACTAACAAACAATACAACAATGACAAAGTTTTTACATCACATAAATTAACACAAATTTTGTGTTGTTTACTTCATATGGGTTAGAAAAAAACATGACCTGCACAGAAGCTGCTCGTACGAACGAAAATCGCAGGTAAACTGTACTTATACCAAACTTGTATCAATGTGAACGGCCGCCATTGAAATACATGCAAACGCGCGTTTACTGGAACCCGCATGCAGGTACTCGGACTCGCACTCGTGTTTAGGTGAACGCACCATTAGTCTGAGTTTTAGGACACTGCTTACCACTGTGATATCAATGTGAACGGCCGCCATTGAAATGCATGCAAACTCGTGTTTACTGGAACCCGCATGGCGTGGAGTGTTTTCTGGAAACTGGAAACTGTCTGGCGCTCACAGTCACTCAACCTGGAAACAAAACTCAGACTATTTGACAGTCTTGCTCTATCAGTAATGCTCTATGGAGCTGAGTCATGGCCAATCAGCACTCAGATGAACCAACTCATCAACTCCTTTGCAACGAGTGCATACCGCAGCATGACAGGAGTTAAACGTTTAGATAAAGTGCGTAATACCACAGTCCTCACACCAGTCTGCAGGAATGAGCTCATACACACAGTACATGATCGACAACTATGCTTCCTTGGTCACATGCTCCGAAACACACACTCTCCACATGCCAGTACCTATGCACTATATCAGCCAACGCACAGCACAACAAGACGCGGCCGTCCTTGACTAAACTACATGGACTATATCGAGAGGCTGACTGGAATGAAGACCAACGAACTCGTGGAGGTGTCACAAGACCGTGAAGCCTGGCGTGAACTTGTGGTTGCATGTGAGAGAGAGAGAGAGAGAGAGAAAGAGAGAGAGAGAGAGAGAGAGAGAGAGAGAGAGAGAGAGAGAGAGAGAGAGAGCTTACCACGGCAGATCCAACAGCCACGCCGGCTGCAGTGGTGGCCATCTGAGCAAATAGTCCAGGCTGTTGCTGCTGTGCTTGTCCGAGGCCAGAAGACGGTGGCTGTGTAGCTGACGCTGGGGTCGTGGCAGCAGCAGACGTTCGTGCAGGAACATTTGGCGGCACCGCAGGCTTTGCTGGAGCTGATGTTCTCAAACCTCTATTGATACAAACAGTTCCAGTTTAGTTTGTTATATAATCAAACAAAAATACCAGCAAAAAGCTGTTTTTGTAATTGCTGAAACGAGTGACAATATGATTTACGACATAATAAGCTAACATCAACTGCATCAACCTAACTAATTATTTATAGATCTACTAACATTACATAAATAAAACAATTACGCATAAATGGACACAACAGTTGGCGGTCAAAATCCAAGGGCAGCATGGATGATGGAACTTTACAATGCAATTATGCAATAGTGTTAAAGTGTCAAAAAATTGACATTAAGTTACCTGGACGGTGCCGATGGTCTTCCTCCTCCACTTCGGCGTGGCATTATGTCTAGAAATATAGCAGAATATTCTTTTTAACTCGCTGGATTTTTCTTATCTGCGTCCTTCCGCAAGCTCGTAAACACAGATAAAATGACACCTGGAAGTTAGAAATCTAACTAATTGGGTCTGCCTAAAAGACGAAATCCGCAAAGCCACGAACACACAATGACATGCGGTAAATTCGGACCAAAATGGAATTGTTTCAGCAGGGGCGACTGATATTGCCGGACTGGACAATGACGGACCAACGAAAATGCAAGGGTGGACATTGCAGGACTGGACATTGTAGGACCGGTTTGGCAGGGGTCGTCAATGACGGACGACCTACGGACTGGTGCAATTTGGCTCGTTATAGATGTTGTGGATCAGTTGGCAAGTAGAATGAAGAAGTCCTCATTTAATTCACATTACAGACGTCAAAGACGAAAAATAACCAATATCATCATGGAAAAAAACGACTCTAGAATTATAGAAATATGGAAATCCCAAGCTAATGATATATTTAAGCAATGGTAAGAAATACGCTAAAACCTAATTACCTAACTAACAGTCTTATCGCGTTTTAAGCTGACCATGGTTTGAGTCAAAAATACCGGTATGCATTGCAATGCATGGGTTGTGTCATGTCTTACATACTTATTGTTATTGCATATTCACGGCAGGCAGCCATGTTTATTTACGATAGATGAAAAACAATTGATTGTCGGTGATAAGCGAATGTAAAAAGTCCGAATATCCGAACATGACGATCAGTAACGGACGATCTGAATTGCCGACGAGAAACATTATTATCTGAAAACAGTATCGATGTGCTGATAATAAACTGTGCGATTTAGTGAAAACGAATCGGTGCAGTGATCGTTTGCGCAGCAATGGCGGACCTAGAGGCTGTGCTGGCCGACGTCAGCTATCTAATGGCGATGGAAAAGTCGAAAATGACTCCGGCCGCCAGAGCCAGCAAGAAAATTATCTTGCCCGATGCCAGGTACTTCTAATTCGCGTATCAGTGTGTCTGCTGGGATGCCGGTTATGTTGAATTCATTCGCTAGCAAACACCGATACTGTTAGAGAACGATGCAGCGCTATTGCAAAAGTTCCCCACCAGGAAGTTTGAAATAGCGATTCAAGCTTAGGGTTACTGTTTGCAATAGGGTTGGCCTTATGGTCAGGGTTAAGGTTAAGGTTTGGGATACGGTTAGGGATTTGGTTAAGCTTAGGGGAAGTTTTGCAACAGCACCAGCAGGTTGTGCAGTGCCATAGAAAGCATTGCAGATTACTAGTGTACTCAGCACCATAGAGATTCTTCATGATATTGTGCTATATGTTGACATTGACATTTGGATTAGTGATTATTGATCATGTATTGGAGCTGTGTATGTCAGTAAGTAAGTACATGAAAGTAAGTAAGTAATTTATATAGTGTGTAACTGCTCAGCCATGTACGTTATTTAGCTGCTAAACTTTACCAAGCCTATACGATGATGATGTATTTGATTGTAAAGTGTGCGGAGTGTGATGCATAAGTACCTTGAGAAGACCGGAGAATTGTCCTTTGACAAAATCTTCAATCAACGACTAGGTATCACTAGTATCACTTGCATTGACTTGCTGCTGTTGTTTCATTAATACAGCTTGGTTAGTATGACATTCTAATGTAGATGTAAATTTGTCAATTTCAGAGTGCTGTGGGTTGCAATAGCTACTGAAAGGGTGCTTTATGGACAACCATGCTCATGACTAAAGTTCGGACAACGAGCATTTTCATATGCTGCACTGACTGCATTCAACAGTCTGTCTAGTGGAAGCTAAAAACATTACCATTTCAGCAACATTTGGTTCTTTTTTAATTCTGACATATCTAGGTTTCATCTTAGGTTTGAGATATATATTGTAAATTGCTGGTCACTTTTGTAAGTCATTATTTTTTGATTGATTGATGGTTGGATTGATTTATGCAGTCAATGGGCTACCATTCTGTCCTTTAGTGTGACAGGGAGCAAGATATTTCCCAGAAGTACTAGATGATCTGCTGTCAGTGACGAAGTGTGCATTGTAGACTGTTCCATGCCCATTGCCCAAGGTAAAGTCCTCAGTGGTTTGCAAGTGTAGAAAGTCCTGTTGCCATTACCACCAGGTCAGGCAAGGGAGGATGTAGAC
>Ga0056124_1000264_pt1 | contig 16604 bp, 17 predicted proteins | sample WorMetHEROISLAND_2_FD_70069 | JGI IMG/M metagenome (GOLD analysis project Ga0056124, IMG submission 70069) | Marine gutless worms symbiont microbial communities from Max Planck institute for Marine Microbiology, Germany - Olavius sp. 4 HERON ISLAND | ecosystem: Host-associated > Annelida >... | reverse complement strand
GCAAGTAGTTGCCAAATGCCGGGTCAGTCCTAGTTTCTACAGCAGATGACTGAGACCTGAGCCGAGCAGTTGAGCAGTGGAAGTGATCGCGATCAGGCTTGTACGTGATCGCAAGTGATCGCTACGTATTACCAGTGATCTGATCGCGATCAAATGCTGATCGAGGCAAGCCCTAATTACTTGGAGTTTGGAGGGAGAGCAAGTCATACAGGTAGGTAAGTTGTATTGTATAGAGAAGTTTGAAGCTGAGAGAGAATTCTGTGTTCGGTGCATTCATTTATTTTATGCCGGTTTTCAGAAATTTTATTTTATTTAATTTTGCAGTTGTATGCATATAGCTTTGTTGTGGTCTGTACATAGGGGGCATTTGGAGCATTACAAAAAATTTGCGAAGATTCGTCTGAAATGCTGGATTCTGATGCCGCTCAGCAGCCTCTCAATGTCTTGATCCCAAAATTCCTGCAGTTTTTCAAGCACAACAGTCCAAAAATACGGTCAGTATTTATGTCACACAATTGTGTCAGTAAGGTCTTGAATCTTGATGGAATTATTTGTGTTTGTGATGTTCATTATTTGGATTTCGAGCAATGTTCATTCGGATTTAACCACACGTGTGTTTTTAAAGTTCAGAATTTTTGGTGTAGTGTATTTTGATACAGAATTACAGTTGATGCACTGGTCAGTTGGAAATGTTTGTTGTTATTGTTTAGTTTTGATGGAATCATAGTTCTGGTCTTTTTTATACAGACTGGCAATATTAGGTTAGTTGTGGTGCATGGTTGCAAATGTTCCTTGCAGCATTGTTCAAGTCTAACACCAGGTCTAAAATACCATTAACATTACAATAATTTGTGGTCTGTCACACTACAGACATAGTTAGAATATTGCACAGTATTAAGATTACTTACCGCTACTGTTGATTTTGCATTAGTTGCAGTGTGAGTGAATCTGTTGTAATGTTTGCAGGTCTCATGCTATAGCCTGTGTCAATCAGTTCATTGTTGGTCGTTCACAGGCTCTCATGTCTCACATTGATGCGTTCATCGAGGTCTTCTGCTGTACTCTAATCTATTCTTGTTGCTTATGTTGAGTGAAGCTGTACTGATTGGGTCACTTGATTCTGTCTGACTTGCTGTAGTCATATGTTGTTCTGCTGTAATTATTATTTATCAGATTATATTCAACATATGATCACAGAACTACTACTGATGTTTGCAATATTGTCTAATTGGCCAATTTTTGGAGTTTTTCTGATCAGGTCATGCCCTCCGAAGGTGAGATTTTGGAGTTGTTAGAGGACTTCTTATAGGTTGGACACTTTTTATTCTTTTCATCCGACCACCTATGTCAAATGACTACAAAATTATACTGCTATTCTTAGCATCAAAAATCTACATGTTTTAACCAGTAACAGGATTAGTGTTTTGTGTGCACTGTGAAGTATATATTAACTTTGCTTATCACGATAATAGTCATTTGGTCCAAACACATTTATGTACACTATATATTATGTAGAATCAGAGTTGAATATTCGCTAAAGTTACGAAATATGTGCCATATTGTTTGCTGCGATTGGCGAGGAAGTCATGTGGAAGTGCAGTTCTCTGTATCAGATACTATGTGCTGTGGAATGGTTTGAGGCAAATGTGGGCCATGTTCAGCTGTTCATTGTTGCTGCATTTCAGCTACAGTATTTATTAGTTATTACAGAGCATTTCTTATGAAACAGCATCCTGTTGGGTGGTAATTTATTGATTTTTAGAAGTGTCAAATGCTAGTTGCATTAACTTGCGTTGTCGTATGTGTAACGATGTATCTGCTGCTGTGATGTTTTGCAAGAACTTGTTTTTCCTGTCGAGTGATGAAGATCCTGATGTAAGGAAGAACGTCTGTCGAGCTCTGGTCATGCTCATTGAAGTTCGTATGGATCGGCTCATTCCACACATCAACAATCTGGTTGAGGTCGGCATTCTCTGCTCTCTGTCAGCTTTAGTTGCAAGTCAGAAAAGTAGTGTAGGAAATTTCTAATGTAAAGTGACTAAAAGCTTGAGATATGCTGAAATTCTGGGATGTTGGATCGTTGAACCTTTGCAGGATGTGATGGCTTGAGATGCACCAATTATCCGCTGATAATCAGTATCGGCCGATCAGATAATTAGTCACCAGTAATCAGCCGGAGTGCCTTACCAGTGCGTCTCTGGTAATGGCACACCAGCTACTCAAACTTGTCCTGCACTTCTTTTGGAATTATTTCTTATTACCGGCTAATTTACGCAGCTGATGTTTCCAGTAAGAGTTGTCATTACTGCATGTTTTCAACAACTGTTGTAGATCTCTGCTGAGTTACTGTTGTTCGTTGGTGGTGTTGTAGTACATGCTGTTGAGAACACAGGATGCTGATGATTCAGTAGCGTTAGAAGCGTGTGAGTTCTGGCTGTCACTGGCTGAACTGCCGATATGTCGTGATGTGCTAGCGGCTCACATCGGCAAATTGGTGCCAGTCTTGATACGCGGCATGAAGTACTCAGAGATAGACATTATTCTGCTGAAGGTTGCTTTTTAGTATTCAGTCTGTGATGATTACTGACTGTTATTGTGCAGCTTTTTATTTGGTGGCATTTTCCAGTGGTTGACACATTGTGTCTGATCAACAATTTCTCTACACCGGGCCGGTTATGGTTAGTACTTGGATTGGTGAACGTCTGCAGACAGGCAAGACGAGTCGAAATATAACTAACCAACCACTCTGATCAACTCAGCCTCTCATCCCTCCAGGGTAGTAAATCGAGTACCTTGCTGCCTGGCTTGGGTTAAGGCAAGGCATGTTCACTTGCATCAGGTGGCATACAGTACTGTATGATCCCGTATGTCATGTGACATTTCGTAGCTCTTGAGATGTGGTTCCCTAGAAGATTTATGCACACCTTTTAATCCTTTTTGCAGCTTTCTTTCAGTCTTCATAATTTATGGAGTTGCATCCGTGCCGTTGCTAATTTGCCACTGTTTTGCAGTGCAGTTCGGTGGTTTTACACTTGTGCTGAAATTTGTTGGCACTTAATAGCAAGCTTGTGTTGATAAGTGATGATGTATGTAGGGAGACGTGGAAGATGATGAGATGATACCAGACAAAGAGTCTGATATAAAGCCAAGGTTTCATCGGGCAAGACGACACAGCATGGGGCGCACTAGTGAAGAGGTTGGTACTATTTCTGTGTGGCATTTTACAGAAATTTTGCAAAAATTTTGCTGTCGATTTCATGGGATAAGTGCCAGTCAGTCAGCTTCATAACTTGGCACTTTACGGTATATGTAATTAGCTCATAACTGTGTTGCCTCAGATTCAGCGGGCTTTTTGCTGGCATTCTGTACTATATAACTATATATTTGCTTGTTTACTTATTTGATTATCAGGACAGTTCGCATGTGCTGGCTGTGGCTGCTGCTTATTATGTTTCTGCTTTCTTCGTGTTATTTAGTTATGTTGTATCATTCGGTGTTGATGTTGAATTTTCACTAGGTATATTGTGTTTTTTCTCCCATAGACCTAATTTTTCTTACATCCGAAGACTTAAGTTAATAGTCTTAGTTTGATGGTTAAAGTGCCAAATTTGTACCTCAGCAACCCGGGTTTTTCATCCACTAAGGCCTGTAGGCAATGGAAGGGGCATACACTTACAGTAACTCCAGTAAACTCTTGCTCAATATTAAAAGGCATTTATTTACGTATAGCAGCATTTGTTTATAATTCGAAGATGGATGAAGATTGGAGGATGTTAAAAAGCGTCTTTATGTCTGTACTATTCTGTATGTTTGTGTTTCTGATGTGTGCTTTAATAAATATTTGCAAGTACTTTATACTTGAATAGGAGTGTATTGGTATGAATTGGTTGCTTTTCAGAAACCACATTTATTAAGACAGTTGGGTAAACTGGACAAAACAATGGCCGTGATAACTGAGAATGTAAGATGTGATAAACCTAAGTTTGATTAGTCTGTTTAGATTTTTAACATGATTTAATGTTTCGAGCATTTGTATTCTCACATTGTGACATTGTATTGTAGTTTTTTGTACTGTTCGTAATAGATAGTTTATGAAGTGCCTTTGTTTGAAGAACTGTGTTTTAGTTTAGTAACATAAAAATGTTCAAGTTCATAACAGTAAATTTTGTTTTTTTACTTAAGTTGATCTGCTTTAATAGTTGGGTTTGTTGGGAATATGTTCGTGTTTTTTTTGTATGGGATGTTGAATTGCAGCAGTCATCTGAGTAGTGCTACTGATGATAATTAGCAGTGTTATTAACATTTAAGCATTGTTTTGTGTTAGTGGCAGCCAGTATGTAGCATTATTGCATAAGCTCTGTTTGAAAAAGAGGATCCCCAACATTACTAAGGCTGCTATTTATACTGTGTCTTAAAAAAATGCACCAACTTTGAAAAGGGTATAGCACGAAATCATAAGGATCGATTTTGATGACGTTTGGCTTAAGTGTTCAAATGACTCTAGAATAGAGTTTGCATGTTTCAGTTTTCATGTAGGTTTGCTTTTTTATCAACTTTTTGTGTTTCAAACCAGACACCGAAAATAACACAAATTTTGACGCTGTATCAAGCAATTTTTTAATTATGCTTGAGGCTGTAAACTATAGAAATGATCGATATAGTTCTATAGTTCACAGCCTCAAGCACAATTAAATTTCAGTGTTGTTACTTTTTAAAATTGTTATTTATAATTCTGTGTGATGTCCGACCATTTCCTATATAGTTTGAGTTACGCAAATTTAACTGTTTTAATGTTTATAGCATTTTTTTACTATTTCAGCTAACTATGTTGCTAACCGTTGCCTTTATAATAGTTGCACATGCTGCAAATCTGGGATTATTGATTTGCTCTGCAAGTATGGAACGTTTTGCTTTAGTTGTTTTGATCCTGGTCCTCCTGTGTAATGCTGCTTATGTTATTATGTAGAACATGGTCCATTTTCCACAGTATGTAAACAGCTCTTGCTCATGCTAGGTTACTAGGTATGGTATGAGCTAACTGTTGGTGTTTAGTAAATAATAATGATGTCTTTGAATTAAGAAGCATCTGAACTAGTTTCTTATTTAGTTATATTGAGAGGATTAAGTGAAAGGACTTGGCAAACAGACATTTTGACTTTTACTTGTATAAAATATCAGAGCATATTATCATTTGTGAAAGTGAATTTGGTGCACCAACGTTTTATTTTAATAAGGATCCCAGATATCCGGTGGAGTTCGAGTCCCCCCCCCCCTCTGTTTTATGCACAACTGCTCACTTTATGATTTGATCCAGAAACTGTTGCACTGTTGCTGCAATCTGGTAAGATTGTGTATAACGTGACCATTTTCTAACTGCATATAATTATGGCTTTTTGATTGTCACCATTTGCTGGTCTGCTTTAATAGTCGGGATTGTTGCAAGTTTCTTCCTGTTTTTTTTTGTATGGGATGTTGAATTGCAGCAGTCATCTGAGTAGTTCTACTGATTATAATTAGCAGTGTCATTAACATTTAAGCATTGTTTTGTGTTACTGGCAGCCAGTATGTAGCATTGTGCACGTGTATCAATGTTCTTGTCTTTTTCTCTTGATTCTGTAACGTTCGTTGTGTGTTGTTCGTGCTGACGGCAGTGATCATGATGCTTGTGTTGATTGATGTGAATGAAGCTGTGCTCGGTTTACAGTCCAGTGATTGTTTGTTCTCACGGCTGTGTTCAGGATGGCTCCGAGGAGGATGATGGAAACAACATGGATGACGATTCATTATCTGACTGGAATCTGAGTAAGTCGCTGTATCTCTATCAATCCCATTTAACAAAAATTGGTTTCGCATTTCAGAATCGCACTATGATTGTTATTATTATTACGCAGTTGTTAAGGCAACATTAGTCAGTTGATGAAACAAACTGACAGGTGCTGGTGTTGCGTAGTGAATGCAGCACATTGTGCGGATGAGTCTTCAGATTGTACTCGAATCATGCATCTTTTTATAAGCACTGTTTGCAGTAATGACTCTGGCACTGGCAGTATGTTTATGGTTGATATGTGGCTATAATGTTTAACAAGTTCACATTATGAAGCTGTGGTTGCACTAAGATGACAAATTAACCAATAGCATCTGATTCTGTTCGTATTCTCTGCACATTAAAATAATGTCTTTTAAGCCATACAGTTAAACAGTAACAGGGCTTAAAAATTGAATAGTTTGAGTGTGAGCTTTGGCACGTAGAGGAATACCATTTTACAGTTTTGTGTATAACCAAAACCTATTTTAGTAACACCATAAAACTTCAAACACAGGCTCCTGGCTTCTACTAAAAGACCCAGCTTGTATAAAAAACATTGTGAACTTGCCATATTAAACTTTCTGTATACATCATGCGTGATGTCACAGTCAAACTAGAAAAAACGATCATAGTTTATTTTGTCAAAATAGCATGTCATAACCTACTTCTGCTCTGTCCAAACTGCTGATTTAGAAGATGTAACATCACTAATAGTATCATACCTTGTAAGTTAGTGCCAGGTGGACACCCAGATTGTATTGCAGACTCAGCTTGTATTAAAAAAAATGACCTAGAACCATTTCCGTTCACCGGCTGTATTTGAGACTATCTATTTGAGATCCAGTTTGTGTTGGAATTTTTATGGTTTTTCAACTTTCTGTCTTCTCTGTAATGCACTTGTATCCTTAGTTGTTTGTGTCTGTGTTTGTGATTTAGGAAAATGCTCAGCCGCAGCACTTGATGTGCTTGCCAACGTGTTTCGTAATGACATCCTGCCAGTCCTTCTGCCAATACTGAAAGAGCTTCTGTTCCACCAGGACTGGGAACTCAAGGAGTCCGGCATTCTGGTGCTTGGTGCCATCGCGGAAGGTAAGACAGCCAATAGCATGAGCTGTATGAATTCATTAAATTATAACCTTTATTGAGTATTTTTTATTGTTTCAGCAACCGCCGCTGCCTTCTTTTGGACGACTGTTTGCGGCCACTAGTTGTCCGTAGGATGAATGATAAGTTATCGTAGATATGAGGAAGTTTTGTCTCAGTTCATCGACTTGTCTTGTTCTTTGCTAATGCTTATGGCTTCCTTCATCCATTATTCTGTTGCTTTCTCTCTCTATCACCTTTACATGTTCCCTATCTCTGAATTTACCAAGGAAGTGATGTACACTACACCCGGCACATCTTTTAGTTATAGTTTGGTGAAATTGTAATTTTGCTAATGACGCCGGTAGGCGGCCTCATCAAAGCATCGATTGCCGCTGCGTCGGCCTTGAGTATGCTTGTAAAGTAACAGCACAGCATAAGTATGTTGTGGTAACAGCATCAGTGGTCCCGCCGCCGCTACTGTCGCATCGCTATCGCCACCAGCCACCAACACACTTTACCGACACTAATTAATTAACTTACCTTGATTACCTCTCCCCACACGATCTTGGTGATAACCAGATGAGTTGGACGAGTTGTTTGTGTGGCATAATAATTGAAGTTCAAGGCAAACGTAACAGGCCACAGCCACCACGTTTCAAAATTGTTCACCGAGGTGCCCGAAACAGCAGTTTCGGTTGCGCTCAGTTTTGCCAAAAACGTGGTTGCGGTTCCATATTCAGTAACCGTAACAACACTACTGTTTACAACTGTAAAGTTGCAGTTTATTCTCTATAATGTGTTGTAGGTTGTATGTCTGGCATGGTTGTACATCTGCCCGAGCTTGTACCATATTTGATCACATGTCTTGCTGACAAGAAGGCTCTTGTACGTTCCATCACCTGCTGGACACTTAGCCGCTATGCACACTGGGTTGTTGGCCAGCCTCATGAGCTTTATCTTCGTCCTCTGATGACTGAGGTATCTTTCACCGAGCTCTGAATGGCTTGAATTAAGTGTGTATACTGTACTGTCTTATTGTTCAACTGTCAATGACTGTTGCATGTATTAGAAAAGGTTAGTTGTTTTTTTGTATTTCACATTGCCAGCTATTGTGATTTTTCCAGTTTTTTGAAGAATCTCCTTAGCCCATAATTTTGTATCCAGTGTGAGATTAGGTCTGTTACTTTCAAGCCATTATTACATGGTCTTCCGGAAACATTTGTTATGATGTTTCATGCATGACTTGCTTAGTGATGTATGTGAAATTTGCTTCTGCCATTTTGACAGCTGTTGTTGCCTATGTGGTATTATATGAGTAGTAACCTTGAGAATAGGCCTGCAAATAGACTGTGTTAATGGGACAGCACTCTTATAAAGCTTATGCTGCTCTTGCTGGGCATTGTCCAAATGAAGTCGAACTTGTACACTCTAGTGGCAGTTGTGAGGACATGAGCTGGATGGTGAACTCGGGTGGTGAAGTATTGTGTGTTGATATGCTGTCAGCTGTTGAAGAGAGTTCTCGATGCCAACAAGCGTGTTCAAGAGGCTGCATGCTCAGCCTTTGCCACGCTGGAGGAGGAAGCTTGTCAGGAACTTGTTCCGTATCTTGGCTTCATACTGGAAACATTGGTCTACGCATTTGGCAAGTACCAGGTCAGTGGAGCATGTGTTGTTCGTTTTAGATTTGCACCGTGTGTTCACTGTTAATGACATTATTTGCTGCACCTAGGTCAGGCCAGGTATTCACCAGCCCACTATTTTCAACCTTTCAACCTAACCAACTCCACTGTTATCTGCTTTCTGCAGTGTCACTCAGTGTCATTCTTTGTCTTCCTTATATTTTCCAAGTGTTGGTTACACTGGCTCTGCTAAGGTCTTTTTCAACACAGCCCATCTCTCTCTTTGATGGTCTTCCTCTTGATTTTTTGCCACTTGGCTGCCAATGCAATAGTTGATGAATATCCTTGTGTAATATCACCGGATGGGATATGTGATAATTACGGTGTTGTTGTATGTTGGATTGTGAAATTGTTGTCTTAGTCAGTATTTGTGAATGTGATGGGTCTAATGGGTGTGATGCTAGCACAAGAACTTGCTCATCCTGTATGATGCAATCGGCACACTTGCAGACTCTGTGGGTCCGCATCTCAACAAGCAGGTAATAAACTATGTTGCTGTAACGTACGCATTTTTATATGTGTACTGGTTGGGCTGAATCTCTATGTTTGACATTGCATAATGCATATGGAAATTGATGTGCCAGACTTGGACTTTGGAATGAAAGTTTTAACAGTGTTAATTATTAAACTGATGCATAGTAACTGTAACAAGGTTTGGTGTCAAAACTAGGACAAAATGTTGCCTGATGTCAGCACTGAGTAGTGCAGTTAATAAAACTGTTATTATTATTGGTACTGTAAGTAATGTGTTCTGTTTCATTACTGTTCATCCTTTTCCAATTGAAGTGTGGATTGAAGCTGACATTATTTCTATTACTTGGTTGGTTCTTATTGGCGTTTATTTGGAGCATGCACATTGCACAATTGTGGGTAGGTGTTGATTTTGCGTGAGACGAAACTCTTTGTGTCCACTGAAAAGGTTGCTGCATTAGTTTGTTTGTGTGCTGTCAGGAATACATCCAAATGCTCATGCCTCCACTGATCGAGAAATGGAATAATCTGAAAGATACTGACAAAGATCTTTTTCCACTCCTCGAGGTCTGTTTGCGAACTGTCTCTGTCTGTTGCCTGCTTGTTACTGGTGGTAATAAGACTTGCTGTACAAGGTGGCAGATGTTAGACCAGAAATAATAACACGGCTGCTGCTAACATTTTCTGCAGCGTTCCTCACGTTTATGTTTTTCTGTGATCATTGATAGGTTGTGGCATCATACCTGTACCTTTTTGGTTTATCGATTTATTATTCGGTTTTTATTTCTTAGTTTTTTGGGCGTTTTTATCCCATCATTTATCATGTGTTCCAATTTCCCCGGGTAGTGCACTCGCAGACATTGGGTGAGGTGGAAACTTGAACAGTCGTTTGATGGCCGGTTGTGTCAGGAATATTTGTATCAAAAATTATTAAAAGCTGATAATCCTTTTTCATGTTACAATCGAAAATGTCGGGGGTCCTTTTTGGGACAGTGTATATGTGGCGTATGTGTGGTCTGTTTCAGTGCCTGTCCAGCGTAGCCACGGCGCTGCATTCAGGTTTCCTACCGTACTGTGAGCCTGTGTTCCGGCGCTGTGTGTCACTTATTGATCAGACACTCACACAGAACTATGTAAGTCACACTGCTTTGGTCTCACACACACGTAGCAAATGTATTAATCACTGTCCGCGATAGCGGACACAACCTCACCTTTGAGGATGCTATCGAAATGGCCCTGGATAAGCCGCCGTGGGGACTATTGGCAGCAAGCGGAGCTACGCACTGATGGTGCATGCCGAATAATGATGATGATGATGATAGCGACAACAGTATTGTTTTCAGCATCGTCGCTAAGCTTTTTCTCTGTGGACAAGATAACTCATGAACCACTGGACTTAGCTTGATGAAATTTTGCATGATAATGTACCTTGACAACCGCTAGAACCTTATTGAATATCAAGTTGATAGGTTAAAGGTCAAGGTCACAGGACCGCATTTTTACCATTGTGAGATAGGGCAATCAGCTTGTCAACACTTGTGTGTTTGTGTTGCGGCTAACCGTGGATGCATGAACATGTACATCGACAACCTCTAGAACCCTACAGAATTTGAAGGTCATACTCAAAGTTCAAGGTCACATGGGTTTTGTTTGCATGATACAGCGACTGCCTGCGGACAGTACTTAACCTTGTGCAAGACTTGACAATCTTGTTCATGTATTTTTTTCTCTGCAGTGCATTATGGGCCATTTCCTGCAAGCAGGAGTATGCCTGTGTGTTGCATCTGTTTTGATTGCTTTCTTTCATACATGTGATTTCTTTTTCGTTTTGTTCTGCCGTACTCATAATACAAAGAAGGGCATTTAGCTACAACTCACACAGAACCCACATCAGTAACAAACTGTTCACACCAGGCCTTTGTTTAAAGACAGTTACTTGTTTTTCTGCTATTCCTGGTCTCTTATATTTGGCATTGCTCTCATGTTTTAAACTTGTTTTAAATTTTGTTCTATCCTAATTCATTTTATTGTTGTTAATAGTTACAATTTACCATCTGTTGTCTTAGATGAATATATGAACGTGTAAATATGAATAGGCTACGTAGCATTTCTGTCTAATGGTGTCCAAAAGTTCACTTATGTTAAATAGTTCTTGCAAAAATTGACTGTTGGAAATTGAAAAGTGCTAGTAGTACTGTGGTCTGTACAATGCTGAATATGATCGACTGCAGGCAAATTCGACCAACCCGGATCAGTTTGAAGCGCCGGACAAGGACTTTATGATAGTGGCTCTGGACCTGCTGAGTGGTCTCGCCGAAGGTCTTGAGCAGAACATTGAAAGTCTGACTGCCAGCAGTAATCTACTGAAGCTGCTCTATCAATGCATGCAGGTCTGTTGCAATCACGGACCACAGTTTTCGGTGGCACATTTTGCATGCCAGTTTGCCAAATTCCGTGGCCCACTGCAGCAAATTTTTCTTATTCAGCAGAGTCCTGTTTATTGAGTAAATTGGCGACATTCGTTTTTTTAAAGGATGAAAACATCTGTGACTCTGTGTATCAACTATTTACCGTAACAATCATCGATTAACCTTATCAGTGGAATATTTTTATGTTGCCGTAGAGTTCTGCTGATTGCTGAAGTAGTCGGTTGATTTAAGAAGGTTGTCAGTTTTGTCAGAAAGTGTCACAAACTTGGATTTCAATTCGAAATAATAGTAATCACAGGCCAGTACCGAATTCTGCAGAATTCCGCACAAACATAGATATTTGGCTCAAAATTTCACTGGTTTCTAGTTATATTAATAATATCAGACGGCTACTACTTGCGGCAGAGCCGACTAGTCCAACAAAGTACAATAAACAGTCGACATAGAATCAGTCGGATAGTGTGACTCATAAAATTTACAGAATAAAGATGTTATCAGTCTCTGCTTGAATGTTGCCAGTCTTTTGCTAGAAATTGCTCAATTGGTTTGCTTGTTTGTTAGCATTTGAACAGCTTGCTACTTACTGCCTGGTAAACGTGAACTATGTGCGATGCTTGTCTGATAGAATTTATTGATGAGCTTCTGATTAATGACATTAATTTATCTTGTAATCAGTAACAGTTTTGGTATATCTGCTTGAATGTGATGAGTGGATATGTTGTTGATGCTGTTCTAAGCATATCACTGTCATTTCTGCATACTGCAGACTGTGCAGACATATTCAGACTGTGGTGATTTTAGTCTTATTCTAGGTTGTTGTTGTTGTTGTTGATGATGTCTGTTGCATCTGTGTTCTCATTGTAATAGGCTTATTGCGGATACATTATGACAGTCGAGGTGATGCGGTGATGGCTGTTCATTGCCAGCTCACCTTTATGCTGATGATGTGATTACTGTATTGTAATGTGTTGTACATGTATGAATACAGGATCCAATGCCTGAAGTGCGACAAAGTTCGTTTGCTTTGCTTGGTGATCTCACAAAAGCCTGTTTCCAGCACGTGCAGCCACATGTCGGTGTGTTACATCTGCAGTATTTTAGTCTCATCAAAACTGTCCATGTTGCTGCTAATCTTGTGTACAATATCTTCCGTAAAAATCTGGATATATTCAGTTTGCTAAAGACTTATTGCACAATAATTCCCAAAATTCCGCAGTAGATAGTTGTTGTTGTGAATATGGAATAAATATTTGTAACATACTAGTTTTGGAATTCATTGATAAAAATGTTCACAATACATTACTGTTTTTTTTTAATTTTTAATTGTTTGAACTTATGATTGTGCCGTAGTGCAGTGAGGTTTGTGAACTATAAATGTGTTTTGTTACAGGTGAATTCATGCAGATTCTGGCTGTGAACCTGAATCCGGAATTTATTTCAGTTTGCAACAATGCAACGTGGGCGATTGGAGAAATTGCCATCAAAGCAGGTTTCTGTTTTGATCTAACTATTTCAGACTCATTTCAGAGCTTGCTGCATTTGTGACGATTGGTAATTACAGATAGCAGATTTTGACAGACTCGTTGAATTTAAAGATCATGCTGATCTGATTGGGTCAAATCATGATGGACATTGTGGTCTAACTGGAGGAACATAGTATGATGTCTTGGTGGAATTGTGTCAAGGAGGATACAAAAAGTTGTGGCTTTTCCAAGAAGATGTACAGGTTATGAACAAATGGAGACGGGAAATCCAAGGGGCAACCAGCAACCTGTTGTAGCTGGAGAATAATTGCTAAAACGGTGCATGCGTGTCAAGATTGTGTAGCACATCTGTGTGTTTGCAGGTGCCGACATGAAGCCATACGTTCCACTAGTTCTGATGCAACTCATTGCAATTATCAATCGTCCTAACACTCCGAAAACTCTTCTAGAAAACACTGGTTTGTATTATGTCGCTGATATTTCAGTATTGTGCTTTCCATTCACTAAATCTGCAGTATAATGATGACAGTGACCTGAATGATGTGTGTGCAGTGTCAGGGAGAGGTATGCTGACCAATTTATTCTGTTTTTCTCCTTTGCTTGTGACTCATGGAAAATAGTAGAAAATATCAAGGGGCCGCTAAGGAAAGGCAGGGAATTTAATTGTCCATCTTGTTAACAAACAGTCACAGCTAAGTTGGTCCTGTTTTGTTTTGCTTTTGCTATCCCTTTAATAGATTAGAGTTGCATCATCTTGACGTTCATGAAGAGTGTTGAGAATGTGTGCTGATAAATGTGCTGATAGTGCAACATTTTTTTATAACCGACAAATTTTAGAGGAGGCACAGTCTATGGCATGCTTCCGGGAGCCAAATTTAGACACGGTTTGAGCGTCGGTAATATCTGTAGTATTAGTTGAGCATGTGTCGACCAGCAACTGGTGTAATGGTGAGCAGCTGAGTGATTTGTTGAATGTGTTCGACTGCTCTGTAAGCTAGTCAGTGCTTGGCTTTGTTGTTCTGCTAGCTATCACAATTGGTCGTCTTGGTCTGGTGTGCACTGACGACGTTGCTCCTGTCTTAAAACATTTCATTCGTCAGTGGTATGTGTGTCTTAGCTGATGTTCATTATTATTTATTTGCAAGCTAGATACCGTCATTGTTATTGAGACTGTGTTTGTGCTTACACTAGTTGCTAGGCGAAACACTTCTGGTTGTGGGTCTGACTGATGCAGGCTCAAAACTGTGGAACAGCCTTCCAGTTCTGTCGAGACAAGCCCTCATTGGCTTTGACTAGTTCAAGCAGCTCGTAAAGGCATTTTTGCTTCAGTGTCAAGATCACAGCGCATTGTGACCAACTGTTAAATTTACTTCCATCTAGTTTTTTACTTACTATTTTACATATGCGAGCAGTCCTGCTGACCTTCATGTTCACTTTGCCTTTGTAAACTGTACTGCACACGTTAACTCTGTCATTATCTTCAGTATCCAGAAGCACATTTTTCACTTTGGTGTGATTTTGACGTGCTCTGTTGCCACCGCTGTCTGCAGGTGCATGTCACTGCGGAACATTCGTGACAACGACGAGAAAGATTCTTCGTTCCGTGGCATCTGCTGCATGATCAACGCCAATCCTAACGGCGTCGTGCAGGACTTCATCTATTTCTGCGACGCTGTTGCATCTTGGGTCAGTCCTAAGGAAGATCTGAAGGAGATGTTCTCTAAGGTGGCTATTAATCGCAATCAATCACAATTTTGTATAGCGCTTCCTACAACAGTACTGAATGGCACCAGTTAACAATAGAAAACTGGGCCTAAACGATATACTCAAAAGAAGACTATTATGAAACCTAAAATATGAAAATAAGAAAGACTAAATTGTCTGGTATGTGATTCTGCAGTTTATGGCCTTTTAATTAGAAGTTTCAGTATTTTTTGATAGTAAAGACTGATGACTGGTACAGTCTTTTAATGTACAGTGTTGTGACAAATTTTTTTGCACGTGTTGCACTGATCTGTAGAAGGTGCACAGTGTAATTTCCACACAAAAAAAAACAGCTTAAACAGAGAAAACTCAGTAACGTTGTATGTTAGTTATCTGGCACGTGCATGATGTTATGTATATTTATGGTGTCGCTAGATTCTGCATAGCTTTAAGAACGAGGTTGGTGATGAACGATGGCAACAGTTCTATGGACAGTTTCCAGTGCCGCTGCGTGAAAGATTGGCCTCTCAGTATGGCATCTGATACGTCGATGCTGTCAGCCTGTGCTTTATCAGGTGCAATAAATCTCTTACCATTGAGCACAACAACATCAGGGTGCATGCTAGGGCCTCATTCTCAAAACTTTTCTCAGACATTTAGGACAGATAATTTAGGAATTCCTAAGAACTTTTCCTATCCATTTTATTGATGGCTTTCTTTACATTTCGAAAGAAGTTCTTCTTTTCTTACCTCTGTAAAACTAGATCAACCAATCAGTTGCGCTTATACAGACCATGTACGTAAGCACCCACAGTTCTTAGAAAAAAATCTTTGGAAAACTTCTTATCGTGGTATGTCGACGGAATACACGATTTACAAACCTTTGTTGTTTAAGTTGACCAAACGCAAATTTGCTTTACTTACTGGTTGCCGATTTAACAGCAGTGCCATATATATAATATATGACGTCACATACGACGTCTAAACTAAGTATAATGTGTACTTCTGTAAAATTTCATTATTATTATGCAGCTTTCTTTCCTAAGACAAGGTTAGTGCTTTCGGACATATTTTCCTAAATTTTTCCAAAGAAGTTGAGTATGCACACCCTTTTCAAATATCTTCCTAGGAACATTTTCTAAAGATATTTTCGTACCATGTTTCGAAAATGTGCATTCTATCCTAGAACAAGAGACCTTCCAAAGATCTTCCTAAGAAGTTCCGAGACTGTGGCCTTTGATTATTACTCGCTGCTGCTGATGAGTGGGAACTGGCTCTGAGCACAGTCTGTGTCTGTCTGTATGTCTCTGTTACAGCGGCCACCCATTACACTTCGGGTGCAGTGATTACGCATTTTTGCCCTTCATTATGCCATTATACTTGAATAAGCCATAATTGTGATGCTAAACGGACCAACTTGGCCATTTTTTATTGAGCGATAATTGCAGTTAAGTTCTATTGATAGACCCTGATAACAGACTTGCAGTCATATTTTTACTACTCTGTGCTCGCCTACCGTCGTTGCTATAAGTGAGCTGCATGTACAAATTGTACGTGAATATGTATGTACTGAAAATCACCAAAGTGCAACTTGTAATATAATAAGCCCATAGGCTTCTGTGGGGAAAGTTCCCCAGACTCCTGCCTACCCGTGACTTCGCCGTTGGACCTCACTGGGGGACTTCTGTCCACCAGACTCTGTCATTGGGAATTTTTATTTCCGCAAATACTTGGGTTGCAAATTGTGGCCAAACCGCTGCAGATAGCGGCACAGTTACTACTGTAAAACACTATATTTTAGCTGCATCTTAATTTGGCGAATTTGTAGTCTAGAAATTTCGCTGCATTTTAATTTGGCGTTTTGCCATGGTCTACTTTGAAAGGTAAAGTTTTAAGTGACTACTGTAGCCACATGAACAGAATTGTCTACTAGTATTTACTGTCT
>Ga0056124_1000262_pt1 | contig 16651 bp, 12 predicted proteins | sample WorMetHEROISLAND_2_FD_70069 | JGI IMG/M metagenome (GOLD analysis project Ga0056124, IMG submission 70069) | Marine gutless worms symbiont microbial communities from Max Planck institute for Marine Microbiology, Germany - Olavius sp. 4 HERON ISLAND | ecosystem: Host-associated > Annelida >... | reverse complement strand
TAATTAACCATAATAAAATATTTCATTATTAGTTGAACACGAAACTAAAATTGGATAAGGTTTGGGGTGGGTTTTTGGGGGGCAGGCTTTTTTAGGTGGACACTCGTCAGTTCAGCAAATATAATCAAAACCAGGAGAAAACAACTGATAAATAAATTCTTACTCCCCAGCTACTGTACGGTGTTCTTAAAATTATTCATACATTACTAATTTACTATCATTACAATCACATAAAAATTTCAGACGACCAGGTGGTGTTCTGTTCATGCTTGTAACAAGTTATTTCTTCAGAGACATTTCACAGGCGTTATAGCATTCCCTTTTAAGTTAACATGATCATTTATTTATGTTTACACCGCATTATATGAAATGAAATCCACAAATTGGTGAGTGAAACCTGAGGAGAGATTAGCCGATGGTGCCGAAGTGCCAATGAAAGAGCCGGCTGCAGGTCCAGCATAGCCAGCAGCCTGCTGTTGCGTCGGTGTAAACGGACCGGCACTTCCCGGCGTGTACATACTTGTCTGTGGCATATAACCTGTCACACATGATCACCGCACACACGAACTGACATACAAACAGCGTACGTCAATTACGAGAAACTGCTTCAGTCAATGTCCACAACAGCCAGGCTGGACCTAAAAATCAAACTGGTTACACAGGTTGAGCACATGCCAGAAATATCAAGCAGTACTACTATAGAATGCACTGATGCCTGGTGCTAGGAACATTTTATATTTGGCGCACTGTTTATCTTGGTGGATGCTCAGCATCTTTTGGGCTACTTCTGGGAAGCTCTACTATTACAACAACTACTGCTACAAAAACTACTACAACAACTGCAACAACTACTACAGCATCTACTACTGCTACAACTACAACTACAATTACTACTACTACAACTACAACAACTACTGTGGCATAGGGAATTTATAGGGCTGGCGGTTAAGGGGCTAAATTTTGTCTGAGCATTAGCTTCTTTTGTACTCTATAGTGGTTGCTGCCAGCTGGCATATTCAATAAACGAATGAATGAATGAATAGCAACCTTGCTGGCCGGTGGCAGTATTGACAAGGATCGGAGCAGGTGAGACAAGTCGTACAGGTGTGCGAGCAGCACTGCCGCTGACCACAAACTGACCACTCTGGTCATAGTACGCCGGCGTCAGAATCTGATAGTTACCGGTAGCATTTCCACCTGAGCAACAGCAAGTCACAATATGCACCACTGAGAAATATCAGATGATTACAAATACATGCCATGGTTACAGAATATCAGGGTTGAGACACCCGGGAAGATACCCACCAGGTTTAGGTTGATGGGGTAAATTCACCTAAGAAACCCGCTAAAAACCCACTCTATAAAACCAAACCAAACTTAATCCAATTTTAGTTTCATGTTCCAATAGTGATGAAATATTTTATTACTGTTAATTAAACTGTAGAGCACTTACAAAAATACAAACTGTTCTCAACTACTAACAAAAATAACAATAAAATTACAGTGTCTAACATTTATTTGATATGGAAGAGTATCTACCGAGCAGTGCTCATTCTGATAAGTGAAAACCCATTGAAATCCCAGAAATCATCAAGTTTTTTTTACAAAACCTGGGTTCAACCAAAAAAAACCCAAATCCAATAAAACACAAAAATGCAATAAAACCCACTGGGTTGGGTTTTTAAAAACCAATTTTTGGTACCCTGCCAAATGTAGCCGTTACTAGTCAAAATGGCCCAAAAAATACTATGCTTTGTAAGTGTATACATAAACACCCAACAGCAATGCTAATGCTACGCCAACACAACAACAAATTCTATCAAACTAGTGCCACAGCAGATGTTATTGCTACTGCTACCTCAATCATCATTACCACTACTACTATTATTAATACTATGTTCAGTTATATTTAACTGGCCCTTTTCTCTCGAGTTGCGGGTCTCAAAAGTAAGAACCTTCGGTGACTGGTGCAGAACCGGCCAAAAACTCCTCCTGTCAGCAACTACAAGCGTCAATCACTGAAAGAAAGCAGGCTCAAATCAGGAGACCAATATGAGACAAGGCACACACAGTGCAGAAATAACTGCTGTGAACTATTTATACTGACTGGGTGGCGCATAAAAGCAGTGGAAAATAAATGCTTTGCATATACTGTGCGATCGGACAGTTTTGTAAACGATTAGCCTGAATCATTGCAATGAAGGCCGGTCAATGTTTTAACACTATGTTCAAGTGTTCAACAATGATAGGCCTTCGCTGCAATGATCCAGGCTAATCATTCCCAAAACTGTCCAACTGCTCAATATACCTAAAGCATGTATGTACCACTTTATTATGTGCCGCCATCTACATACAGAACATACCAGGAGTGGCATGCATCTGAGGGGTGCTGCTGTCGTCGAGCGGTGTAGCAGTCTGTATCGGTGTCATTGGTCGTGCGGTGACAGTGTGCTGGCCGCGCAGCAACGGTGCCGCTGGCTGGCCGGGCGGTGTGGCCTGGGGTGTCTGTGGAGCTACTGGTGTGGCTAGGTAGATACCCCACGGCGTCTGTCCTGCGTTGTAGTACTGCGGCATCATAGCTGTTCCTACAGCACGCACACACATACACCGGCTTTACTGAGCACGAAAACCATGCAAAACTACACAAGAATTAAAATAACATAAGCAAGGAAAATGCAAGAGATTAAGAACTGTGCAATACACAAATGCTCAACAAAACAGTCTAATTCACTCACACAACGCTGAGGAAGATAGGCATAGCTGTGCTTGACATATAGTAGCTCGATAATCTGACTACTCTTGCACAAACTAGAGCTAGCAAACCAGCTTTGATACAGCATGGATGATGCACTCTCTTATTAATAACAGCCAATTCCAATTAAAAGCCAACTAAATGCCATTTCGAGGTTTATTGGGTGAGTGTTTTCCGGAGTCTCTCAGGAAACCTCTGAAGATAATGAGTACCCAAAGAAGACTATTAGCACCCAAACGAATGTTGCACCACTGAAGGATAGTCCTACTGAATTATTTTTCAAGCAATAAATACCAAATACATTTCAAAAATTACTATGGCAGGGCAGCAGTCCATCATATGCACATAAATGTTACAATGTTTGCAGGTATCAATTAAGCGATGAATTTTTCAATGATTAAATAACTGTTAATTTCCGCAGTCCTACTTGAGACATAGATGTCCACAAATGCAAATGCACTGATACCTGCTAATGACATGCCGTAGACTGCTGGATCCTGAGGGCTCACTAAGTACGGCGTTGTTGTATACGTAGGTACACCAGCTGTTCAACACAAACACAAACACATTATCTGATGATATTGACAAACAATAACTGACATATGATTTCACACATACACTATTATATTACACACCATACAGTCGATCCAAAAAAAGCATTTCTTACATTAAATAAATAAATAAATAATAATACAGGGCTGCGGAAATTAACAATTAATTGATTAATCGTAAAAAAATTGTTCAATTGATTGATTAAAATTGAAACAAAATTTTGTACCTCTCGACATCAGTAACGTCATTAATCTGTGGATTTTGCACAGGATGCATCAAGATTTGACCAAATTAATCAAAGTTAATTTTTGGACATAAATTGATTGAAATTTTTTTCAGCAGTACCAGCTCTATACCGGTAATAATAATAATAATAATAATAAGTAATAAGATAATAAGTGTTCTGCTACATTTCTTTAAATGACATATTTTCACACAAAAAACACAAAATAGTCCACCCCGTCTCTAGTGTTCCAACGTCGGCTAAAGATGGAGCTATACAGGTGCTTATGCTCGCTCGCTCAATTTAAATGAAGCTGTGACATTCTAGTTTCACAACTTTACATCACGTAAAACGAAATTCGTTTATTCTGGTTATTATTAATATTATTATTATTACAAACTATCACTGCAGCTATCCGCTATGCGATGTGATAAGTGTTAAATTAGACCACAATGAGAGATGACCCACAGACATCACTGACCCATGTGTTGCTGAGGCTGTTGCTGCTGAGGCTGCTGTTGTTGCTGCTGCTGCTGTTGCTGCTGCTGCGCTGCCATAGCCGCAAACTGCTGCTGCTGCTGCTGCTGAACCATCATTTGCTGCTGGCGTTGCTGATTCATCTACAGACGTGTGACGACAACATTAAGGGCGGCTGGTTTCTCATTCTTTTAGTTAACCAACCATCGCCAGTTCACACTCCACAGCGCTGTCCAATTAATGATGGCAGCTGTTACTAGGAAGATGGCACACGACCCAAGTTCTCTGCCCAAGTTTCTGGTATCAGAAACTTTGCTCGTTTGCCATGCATTCTAGCACCAGATTTTTCTGCTACCAGAAACTTAGATGGAGTAAGACAATGTTCTATTCTTCACCAGAAACTTGGATGCATGTGACTCAACTGCAGTGCAGGTATTGGTATTGCATACTTCGCAATGTAGTCAAACGCACTCCATCGTCTGTAAATAAAATGGTGTTACCTATTTATTTATTTATATTTATTGCGTCAATTTTTACCAAAAAAAATTACTGCATCTATTCACTGAGTAAATTAAGCGGTTTAATTATGCTATAAATACATCTCATCTGCATTTGATCGTCAACAAACAGATTAGCACAAACCAGTGGATTCGGAACTTTAGAAAATTGCTGATGCAACCCTAATTTTACCCACTATGCATTTCAAGTGAATGCCGTAGCCTGTGAAAGTAGCAATGAATCCTATCCTATCAATACACAGCCAACGATATTCCATTCATTTGTTCACGAAAGTGACGAAACACTTAAATACTATACAATAAAAAACTACTGACTAATATTGATTAATAGTGATTGATCACCATGACTGGAACCTCATTTTAATGCAGGACCTGCAGCATTCTGACTGGCGAACTGAGGAGATTAAATTGGAGATGCAAACTTTCTGGTGTGTCTGGTGTGCATAACTTGGACACAAGTTTCTGGTACCAGATTCAGGTACCAGTTTCTTGGACAGAGAACTCGGGTCGTATGCCATCAGCCTTAGACAACGATGACGATGTTGTTATGCAAACAGATGAGTCACTCGGTGCAGGCACAGACATCATGCATATTAATAAGCTATGTTGAGCGACTGGCTAAGAATCCAAAAACTAATAATACAAATTACTGATTGATGGGCATCTTTACAGTAATTCCCACAGGTCAAAGTTACCAAATATCTCTTAAGAAAAGCACCCAGAGTAGGAAATTTAGACAAGCCAGATGCCCTTGAAGAAGCCCAAAGATCATAACTGCTGTTATAGCTAGTACTACTTCTACTACCACCACTGCTGCTGCTGCTACTGTTGCTACTTATGGTTTATGTTTAATCGGCCACTCCTGTCATCCAGCCAACAGTATCAAAGCACTAGAGGAACGACATTAAATAACTACAAACAAAGCGAACACTAGGGTGATAGATTCATTATACAAACACAGTTGTAACCACACAAGCTTCTTCAATCACGCACAATGTCTCAACGGGCATGGCATGCATGATGCATTGCATGGTTTATCTACCACTCACTTCGTTAACCTAAAGTAATCATTTGTTCACTCCAGTATCACATTTCACACAGAGCCATTCTTGGCATGGCTTATAAAGTACTGCTTAGTGGCTCTCGTTTTTCAGGCACCTTAGAAATATTCGGCTACCAGTAAGTTACTACTGCTGGTACATAATGGTCAAAATAAAAAAATACTACACAGTAGATACAATGCTGTTTGTTTCACAGCACGTATAGTATCGTCTACATGTAAACAGACCTGCTGAGTGTAGTCGAGGGTGTACGCCGGAGACTCAGCTGATGCAAGCATTGGATTCTGATAGTCAACCTGGAACGGGTCAATGTGAATCGGCTCAAATGTCGGACCATCAAACATCATTCCGCCGGTGCCTCCAAGCATTGGCTGCGGAGGCGGCTGAGTCATAAACTGCATCATGTTATCCGGATGATTTCCACCGAGCTTCTGCAGAGACCCGGCAAACGCACCGAGTGGCAGTCCGACACCAGGACCACCATCCACTCCTCCTGGCACCATCGGAACAGGACCGAATGGCCGGCTGCATTCAAACAACACACAAAACAATTCCATCAACTGTCAGTATCAGCCTGCTGGTAAGCACTAGAACAGTAGCAATGCTGCAAACAACACACTCTTTCAGTTTTTGTATAAATGTATAATCCGCTCATTTTTTCCAGAATAACTCTAGGTGAAGCCATCTCCAAAGTTAACTTATTCTGACAATGTAAACAACAGAAAGAAAATAACTTCTACAATCTACATACATATCATCGTATAAAATAGTAATGAAAGCAACTCCACCATTCCACCTACTTGAAATTGTTAGCAGAGTTTAAGCCAACTCCGTTAGCCACAGATCCATCCCGACTGGACGTAGACTTCTGGTCAACTTCATAAGATCTATCAGTTGCTGCAAACGTGTCCATTCGAGGTTTTTCAGCTTCACTGCCACCAAACTGCAACAAAGTTTCAATGCGATATCTTCTACGATGTTGTTAATGACCAATAACAGCAATAAAATTCAAAGACATTAATTACACATAATCTTACACACTTGCACATGTACAACTTACCAAGCTAGCAACCCAGAGCTATAACATCAGCATTTATTACTGGTCATTGGCAACATGCTTGATACAACCAGTTAATGTGCACTGTTGCGTGACTAACGAACTTTCGTTTAACTATAACACATTTTATCGTTTGCAACCTCGTAAGTATCAGCTTCATAAATACACAACAGCAGATCGCAAAAAAATGACGCTTGCATTATTTTTTTCTGCATCTAATGAACAAAAATAAATATTATAGAGTAATAAACAAAATAAATACCTAAAATAAATATTTATCTTCCCACTCGCATTGTAAACAGTCACCATGGTAACATAAACAAAAGCAGTTGACCAATATCTGAACAGTTGGCCGATTTTATCATCAAGAACAGAATGTGTACCATGTTGTGACAGATTTTCGTTGGTGGATTTTTATCGACAGACAAAATGACAAAATTGGCCAATTTTGTCTATCTGTCCTTGTCCTATAGGCTGCACTGCATGGCTTGCCCATCCACTGACCCATACGGGTTTCTAACTTGAAAACCGAAACTGCTGCAATGTTCTACAGCACAGGTGTGACCAGTGACCAGTGTGCCAATTTTGAATTCAAACTGTCAATTTAGCCAGTCAAAAGGCATCACAAACCTCAAAAACTGCTGCATATCTGTCACAATCAGTTTATTTCAATGCATGACACTCTCGGCTGCTGGACAAATGGCCAACATATTATGTCAATACTCAGCACCAACTCATTTTCTTGTTCTCACAAGCCATGTGCATGTACGTTTATTGTGTCACTATTCCAGTGTAGTAAGTATATGCCAGTGATCAATACACAAAGACAGAACTCAGAAAGCTTACGTATCTGCCAGACATCACGAGCAAGCGAGATTCCTGATCGTTGGCCAGTGATGTTGCACCATCGAGCACATATTCCGCCATGTTAACACCCAGAGCACCAGTCTCGGACGACCTTGGAGACAGTGACAGCATGTGATCAGCTCCAGGACCAGGAAATGCTGTACGCATCCGCTGCTGACCAGGCCCCACGAATGGCGGCATCTGGCCACCAAATTCTACAACGTTTCGGCATATTTTGACACCTGGTTTTTAACTGTACTATATAAGTTAAATTACTTCTTATGGACCACTGAATAAACTAGAATCAGCAGCATTTGCATCATACATGAGATGAGACACAACAAACATGTTTAATTACGTACTTGTACACACCCTATTGCTTAATAATATTACATAATTAAATCTCACAAAAACATTTGCATCAAGTAAAGTAAACTGTAAGCAGACAATTACTGTGGTTCCCCTTCAGGTTCTTCATTACAGTAAAGACAAAATAAAATGCAGGTGTAAAATCGTAAGCGAACAAAAATGCACAGCTAAAAACACCCGATACACGAACGTCCCTCAGTATGTTATAGATAACCTGCTGTCACCAAAAAATACAAATTGACAATTCAGCTCTTCACAACAGTCAATCAAAAAGCAACACTACATGCACTTAGCTGATATAGCACAGCTGCACCAGTTAATGACTTCGTCGACTAGTAGAACAAGATACAACATACTGTGCGGTGCGTTCAATACAATGAAGGGCAATTTCTCAACAACGTTATTTCACGACCTACTTCGTCCTCCTACCTCTGATCAGAGTCATGAAATAAGTACATTTTGACATGATCTAAAGCTCATTATGCCTTGCTACACTTGCACAATGCACTCAAGACCGTGACAAAACGTACACATGCAATGCGAACAGAATGTCAGCAGATCAGACCTGGATGACGCTGGTATGGACCTGGACCATTAGCACGTGCTGATGCCCAGAGCATATCTGGACGAGACGACCACGGGTTTACTCCAGTGAATATCTGCTCCGATGCTGCTGCTCCTGATGTCTCTGTATTCACCTTCTCATCATGCCAAAGCTTCGTCGGCAACTGCAAACATGACACTGAAAATGTACCAAGACTAAATTGCAGCAAGCTACCATTCACCTGCTGGGAACCTATCTCACACAGCATGATATCGACAAAGACAACATGCATAACAACGTGTTTACTACTGAAACCCATGGGCCACATTCTCGAAACTTTTTGGGAAGATCTTTGGAAGATTTCTTATCCTAGGAAAGAATGCGCATTTTCAGAACGTCGTAGAAAAATCTTTGGAAAATGTTCCGAGGAAGATATTAGGAAAGGATGTGCATTCTCAAAACTTCTTTGGAAAAATCTTTGGAAAAATTTAGAAAGATATCTATGAAGACACTGAGCTTGTCTTAGGACAGGAAAGCTGTGCAATGATAACGAAATTTTACGCATTATTGACACTCAGTTTAGACGTCACATGTGACGTCATATATTATTTGCATGGCATTGCTGTTAAATTGGGAATGAGTAATTGAAGCAAATTTGTGTTTAGTCAACGTAAATGGCAGAGGTGTTTGCCATCGACATAACAACTTAAGGAGAATTTGCTTTACTTACTCATTGCCAATTTAACAGCATGGTGATGTAAATAATATATGACGTCACACATGACGGCTAAACTACCGTAAGTGCCAACAATGCATAGTGAGTAAGGTTTAACGTCCCGCTCGACACATTATAGGTCATTTTGGAAACGGTCCTCCAGGCAATCACATATGTACCGTACATTTACATTTAATTCTTGCGGTGTTAAAATAGATGCACAGCAAGCAAGCATAGTCTAACGTGTCATTAAACAATTATTTTATGCCTACACCAGCCAAATTATATAAAATATAGCTGGGCACGTCTACATCACTGCAAAAACTACTTATGAAATGCTGCTGCAAAGAAAACCATCAACAATTCGGACAGAAAGTTTTTTTTAGAATCCTTAATCATCTGACATAAAAAACCTTTGGAAAATGTCTCAGAAAAGTTTTGAGAATGTGGCCCGATATGTACATCTCGAATTCACTGCTATCAGCTCACCACTCATCAATATAGATGTCCTATATGGCTGACATGCCAAAATTGCTACAGACACAATTCTACATTAACTCAGATTTAGGACAACATTCACCTAGTCCAACCACTTGCATCTCACTTCTTTTCCAAAACCATCATTAAAGAAATGTCACATCAAAAGCATGTTGCACGTTAGCACATTTAAGCTGAAAATAACAGATCAAATGGCTCGAAGTACTAAATGAGAGACAAGATTATCAATATCACAAAACATCCGTACGTCTTCATCTTGAACACTTACCTCCGGTTTTTCCACAAATGACATGTTGTGCAGACCCTGCTCTATATCACTCACAGTCCGTGCCTAACAACAACATGCAAATCATTATAAAAATTACACTCAAATTACGTTAACTACATGTCAAACTTATTTTATCAGCCTACATACACATACATAATTTCCTGAATATTGGCAGACTAATTTTAGAAATTAGCCACACTAAAGCTAAAGTAGTACCGGTGTGTAGACAACATATAAAAAAAACAGTTTGGTTTATACGCTACCATTTTCCAATTTAAGTACTTGCTTATTATTAAGCTAGTCTTTTGTGTGCAACAGACATCATGCATATCATCATCATCATCATCATCATCATGAACGAATATCCGGAAACAGGCCTTAACGGCCTCTATTTCCATCCAACATATCCATTGTAAACACAAATTACAACAACAACTTTACTAAACTATTATTACATTGTGAATTCCGGTGCTACATGTCGGCTTTGTAATTATAATATAGATCCCAGTCAGACCAGAACGAATCTAGGTGTCCACCACATGTACGATCTACTAAGATGTAGATATAACTGTAGGTTACATTTTCTGCAAAGACAACCAACAAAAACAACTGTTTTCTCAAGCTTGACCTTAAAGATAATGATGAGTATACTTACTCACTGATCGCACTTTATCCCTCACTGTTAGCAATAATCTTAAAGTACTATTAATAACTCCATGAACTAGTCAATTCACCTGGCCCAGTAACATCTCATCACCAACTGCCCATCGTTTACTCGGTGCACCTTGTGACGATGGCGGCACCAGCTCAGACTGCGGCCGTTGGAACAGATACGCAACAACCGCATCATCCTTGGCCCGCGCTCCAGCGGCCGGCACAACCTGCTGCTGCGGCAGCTGCTGCCTCGATCCGCCACCAGCCGCATCCTCGCCATTCGACAGCATCGTTGTCAGTTGTCACGACGATGCACCAGCTGTGCCAGAGATCAGGTTAACATGGCCAGCAGCACCACCCCTCCCTGACAACAAACCACTACAATCACAGTCACTGCGCACCCACAGCCTACAAACTCTACACACAACTGTGCCGCAAAACAGCACCAACGTATAAAATTGCATGCACAAATTCACCACCACATGGACTTCAGTTCATGCAGTGACCACAACCCCATACCTAGCCTTAACCCTGACCCTATTTCTAACCCTAATGCTAACCATAGACTGCTACTTCAAACTTCGGGGTGGTGCACCTTTGCAACGCAGGTACTATTTTCAGTGTGTATTCACTGAACTAAATTCGGCTAGTATGAAGAACGCGGTACATAGCTGATCACTGACGTAATCAAACAAACGTAAATAAACTGAAGTTCTATTCAATATACACACGCGAAGAAAATAGTTCCACATATCTTGCTCTTTTTAATGCGTGCCAACACACATTTTTACACCATAACACAGTTCGTTTTGTTAATTTATTGCATATTCAGTTTAATTCACTCGTATGATATTCAAAATATATTTAGTGTCGTGTTTGACTCACCCAGTCAGCCAGTCCCGCGAAGTTCACGGCTCACGGTTATATGCCATAGGCCAACAGAAGAATACGGTATCGCCGTATACTTACTCACTGAATGACCGTGTTGCACTAATTTATGCAAGCCCTTTTCGTGATGACAATTAGTTCTGAACAGAAATCGGGGGATGGTCCAGTTTAATATTAATGCGTTAAAACCATTTCTCCTATAATTATGAAACTTGTTTGAAAATATTTACGTTTTGGTGACAGCATAAAATGAATGTTGTTGCGCCCGCAGCAACAGCAGCAGACAGCGCAGCCGCAGACGGACTACTTGTGTCGGAACTATTACACGAGGACAATCCTTCCGCCGCCTGTGGTCAGTGACGTCACCCATTAAAATGACTATGCACCGCGTTCTTCATATGTCCCCTAAATTCTATTCTCAGTGCTGTACTGCAAAGATCAAGTTAAGTAATCCTGACGCAACATACATACAACAACATTGTCTTGTACTGTTCAGTATTACTTGTTCTTTGTACTACTGCACATGTACGTTTGTTACATGTTAATAAACGAGTCAGTCAGTCAGTCAGTCAGATCCGCTTTTTACCAGAGCCCAATAGTGGATGATCTGGCATAACTAGCAAGGCGCAAAAGGACGAACTTGCAAACGCCCACAGCATTTTAAAGTACAAAAGGCACGCATAGTAACGTACGTTCTATAAACTCCATGAGTTTGCTATTCTGACAAGCGTCCGCAATTACGTGAACGAAGTGGCGCAGTAAACGAAAACAATAGAAGGCTATTGTGCAGACAAGAGCCAGGGTCACAAATTCGTGTCAGAATAACTGCATCGACCACAAGCGCCTGCAAATTTGGGAGACACTAATATTAATGTGAGTTTGTTGCTTACCGATTCCAATATATTCTATATAGCTGCGATGTCGGCAGATTAGATAATAGCCTTTTAACTTAACAAATCAACAACATCCGCCATCTTCCTTCACAGTCACCGCACCGTGCATTGTGGGAAGGCAGATGCCTGCTAGAAAGTAGAAAGCCGACCCCTGGCAGTTTGGGTGCAAGTTGATGCAAACATGAATCATGCATTCATGCTGCTTCAGGGTTCTAGTCGGGAAGATTGTTGGCAAACTTTCTTAGTAGTGGGATATCACGCCAAATATGGAGAGCACACAGGTAGATTATGGCATTGCAAACGGTTCTTGAAGCAGCCCAGACTCCATGGTGCTTCATGCAGCAATGTCTTTATCATCACCATCATAATGAATAGCATTTCCGTCCAACATGTCCACTAAATTTGATTTGCATTAATAATCAGCACTATATAGTTATGCACCTGGACATTTTATGCGTACAGACCTATGCAGCTATATGCACTAAACACTGCCGGCACTGCCAAATGGTCAGGAGTCTTCAACGTGTTGAAATATGACCGTACTCAGAAGAAAGAAAAATCTTCACTGTCACTGACGCGTGCATGTGGACTGTCAAGTGACTCGGGAAGTCCCAATTCGGCGATCTCGCAGTTAGCATGGAAGAATTGCTAAATGTAGATATAGCGCAGTTCAGATTCGCGGCAGGCACATAATATATGAGCAGTTTCGCATGCCAAGACAGGTCCATCACATATTTGACCAGGTTACAACTGACTGGCCTGCAACCCTGCATGTTACGTGAAAGCACGCCGGGCTCATGTGAAGATGAAGATCAGTCATTCTGTCATTGCCTTTAATAAATTTTTCGAAGTACACAAGCTGAAGGCAACACGAGGTCATTCGTGGAAGATATCCACTATACAGGCAAATATATCACCTCGACGTAAGGAAGTAAACCTTTTTTTCAGCTGTCAACCGATGGAATGGAGCAGGAGGATGTTGACTGCGAAAGTGTGAACGAATTCAAGAACATGTTGAATAAGCTGAGGAAAAGAAAGATGGACTTCGTGGACTGAGTCCGCCTAGCCGCACGGCTTCATTGGATCTGGAATCTGGATATCTCGGTGTGGCCACATCAGGTAAATCGTGTATTTCTGTATTACTGTGGTGTTTTATTCTGATTTCTAAGTTTCTAACCAATGTGGATGTACGTTTGTTGCATCTGAATAAACCAGTCAGTCAGTCAGTCACGTGTGCCGTGCGTATAGACACTACTAATCTTGTTTACAAATACGTTGCTGTCATGTCGATCGTTTCCGGGTATCCAGTGTGAGTGAAATTGGCAGTAACAGTTGAAATGGACAACGCCGGTGCAGCTCAAACGGCCGGTACGACGTCTGACTTTGTCGTAGATTTATTGTCTGGCGCGCAGATGCAATCGATATCGACTCGTTCTGATGTTCCGCCGAAGCCTGCCCCGAGAAAGCGAAACAGACGACCGAAAGAGGCTCCGCAAGTAGCCGAAAACTACACGGCTAGCGGAGGCGGCGGCAGGTCTACGATAAAGCAAACACTGCCCCCAGACGAGGACGCGTTACTCGTCAACACATGTCCTGTACCTGCGGCACGTTTGGCTGAAAGTGTCGTCAGTGACAAACCCGAATCACGCCAGGTTTCAGACAGCAGGGTCATTTTCACATCCGGCGACGTGGATGACTTTCAGTCGTACGAGTACAAAGGTGAGCCGACGGCGAAACCGTACGTCATGTCACCAGCGTCGGAGAACTTTGATCGCGTTCATTTGTTGTCCGTCTCGTCATCAGTGAGCGGTGGTGAAGAACTGCTGCTTGCATCGGTTCCTAACCACACACTTCGCATTGAACCGTCGCCGGCTTTGACGTTAGATACACGAAAACATCACAGTCTGAGAACTAATGGCGATAGGTCTGACTCGGGACGGTTAAAGTCATCGGGTTCGGTGTCAGATGATCTGGACAACTTGCAGGAGATGTCGTTTGGCGAACCAACCAGAAGTTCGTCTACACCGGTGCTGATAGGAGATGGTATGTATAACGATGATTTACGATTCTGGCATGATAAACTCGATGCAAGTACAGCTGATTCTGAAAGTTGTGTTATTAAAGCAGGCAGATTTGATGAGAAATGAGCATTAATATTTAGCTGATATGTGAGAAAGTGCCAGCCAACATAGAGGGCTCAAGTCTAGGGAGGGGCATGAAATTTATAATAATTAGAGTCAAGCTTCAGCTTGCAGAAATTGATTGATGTGTTGATCGGAGTTGCAGAATATAGTGCATTAACATGTAGACAAATGGGTGATGTATGCGTATGTGTGCGTGGAAATTGTGGGCATCCTGTTGGGATATAAAGATAAGCGTAAAGGTAAAGGTAGTTCCATACATGATTACGAGCATAGGGTCTGAAGCTGATCTCGGTCTCTAGGCAGACAGCTCGCAGATAGGCTGCCATTACTTTACAGGCCTGCAATTTGCATTCGCAGCCACACAGCATCACTGCCATTTGGCCAGTACCAAATTGGGCAAAACTCCGAACGATGGTCACAAATTCTAGGGTTAGGTTTAGCTGGCTGGGAGTTGAATTCGTGACCTGGTTGTGAATCCGATGTCCTAACCACTGATCGATCAAGCCACACTTAGGTCATTGGGATATAAAGGGATAGTGAAAAAGGTGAAGAAAAAAGTAAAAAGTAAACTTAGGTTACATTATAGTGCGCTCTAAAGCTTAGCTTAAAGCTTAGCTTAATCTAGCGCACTTAATCACCGTAACCACTTAGGCGCCGATAACTCCCTTTTGTACCCAAGTTTCTTGGAGCTGAGAAACTGGGGAGGCAATATGTGTAAACAACTTGCCCAATGCCCAAGGTTGCTACCCAATGAAATAGTGGCGTGACCCGGGATTCAAATTCGGGACACCAAGCTCAAGTTCCAAGTGCGCTAAACACTACACCACTGAGCCACACAAAGAACCACTGGAATGCATGTGTGGCATATGGACAAAATTGCTTATTTACCATCCATATCCATACTTGCTGTAGTGAAATTGGAAATGTGTCTATGCACTAAGTAGTTTGCTGAAATCTGTAAAGTAAGAATTGTCTGTGTGTCTCAATGTGTGTGATGTGTAACAGTGTGTGCTTATGTATAATTTACTGGCTGTTGTTTTCTTTTGCAGTGGACCCATCACTGTTATCCAGTGAACAGTAAGTGATTTATTCTGTGTTAATTTACCGTGTTAATTGTGTAAAAATCTGAATGGTTTCTCTAATATTTTCATTGATGCAATTGCATTTGCAGTAATGCTATTAATGATTTTATTTCACTTTAAATTTGAGTAATGCTAGAGTTAAAACATGATTGATACTGTTGATAGGTTTAGGTATATGGTAGTAAGTGTTTAGTCAGTAGGTATGTACACGTGTACATTGTGTGTACATAGTGCCAATTTTTATGCAGCCATTTAGTGTTATGCATTGTGTGTAGAAAAAACTAACCCTGCATTATAAGATAGAATTTATCAATTAAACAACCAAGACTGTGGTTATTAATGTTATGTACATTACTATTAGTGTATTTTCATGTAAACATATTACAGTGACAGTACAGATGATCTTATTAAGACATATGCATTCAGACAACTTTCAGACAACATGGCAAAGAATAGTAGTCAGGTGGAGTGTTTTCTGTATTGATATGTGAAGTTGTGAACTGTACTTGCTTATTTTATATCTACTTTTGTTTCCACATCAGTACTTTTGTATTCGGTAGCCAGTAAGACAATGCTGAAGCTGTAACTAGTTTGATTGTACGACCTCAGTGACAAGGTAACCGGGGCTTTTTGTTACTTTAAGATAGCTGTTTAAAATATTGCCCAATCTAATGCAATGTTAAAAAAACTTCTTTGGGTTATTGCTGATAGAGATGATGCTCACTTTTTAGTAGCTGAAGCAACAAAAAGAAATAAAACATTGTTTTATTAATGATATGCTTCACTTTTTACCACTCCATGCATAGCAATGGAGTGGTCATGGGATCGTATGGCGTCCGTCCATCCGTCTGTCCGTAACGTTGGTGAGCACTGATCACATACATTGAGGTAGGTGGAATTTTATTACACGGTTAATTAGCCCAATGTCTTCGCTCGCCGCACGCAAAATTTCAGAGATCTAGTGCAAAGGGAACATTTTCAAATTTGCTGTTGAACCGAGGTGGGGTAGGGAAAATTGGCGATTTTCAACCGATAAGTCATCGTATCTCAGAAACGGTGAGAGATAGAGCTAAGGTTACTATTGATGACTAATAGGAAGTCGCATAAGCC